>JAEEGH010022311.1_pt1 | contig 12992 bp, 8 predicted proteins | sample 9134181 | NCBI WGS metagenome assembly JAEEGH01 (sample SAMN16246544, study PRJNA631951) | gut metagenome | biome: gut microbiome; feature: rumen; material: DP-attached | host: Bos | place: Iran: Karaj | collected 2018-10 | reverse complement strand
AGACATCGCGGAGATGGAGTCTTTCGAAGACAAGCAGATGTTCCTTCAGGACCTTGGGCTTGAAGAGTCGGGAATCGTGCGCCTGGTTCAGAGCGCATACAGGCTTCTTGGCCTTCAGACTTACTTCACCCAGGGAGAGCCGGAAGTGCGCGCCTGGACCTTCAAGAAAGGAGACAAGGCGCCTCAGGCGGCGGGAGTTATACACTCCGACTTTGAGAGAGGATTCATAAGGGCGGAAGTCATAAAGTTCGACGATTTTGTCAAATACGGAAGTGAAAGCGCCTGCCGCGCTGCCGGAAAACTGGCTACTGAAGGCAAGGAATATGTGGTCCAGGATGGAGATATAATGCACTTCCTGTTCAATGTTTAGGATTTTTTATTACTTTTGTGGCCCTTGTGCCCACGTGTGCGGGTACATTAGTTATTGAATAAACTTTAGAAAATTTAAAATTATATGGCAGTTCTTGAGAAAATGCGTAAAAGGATGGGGGTTTTCATCTCCATCGTAATCGCACTTGCCTTGCTGGCTTTTATTGTCAATCCAGAAGATTTGCAAAGAGTGGCTTCTATGTTTTCATCAAAGTATGATGTTGGAAAGATAGCAGGAAAGAGCATTTCCCACTCTGAGTTCAGCAAGCGACATGACAAGTACAACAGAATCCTCGGGTTGACAAACCAGGACTTGAACAAAGAAGAAGGATCTGAAATGGTAAACAACGTTACCTGGCAGAGTTTCATCGCAGACGAGGTTCTCATCCCTGCTTGCGAAAAAGCTGGCGTAAAGGTGGGATCCAAGGAAATGGTAGAGATGGCAAAGGCAGGAGCAGACCTCTCCCCGGTGCTGATGAACGAGATCTTCTTCATGGATGAAAACGGCATGTTCAGCCAGGACCGTCTGCAGCAGTTCGTGCAGAATATTCCGTACGACCAGACTGGACAGTATGCAGAATACTGGGACAACCTGCAGAACAATATGCTTCAGGACAGGATGTTCACCAAGTATTCGGTGATGCTGGCAAAGAGCGCCGTTTCCAACAACCTTCAGGTTCGCAGAGAGATTGCAGACAACAACAATTCCTATGATGTTGACTTCATTCTCCAGCCTGCTTCATTCGAGAAAGACACTGCAATTACAGTGACAAACGAAGAGATCAAGAAGTACTACGAGAAGATCAAGCCGTCGCTGAAGAAGGTTGAAACCAGAGACGCCAAGATGGTTGTCTTTGAAATTCTGCCTTCAGAAAAAGACGTCAGGAACGCTAAGGAGGACATCGAGAAGCTTTACAAGGAATTCCAGGGCCTCTCTGATTCAGAGGTCAAGAGTTTCATCGAAAGATATTCCGACACTCCTTTCAACGATTTCTACGTAAAGAAGGGTGACCTCAAGGATTGGTCTTCCATCCTCGACGAGTTTGCTTCTTCAGCATCTGCGGGAACCTTTATGGAGCCTCAGCCTTATGACAACGTTTTCGTTGCGGCAAAGGTTCTGGACATCGCTTCAAGACCGGATTCAGTATATCTGAAATATATGCCGGTTCCTGACGAGAAGACCGCAGACAGCCTTATGGCAACCATCAAGTCCAGCGAACAGTTCACCGCTGAGGCAGCCAAGTATCTGGCTGGCCAGAGAGGTGCAGAGCCTGGAACTATCGGATGGGTTACCGAAGCTGTTGCATACTCGCAGCTTCCTCCTGAGTTCATGAAGGCCTTCACCTCAAAGAAGGGCGACATGTTCAAGCTGGAGAACAACGGTTTCTTTGTAATTGCAAGAGTTGACAACCTTACAAATCCTGTAAAGAAGTCCAAGATTGCTGTTCTTTCAAGACAGGCAAATGCAAGCCAGGAGACTTTCTCAAACGTTTATGCCGAGGCCGGAAAGCTGAAAGAGGCTGGCACAAACCTCGAGAAGTTCGAGAAATACGCTCTTGACAACAATCTTGAGCTTTACCCTGTCGAGAATCTGCTGGGCGGTGCCAAGAACATCGGTTCTTACGAAAAGATGAGCGAGGTTAGCCGCTGGATCTTCGATGCAAAGGAGGGTCAGGTTTCTGAAATCTTCACCACCGGAGACAACAAGTACTATGTTGTTGCCGCTCTGGAGAAGATCCATCCTGCCGGATATGCAGAAATCAGCGAATTCACTCCGCAGATCAGAGAGTTTCTGACTATGCAGAAGAAGGTTGAAAAGCTCGCCAAGGAACTTGACGCCAAGGTAAGCGGAGCCACTACTATCGAAGAGGCTTCAGAAAAGCTGGTTCTTCCTGTAAGCAGCCTTACCGGCGTAACATTCTCTTCTCTGACTGGCGGAGCCCAGAATGACCCTATCCTCATTGGCAACATCGCCAAGGCAGGAGCAGACGGCAACCATAGCCTCGTTGGTCCTGTAAAGGGTTCTCTCGGAGTTGCTTACTTCCAGATAAAGGGCCAGAACAACGGCGCTTTCTACACCGAGAGCGACGCTCAGAGAAAGAATGACCAGAACATCTACAGCATCCTCAACGTATTGCCTCAGGTAATGTGTGATGATGCCAAAGTAGAAGACTTGCGTTACAAGTTCTATTAAAATCAGCCGTGGATTTTGAGGGAGACGGTTTCTATCCTCTTCTTCGAAGTCTTGAGGATTGTGAAGGAGATATTCCCTATCCGGAATGTCTCCTTTTCTTTTGGAATGAATCCGAGGTTGTAGAGTATCAGGCCGGCGAGAGTTTCATAGGCGTCGTCTTCCGGTATTGACAGTTCGTGGCGGCGGTTGATATCCTTCACGTCCAGCCTTGCGGAGAACACCCATTCCTTGTCGGATATCTTCTTTTCCACAAACTCGTTGCGGTCCAGCTCGTCGTCTATTTCGCCGAAGATTTCTTCAATCAGGTCTTCCAGGGTTATAATTCCTTCTGTTCCGCCGTATTCATCCAGAACAGCAACTATATTCTCGCGGCGGGAGGTCATCTTTTCCAGAAGGGTGCGGGCGTCCATATCCATAGGAACGTGAGTGATAGGGCGCAGTATTTCCTTTATGGATTTTCTGCCTTCAGTCAGAAGGTCTTTGCTCAGCACATAGCCTATGATGTCGTCCAGGGTTTCCCTGTACACAATGATTCTGGAATAGCCCGTATCCACAAACAGAGAGAGCAGGTCTTCTATGCTGTCTTCTATGTCTATGGCCACTATCTCTGTCCTGGGAATCAGGCACTCCTTTATCTTGGTGGAGGAGAAGTCCATAGCGTTCTGGAAAATCTCTATGTCAGACGGAACGTCATCTCCCTGGGCGTCTTCCACCTCCTCGGAAAGGTTCATCAGGTCCGTCGTGTCGAACTTTGCGGAATCTTGCGAACCCGGCTGGGTGGCGGCAGTTCTTTTCTTCCCTATTATCAGATAGGCAAGATGGTTAGTAAGCCAGGTAAGCGGATAGAACAGGTGGTAGAAGAAAAGAATGACCCTGTACAGAGACGAGAACACCTTGTTGGCGTTCAGAAGGCACAGCGCCTTGGGCAGATACTCGGCCGTTATCATCACTATAAGGGTGGCCACTATTGTCTCGATGATTATTATCAGCGACGTGTGGGTGGTTATGTGCGCGGTAAGGAACGGATTAAGCAGACGGGCCGCGGCGATACTGTAGATGACCACAAAGATGTTGTTGCCCATAAGCAAGGAGGATATCAGATCTCCCTCGTTGTTTATGAACCTGTCCATAGCGATAGCATATTTCTTCCCTTCTTTCTTGTCCAGGGCCACCTTGAGACGGTTGCAATGCAGAAAAGCCATCTCATACCCGGAAAAAAGGGCGCAGAAGCACAGTGCCACTATCACTATGATGATGTTCCAAACCATATCACAAAGTCCTGAGCACAGGACCTACAAAATTGGCGGTGTCCACGTAAGTGGAATCTTCCTCCAGGCGGCTGAAAGAGTCAAACGGGCGCAGAATCTGGGCGTGGCGGGCCATTTCATCGCTTTCCATTCCATATCCCTGCATGAATCCTTGCGGGGAAGACATTTTGACAAAGCAGTGGGTGAAAATGCGGTGGCCGTATCTGTCCCAGTACAGCGTGTCGGTTTCCATTTTCTGCCCGTTGATATAGTTCATTATGACCACATCGCCGAACACCTCCCACTTTTCCTCCTTGTTTTTTATGTCTGTATGTTTGGCCGCTTTGGAATGTATATGTGTTTCAAGATCCGGGCCCTTGTAGGTATATACATCGAATCCCGCCGGAAATAGCTCGTATGTGGAAGAGTCTGTCTCGTATTTCTCCATCCTTGGCGCCTCCACCCTGAAGGTTATCTCTCCGTTCACGCTCTGGGTAGCCTTTATGCTGTCTCCCGTCTGGCGCGGAACAGAACTCATGTCTATCTGGCTGGCAACCTCGGTCTTGGCGGTGCAGGCATACGATACGAAAGCAGCAGCAATCATGGCTATGACTGCTGCTGGTCTCGTTATTTTGCGGGGATTCCTAAACATAGGCCCTCGTTTATGCTATTTTATAGTCCTTACGGTAGTGGATGCTGACATGCCACCGCAAGAAATGCTGTAGCCGCGTCCGTCTGTAAGGTCATACATGAAGGCGTCCTGAGCTGTAGGGAAGTAGTTGCGGTATCTTGCAATGTTCTTGTCGCACTCGGCTGCAAGGGAAGGATCCTTTGCCTTTGCCCTCTGCATATAGTCTGTAGCTACCCAGAACTTTGCTCTCTTGGCTATTTCGTCTCCAGCGCAAGGGGTTGCTGCCCAAATGGTTCCGATCAGCATCTCGGCCTTGCCGGCATACTTAGGATTGAGGTCAGCTGCCTGGCGGGCGGTTGAAACGGCGGCGCCGTACTGGTGGTTGCTGTAATGGATGGTTGCAAGCTCGTACAGATAAGTACCCTTGTCAACACCCTCGGCAACATTGGTAGCCTCTTTCAGATACTTCAGAGCGGTTTCCTTGTCGCCCTTTGAGTTGAAGAATCTGTACAGATAGTAAGCGGTTCCTGCAGAAGGTTCCAGCTTGTACATCTGGGCCACAACATTTGAGAACAGGTCGCTGTCTGTGCACTCGTTGCTGTTCAGAAGGCTGGAGATGGTCTTAAGGACTGCCATATCTTCCTTGTTCTGCTCAAATCTTGGAGTGAACACCTTGATCAGGTTGTCGCAGGTTGCAACTCCTGAGTTGATGAAAGCGTTCTGAAGCATAGCCTCAGCTGCGTCGATGGTGGTGTCGTTCGGCATCGCAGCTCTCTTTGCCTCAAAGATATCGTTGTACTTTGAATAGAGGTTCATTATGTCCTCTTCCTTAAGCTGCTGTGCGGCATAAAGCTCGGTGGCCTTGATCATGGCGTTTACAACCAGCTCGTGGTCTGCCTCCGGGCCGAACTCGGTGGCATAGGCGTCGAGATTGTCAAATATGAATTTTGTCTTCTCCGGATTCTGGCCAAAGAACACCATAATGTCAGACAGCCTTCCTTCCTTTGCCTTCTTTGCGTTCTTAGGGAAGAGCTCTGCCCTGGTTGAGGCCAAACTGAGCAGAGTGTCTATCATCTTCTCCCTGGCAGCGGCGTCAGGAGCGTTGTTTATGCGGTGAAGCATTATCTTTCTGCCGTTGATATACAGGTTCTGGGAAACTCTAGGAGGACAGAATTTCATGGCGTCCTTCCAGTTTCTGTAGGCATCGTTCATGCTTCCCTGACGCAGATAGTCCTGGTAGAAATTAAGGTTGTTTACACAATCGGCACTGTCTTTTCCGAACCTTCCCTGGGCGGAAGATTCAGCAGGAACGATAAACAGCGCCGCTGCTAAAAGATAGAGTGCAAGTCTTAATTTTTTCATAGTAGCAATATTTTTTACAAATTTAATCAATTTATTGGTACTTCGGCTTTATGAACCAGAGGTCATGCAGGCTGAAACTTACAATCAGGTTAATGTAATTCTCTCTTACCAGGTTGCCTTTCTTTGATCCCCTCTGACCGAAATCTACAGCTATGTTGAACGAGTTGTTCAGGCGGTAAACCGGTATCGAGGTTCCCAATGTAAAACCTATCTGGTTTATGCTCTTCCCGTCCAGGCTGACATATGTCTTGTCATAATGGAAGCCAGCTCTGTAGGACATCCTTTTATAAACGTACCTGATGTCATAGCGGTTAGGTACAAATTCTATTCCAACCCTCACAGACTGGGCTGTCTGGGCCTTGAAAGCCACACCCGGAGTATCCTTGAAACCGGCCTTGCTCCAGTCCTGCCTCTCATAGTCTACGCCCAGTGTCCACTTGTCGCTTTTGCTCAAGGCGACGCCTACGGCCAGCCTTGAAGGTATGGAGATGTCGCTCTTGGTCTTGACGAAAGACACGGTGTCAGAAACCTCGCTGTCATACACATAGGCATATCTTGTCACCGATCCTCTGAGCTTGTTTTTCATCCTGTAGGTGGCTCCTGCTGTCAGCTTGTACCCGTCTGCCGGCTTGAATGTGGCCTGGGCGGCTCCCTCAACAGAAAATCCGTGAGGAGAAAACTTCCAGCCCGTCTGCAGCGAGCGGATAAGGCCAGAAGGAAACGCCACGTCGCTATGGTTGGTCTGAGACCCGAAATAGTAGATTCCCTGGACACCTACTGAAAGATGGTCGCTGATCTTGACGGCACCTCCGGCAAAAATCTGGTTGATGCTGCCGTTTCCGTATTTGCGGTAGTTCACGTCTCCGTATGCGGCTATGATTGCAGGATCGGTCTCGTTTGTCTGGAACTTGTATCCCATATTGGAGTATGGCATAATTCCAAATATGATGGAATGCTTGTCCTTTATCGGCATCGAGATTACGAAATTGTTGACATTTACCGTGTTGTAGGCAGATTTCGTGTACTGGTCCTTGAGATACATGTTCTTGGAATAAACTCCGAAGTCAAGCATGAAAGACAAGGTGTCTCTTTCGGTTATAGAGGCAATGTTCCTTATGTTTATGTACCTTGGATCTCTGACGCCCTGCCCGATTCCTCCCATTCCGAGAGTGATTGCAGTGTTGGTGGAGTGAATGTCTCCCACTCCATAAAGAGAATACGGAGTGAATGTCCCCAGGGCGTCCACGTCCTGGGCGGAAACAGCCTGGCTGCCCAGAAGGGCAACTGCCAGAATCAGTATCGTGTGTTTAATTTTCATCCTTCTTCATATAATAATCTGCGATGAAAGACAGCCCCTGCAAAACCAGATCCTGGGTTGCAAAGACAGTGTTCTTCATCTTGTGCGCAAAATAGAAAGCGTCTCCGCCAGTGAAAATAACTGTGTGCTGCGGATATCTCTTTATGTATCCTTCCACTTCAAACATCAGACCGAAAACCACTCCGGCGCTCATCGCTCCGGTGGTTGTGACCCCGACCGGAGGAAACTCGGCATCAGGACTGATGAAAGGAAGCAGCCCCGTGAACTCGTTCAGGGCGCGGAAACGGGAACGCATTCCAAGAGAAATGTTTCCGCCCAGATAACGGCCGTTCTTGTCTATGAAATCTATGGTCATAGCGGTTCCGAAGTCAAACTTTATGCAGTCCCGCCCCTTGAACATGCAGGCTACAGCCACTGCGGCGGCTATTCTGTCCGCTCCAAGCTCGGTAGCGTCAAAGCCATAGTCAAGATTCACCGGAAGTTCTGTCTTGTAGTCCAGCATTATCAGCCGGCGACACAGAGGCTTAAGCGCTGCTTCTACCGGAGCGTTGGCTGTGCGGACATTGCTGACTATCATAGTATCTACTTCAAATTCACCGGATTCTACGACACTCTTTATAAACCCTACCGCGTCTCTTTCAGACGAGCGGTGAAGTCTGCCCATAGTTCCGTTGTAGTAGAACACCACCTTGCAGTTGGTGTTTCCTATGTCTATCAGAAGATTTGTTTCCATATAAAGTCCAAATATAGTGATAAAAAGAATACGATAGAATGATTTCTCATTTCAAAGAACTCAACAAATCGTATGCCCCGCTTATGGTGTCTACCCTTGGAACTTTCACCCAAAGCCTGTTGTTCTCCTGCTGGTAGTTCAGTTTCCATCCTCTTTTGGCGGCTATCAGGTTCATTATCCTCTGGTATTTTGCCGTCCGGTAAAATGCAGAAGACGGGTCGGAAATAAAATACATCAGCATTATTCCCTGCTTGAGAACAATCTTCTCAAATCCTAGACTTACAGCCAGATGCCTGAGTCTCACAACATAAGAAAGCTGCTTAACCTGCTCAGGCGGAGGGCCGAACCTGTCTTCGAGGGAAGCCAGGAAAGCGTCTATGCCGCCAGCATCCGTCATTGCGTCCAGTTCCTTGTACAGCTTGATCTTTTCTGTGGCCTGGCTGATGTATTCATCCGGAATATACAGTTCCATATCCGTATCTACGGCGCAGTCCGAAACAAACTGGACATCTTCTTCCGGATGCTCCTCGATATCTGTTCTGCTGGAGTTTATCTCGATGAAGGCCTCTGCCAGAATTCTCTGATAGGTCTCGAATCCCATATCGGCGATGAATCCGCTCTGCTCTCCGCCCAGAAGATTGCCGGCTCCCCTTATATCCAGGTCCTGCATCGCGATGTTGAAGCCGCTGCCTAGTTCGCTGAAGGCCTCGATGGCCTTTATCCTGCGCTTGGCGTCTTCGCTGATGGACGTTACTGGCGGAACTATGAGATAGCAGTAAGCCTTGAGGCTGCTTCGGCCGACCCTTCCCCTGAGCTGATGGAGATCGCTCAGGCCGAACATCTGCGCCTGGCTGATAATCATAGTGTTGGCATTTGGAATATCTATTCCGTTCTCTATGATGGTTGTAGATATCAGCACGTCATAGTCTCCGTTGATAAAGTCCAGCATCCTTCTTTCCAGCTCGGAAGGTTCCATCTGCCCGTGACCGGTTATGGTTCTGGCCCTAGGACATATCCTGTTTATCATCTGCTCCACGGCAGGCAGGTCTTCAACCCTGTTATGGACAAAGAACACCTGTCCGCCTCTGTTGAGCTCGTTGTCTATGGCGTCTTTGATGTACTCTTCCTTGAAGTCTATGATTTCCGTGTGCACCGGAAGCCTGTTTGGCGGAGGAGTGTTTATTATGGAAAGGTCTCTGGCACCCAGCAGCGAAAACTGCAGTGTACGCGGAATAGGCGTGGCTGTAAGTGTCAATGTATCAACTTCCACCTTCAGCTGGCGGAGCCTTTCCTTGGCGGACACGCCGAATTTCTGCTCCTCGTCCACTATCAGCAGCCCCAGGTCCTTGAACTTTATGTTCTTGTTCAAAAGCCGGTGAGTGCCTATGATTATGTCTATCTTCCCGTCCTTTATGCCGGATGTTATTTCTCTTATGTCTTTTGCCGAACGAAGCCTGGACAGGTAATCAACTCTGCACGGATATTTTGCAAGCCTTTCCCTGAATGTCTTGTAATGCTGCAGCGCGAGAATTGTGGTAGGCACAAGGACGCATACCTGCTTGCTGTCGCACACGGCCTTGAAAGCGGCTCTGATGGCAACTTCCGTCTTTCCGAAACCGACATCGCCGCATACCAGGCGGTCCATCGGGTTGGGGCTTTCCATATCCCGCTTTATGGCTTTTGTGGCCGCGGTCTGGTCCGGAGTGTCCTCAAACATGAACGAAGCCTCCAGCTCGTTCTGCATATAGTTGTCTGCAGAAAAGGCAAAGCCACGGGTCTGCTTTCTTTCCGCATAAAGCGCTATAAGCTCTTTGGCTATATCCTTAATCTTTGCCTTTGTGGTGGTTTTCAGCTTGTTCCACGCCCCGCTTCCCAGCTTGTATATTTTCGGAGGCACTCCGTCTTTGCTCTTGTACTTGGAAATCTTGTGGAGACTGTGAACAGAGACGAAAATGACATCTCCATCGCGATACATTATCTTTATAGCCTCCTGCATCTTGCCACCTATATTGGTCTTTACCAAGCCGCCGAACACTCCTACTCCGTGGTCTATGTGAACTATGTAGTCCCCGACGTGGAAAGCGTTCAGGTCTTCTATCGCCAGTCTCTCGCTCCTCTCTACTTCTCTTCTTACCTTTACTCTGTGATATCTCTCGAAAATCTGGTGGTCTGTATAAATGCATATTCTGGCCCCAGGGCAGACAAATCCTTCGTGAACCGATGTCTGCAGATGCTCAAAATGCGGATATTCTCCAGCTGATATATGGGAAGAATCCTTGAAAATACTGCGAATCCTCTCTGTCTGCTCAAGCGACGGGGAACTTATATATACGGTATATCCTTCTGAGTTTCTTTTTCTTATGTCATCCGCCAAAAGGGCGAAGTTCTTGTTGAAACTCGGCTGGGGAGAGCAGGAGAGTTCTACCTGCAATCCTGAAAATCCGGCCGCAGAATCTTCCGGCAGAACATCTGTCCTTCTTCCGTTCAGCGATATTGTCCGGTAACCTTGATAAAGGCTTTCAAGATGCTCGAAAGTGTCGTGCCAGACGATGCAGTTTTCCTTTCCGATATACTCGAAGATGGTCTGTCCTCCCAAAGCCATAACGGAAGTGTTCTTGTTAAGGTCCGGGAAAATCTCCACGTTCTTTACCTTTTCGGAAGATCTCTGGCTGTCTATGTTGAACTTGCTGATGGACTCGACCTCGTTGCCGAAAAAGTCCAGTCTGTACGGAACGTTGTCAGAGTAGGAAAAAATGTCCACTATTCCGCCTCTTACGGCAAACTGTCCAGGCTCAGAAACAAAATCCACCTTCTCGAACCCGGCGTCCGAAAGAACTTGCTTGAGGTTTTCGAAATCCAGGCTGTCGCCTTCTTTTACAGAAAGTATGCTTTCAGAAACAGCCTTTCTGCTGACAATCATCTGCTTTACCGGATCAGGATAGGTAACTATCACTATATCATCCGATTCTGGAGTAAAACCATTTATTGCGCTGAGGGTGATACTCCTTTGGACCTTGTTGGAAGAGTCCTTAATTGACACTATCTTTGTAGAGGAAGACAGGGAAGACGGAAAATAGAAGACACTGTCCCCGAACACAGGATAGAGGTCGCTGCACATATATTCTGCAGCTTCTTTCGTGTCTTCAACTACAAGATGGATATGCCTTGTGGAGGAGTTTTTTACGGCAGAGTGCAATAAAAACCCTTTGGAAGAAGCGAAAAGCCCTTTTATCACGGCCGATGAACCCAAAGAAGGATCATCGATGAATGAAGAAATCTTTTTTGCCTCTTCCAAGCCTGAAAACTTGGATATTATTCCCTCCAGCTGTCCCATCTGCGGTGGCAAATATAGTGCAAGTTTAAAGAAAGTTAAAAAATATGTTATTAACTGTGTTGATAACTTTGTTGAAAAATACGGGAAAGAAAAAAGGGTGAAAAACCGGCGTCAAAACAACAATATACCACCTGTTTTCTCCACACTGACTAAAACTCAAAAATGGCGTTTAAAACTATTGTAAGCGTTAATTTCTGACTTTTCAACATTTTCAACAGCATATAATAACAACAACAGATTTTTATAAAAATTTATATTGTAATTTTATCAAGTGGACAGAAAATAGAGTATCTTTCGTTTCCAAAGATTTTTGATTATGACTTCAGGCGACAGCGACATACAGAATTTCAATCCCAGAGAGATAGACTCCACATCAGAACGCGATGTGGAAAGTCTGGTGCGGCCCAAGGAATTTCAGGACTTTTCCGGACAGGAAAAGGTGGTTGAGAACCTGAAAGTCTTTGTGAAGGCTGCCAAGATGAGAGGCGAGGCTCTGGACCATACCCTGCTTTTCGGGCCTCCCGGTCTTGGAAAGACAACCCTTGCAAACATAATCGCCAACGAGATGGGAGTGGACATGAAGGTAACTTCCGGCCCTATCCTGGACAAGCCTGGAGACCTTGCCGGCCTTCTGACCTCTCTTGAAAACGGCGACGTGCTTTTTATAGACGAGATCCACCGCCTTCCTAAAATCGTTGAGGAATATCTTTACTCGGCGATGGAGGATTTTCGCATAGACATCATGATAGACAAGGGGCCGGGCGCAAGAAGCGTGCAGATCACCTTAAATCCTTTCACCCTGGTTGGAGCCACCACAAGAAGCGGACTGCTGTCTTCACCTCTCAGGGCAAGATTCGGAATTAACTGTCATCTTGAATATTACAATACGGAAACTCTTCAGAAGATCATAAAGAGAAGCGCCAGGATCCTTGAAATAGACATAGATGACCAGGCTTCAAAGGAAATAGCATGCCGCAGCCGCGGAACCCCAAGAATCGCGAATTCTCTTTTAAGAAGGGTGAGAGACTTTGCCCAGGTTAAAGGCAACGGCGATGTGGATCTTGAAATCACCAGATATTCCCTGGATGCGCTCAACATAGACAAGCGTGGCCTTGACCAGATGGACAACAAGATACTTTCCACCATCATTTCCAAGTTCAAGGGAGGTCCAGTAGGACTTACCACCATTGCCACGGCAGTGGGTGAAGATGCGGGCACGATAGAAGAAGTATATGAACCGTTCCTTATACAAGAGGGTTTTATCAGGAGAACTCCGAGAGGAAGAGAAGTGACTGACCTCAGCTACAGGCATCTTGGAATAGACAAGTATAGGAACGACCTTTCGCTGTTCTAGAAGTTTACCATATTTATAAACAAGAGTCTAAAAAAACAGAATTCAAAGTCAGATACTTATGAAAAAGCTCCTTGCAATAATTCTTATATCTATGCTGAGCATAGATGTATTTGCCTGCACCTCAGCAATATTCACCGGCAAATGCACAAAAGACGGAAGACCTCTGATGTGGAAAAACCGCGATACCGGAGAACTCAACAACCGTCTTGAACATTTCAAGGGAAAAAAATACGATTTCGTAGGACTTGTCAATTCTCCAAGCAAAGGAGGAGAAGTCTGGGCAGGCAGTAACGAAGCCGGATTCTGCATAATGAATACAGCCAGCTACAATCTTGCCATTCCTGAGGAAAAGGATCTTCAGGATGGAGAAGGTTCTGTAATGTTCAAGGCTCTTGGCATCTGCCGCACACTCAAGGATTTTGAAAAATTCCTGGATACCATAAAGAAGCC
>JAEEGH010022310.1_pt1 | contig 12992 bp, 7 predicted proteins | sample 9134181 | NCBI WGS metagenome assembly JAEEGH01 (sample SAMN16246544, study PRJNA631951) | gut metagenome | biome: gut microbiome; feature: rumen; material: DP-attached | host: Bos | place: Iran: Karaj | collected 2018-10 | reverse complement strand
CCTTCCTCTCAGAACCCCTACCGATCGTCGCCTTGGTGGGCCGTTACCCCGCCAACAAGCTAATCGGACGCATCCCCATCCCCTACCGATGAATCTTTCGTTGCATCCCCATGCGGGATCGCAACAGCACCGGGTATTAATCTTACTTTCGCAAGGCTATCCCCGGGTAGGGGGCAGGTTGGATACGCGTTACTCACCCGTGCGCCGGTCGCCATCTAAGAAAGCAAGCTTCCTTAATGCTGCCCCTCGACTTGCATGTGTTAAGCCTGTAGCTAGCGTTCATCCTGAGCCAGGATCAAACTCTTCATTGTAAAATATAATTTGTTTAATTTCCTCAGCTCCGATAAATCGAATTGACAGTTCGTATCTTGTTTTTTACCCGTGAGTTAGTATTAACTAGCTCACAGCTCCTGTACTTCTTCGTCTATGTAAATCTTTCAATGAACTCTTTCTTAATTTCGCTTTCCTTCACTAGTCGCTGACCTTGGCGGCTCGCCTCGTTCCCGAAAGCGAGTGCAAAGATACGGCCTTTTTCCGAATCACCAAACTTTTTAACGAGAAAAATTCAAAAAATTACGGATTTTATGCAAAATGCAGAGATTACACATAATAAATAAAGCAATTTTACTCTCAAATTTAGCAAATGTGCCTTTCACTACGAGATTTTCACAGATTCGGAAGACGTTTTTCAGAATCATCGGACAGAAAAAAACACGCAACATATGCAAAAGATACAAATCATTATGCTGACAAGAGCCTCAAAAGCGACTTTCAAGGTACGGGGAAGATACGGGGTAGCTACGGAGTAGGAACGGGGTAGCTACGGGGAAGGTTCGGAGAAGGTACGAGCAAGTAAGCCGGAAGATAGCTTCTTCATTGCAACATCCAAGCCACGCCCAAGCCGTATGTAAGCCGTACCGTCTTATCAAGGTAGCCAATCCATAGCCAATCAAAAGCCTGTCAATATAGTAAATACGTTGTCATGACAGGAACTTTATTGATTTTATGCCGAACTGACATAAATAATGCAAACAAATTTGCAAAAACGGCAACTTTTCAGTAATTTTGGTATTATATTTGCAAAATCCAAAATAAAAATTCAGGATATGGAAAAAAGCAGAATCGACATAATTGATTACATAAAAGATTTTTTCAGGTCGCACATACACAAGGAAAAAACGGATAAAAAATCCGGCGCAGCAGAAAATCAGACTACAGTTTTCGAGAGCCTGCCGGCAAGCATCGTCGTGATGCCACTTCTGCGCACGCTGAACATAATTTACGAAATTGAGAATACAAACAACGAGCACGAACTCGTGTTACGATTCAGATTTCAGGACAATATGTTCATCCTGAAAGCAAACCGAAAGAGCAACGAGATAACCATCGAGTTTCCAGACATCTACACAACGAACTTCAAAAATCTGAACGCAGTAAAGAAGGTGTGCAACTCGATGAACTTCCACACTCGGATGGCCCGACTGGCATACGATTACAATCAGGAGAAGGACGAGATTTCGGTATGGTCTATCGCCGACGGAATCATCGACACACGACTAGACAACCAACTTGTGCAACTCTACAATGTTCTGCAATATCAGTTCCAGATAAAGAATCTGTTTGCCGAATACATTGAGAAATATCTGAAGGACAATCCAGAGCCTACCGACCCTCTGTTTGCCGAGTACAAGGACAACTGCAGCGTTGCCATGCTGATGGAACACAGCATCGCCACTCAGCCAAAAGATGTTGACTACCGATTTGGAGCGAACGACAACGACATCTCGGTCAGCAAACTGATTTACATGATTACCGAGAACGTAACGGACAAGGATTTCAGGATGCTGAAGGTTGTTACCGACGAGGTTAAGTACATCAAAGATGCCAAGGAAATTGCCGAATTCGATGTTCTCTCGCCAATGATTGAGGGCAAAGGAGCCGACGCTCGCGTAGTTCACAACCAATGCGAGATGTACATTCAGTATCAGGATATGATGATTCCTGTCATCGTTCAGTTGATTCTCGACGACAATCAGACAATCTACTATCGTCTGTCTGTCTATCAGCCCGATACAGACATCAATCCGTTTGAGCGGCTCGATTTCAAAGTCGATGCCATCTCGGTTGTGGTTGCCTACGAACGCACGACCGAACGCCAGAGGAAGGCTGAATTCGAATACATGTGGAAAGATGTTCAGGACAAGATAAAAGAAGGCAAGATTGATGAACTGACAAATGCGCAGAAAGCAATATACAACGTGAACAACTCGGACTGCGCATCGGATCTTTACTGGGGCGAGAAACAGTTTGAACAGAAACGCTATTTCGAGACTGTGCTTCACCTCGAAAACGTATTCAAACATCTACAGATTGAATACGAGAATCTGAACAAAGAGTCGAAACAACTCTTCTACTCTACTTGTCTGCGTCTGGGCTTCTGCTACAACGAGATGCACATGCACAAAAAGGCTCTGTTCTATCTTGAAATCTGCGCAAACAACAGGCAGTTGAATTCTACGATTGAATACATCAACACGCTCGTAAGCAGCAAGGATTTCAGAGCATTGAAAATCATTCAGATGCTGATGGAAAACGTAAAGGAGCAGGCTCACGGAAAGAATGCCGACAGAGATTTTGTAAAGTTCTTCAAGTTTCTGCTGAGAATGAAGGGCACGGCGCTAATTAACAACGGCAAGCTCGACGAGGCTGAAAAACTGTTCAGAAAGATGGTTGCAGACCCCGACAACCGCTCGTATGCTATGAAGGAACTCGACCATATCGAGAGCCTGAAAAGCGACGAGAATAGCAACGACAACAAGAACGAAGAAAAATAAAAAAAGAACCGCCAGGCTGAATAAACTTGGCGGTTCTCTTTTGTCAGAATCGAAAATGATTATTTCTTCTTACTCTTTGCTTCCTTAGCCTTGCGAGCCTCGATGCGCTTGTACCACTCCTCGCGTTCCTTCTTCAGGTCGTATCCGCGAGCGGTGAGATAGTTGTTTATCCTACCCTTGTACTTACCGAAAACCTCATGTTTCTTCTTTGAGCTCTCGGCATCGATTGCAAGTTCGCGAGCCTCTTTGAGCCACACGAGAATCTGAGTCTTCTCCTCATCCTTCAATGACGGAATCATATCGAGGGTTGCCTTGTATGTCACGTTCACGACATTGAAGGTTATCACATCCTTTACCGTCTCAATCTGAGCATCGTTCAGATAGATTGAAAGAGCCGCAGGGAATGCGAAATGAGTGCGGTAGAGGGCATTGCTTGCCTCGAACTCAGCGAATCGCCTGCCTTCAGCCTTCTGAACAGCCGTCATCGTGGTATCTGCCTTGATTGCCTTCAACTTCTTGTCGCGCACATCGTAGATGTCATTCAACTCGAAATAACGGTTTGCAATGATGTTGAGCACGTTCTGTGCCACACTCTTGTCCTTTAGTTTGAGGGCATCGACAGCCTTCTGGCTTCGCTTCATAATTGTGTTGACATAAGCCGTATCTCTGCCTTCGCTTTTCAAGTCGACGGCTGAAGCCATCAGGGTTGAAGCAACAAGTGCAATAAAAATAAAGAATCTTTTCATGTCGTTAATCATAACTTGCCTTTAGCAGCAAGAGTATCGTAATTGTTATTCAGGTTACGCCAGTCGATTTTTGTCTTTGGGTCGATACCGTTGATGTACTTCTCGATGTTAGTGTAACCGTCGCCATTGCAGTCAGCGTTAGCGTCTGAAGAGTCGTTAGGATTCAAACCGTTGGCAGTCTCCCACTCATCTGGCATACCGTCGCCGTCGCTGTCCTTCCAAGGCTCCCAAGCCTTATACTCTGGATAGCCTCCCATCTGACGTGGGTCTGTGATGATTCCCTGCTTGTAAGAATCCTGTGGCAGACGGCGGTGCTTGAAGAAGCCCTTCTCGTTCTTAGACTTGTCGTGCAAGCCCCACATATCTCCGTAAGGATTGTCCTTAACCTTCTTCTCGTACTTGTCAACATAGTAAGCCTTTCCTGTGCGAACCTCGTCCATGATGCGCTGGTCAACGATATCACGGCAAGGGATTGTTGCACCTGCGTTATCAAGAACCCAGTTGAAAGCCTGCTCTGTGCCCATAATCTTGAGATAAGGCATCTCGAATGGCTCGTTTGAACGCATAAGAGCCTTCTCTGTCTCGTCCATCTGTCCGTCCTTGTCGGCTGTCTGAATGCCTCCGTTCCAATTGTCCTGAGTGATTTCAGGATAACCTTCCATGATATTTCCAACAGCATATACGCGACCGAACTGCTTGAATGGGAACAACTTCACGCTTCGGCTCTCAGACTTAACGATACGATGACCAACTGGTGTATCTTTTGGAGTAAGAGGACCCGGCTTGTAATAGTTGTTGATGAAGTTTGACATTGTTGTAAACTCACCACCATCGGCTGTTCTGTGAACCCAGTTGTAAACAACGTTGTTTATATAGTTGAACACACCACCCCATCCGATACTTGGGTTACGACCAGTATTGTCGGCCCAAAGGTTACGCATGAATGTTGTGTTCTCACCGCCGATTGTAGAACCGAATGCATGATTCCATGTATCGAGTGCCTTAGCTGAAATACTGTTCTGTATAGTTACATTTACGGTTGGTTCCTTGCGCTTTGGCTTTCCGTCGTTAAGGTCGAACATGTGACGGTAGAATGAGATATTCTCGTCCAATCCCCACTCGCATGAGCAATGGTCAATCATGATGTTTCCGACAGGATTACCGCCGAATGAATCCTCGCGATGCCAAACAAGTGTCTCGCCACGACGGAAACGCATGTGACGAACAATTACGTCGTGAGTATCAACCTGAAAAGACTCGCCTGCGATTATTACACCCTCGCCCGGAGCAGTCTGACCAGCGATTGTGATGTACGGAGCACGAACAAAGATTGGCGACTTAAGACGGATGATTCCGCTTACGTTGAAGACAACGATACGCGCACCACCCTGCTCGCAAGCCCAACGGAATGAGCCCGGACCGTCATCGGCAAGAGTTGTTACAGTAAGAACCTTACCGCCACGACCGCCGAAAGTGAACATACCGCCACCCTCGGCACCCGGAAATGCAGGAATCTTTGCCTGACGCAAATCGTATGGACGTGAAGCCCATGGCACATAAGGGCGTCCTGCCTTTGCCTCCTCTACCACAATAGGGAATGCCTTCTCCCAAGCAGAGTCGCTGTGAGCCTGCCATTCCGTTTCCAATCTCTTGATAAGCTGTTTAGCTTCGTCTGTCATCTGTGGATACTGTGCGTATGCCGACGTAGTAAACGATGCAAGCACTAATCCTGCTAACAATTCTTTAAGTTTCATTTATATCCTATAAAAAAGTTATCCAAAAAGGGGGCGGGACAAAGAGTGTGAGCCGCCCCCGTATTATCAATCGCCTAATTTTTCTGTTTATTCTGCCAATGGGTCGAATGTACCGTTGGCACCACCGTTGTTGTAATCGCCCCAGCCAATTGTCTGTGGCAATGTCTGGTTACTGCTCATGGCACTCTGATAGAAGCCAAGGAAGTAGTATTTTGGTCGGAAGTTGATGTACAACTCAGCATGATTTGAGTCGAACGCATCACCCTTCTTCTTCTTGCGGACAAGATTTGCCTGATAGAACTCCTTCAATGCAGAAAGTTGCTTCCCGAATTCGTCAGCCGACTTACGGAAATCTACGGCAGCCGGACGAGCAACATTTGCAAGTGGGTCTGGTGAGATAACCTCGTCACCACTTGTCTTCCATGCTGTCTCGCCAAGACCTTTGTTGATATCATTGCTTACACGGAACTCCATGTTGTCGCGACGCTGTCCGTTAAGCGGAGTGAAGCCGAGATAGTTGCAAGTGTTTCCGCCCCAGCCTGTAAGTGTCCATGAACTTGGAGCTCCTTCAACCTTGCCAGTACCGCCATCAAACAACATCCAGCGGCGAAGGTCATCAAAACGCTTGCCTTCGTATGCCAACTCAATCTGACGCTCGTAGAGGATAGCCGACATACAAGCAGCCTGATTAGTAGTAAGGTCTTCCTGCAAGCCATAATTTCCATCGGTTGTATAACCCACGCGAGCACGGATTCTCTTCAACAAGCTAACCGCATAATCCTTATCGCCTGCACCGCAAGCAGCCTCGGCAAGGTTAAGAAGAACCTCGGCATAACGAATCTCGAGATAAGGAGCTGCGCTATACTTGAAGCCGACACTCTGGCTGAAGTTGTAAAGAGGACTTGAATTTACATCAAGATCGTCGGTACGCTTGCGGACATACATACCCTTAGCATTGCCAAGAAGGTTGTCGGCACCGTAAGTATTGCCGCTCTCCACGTTGTCACGGTCGCTCTCGCTGTTATACCAAACATAATTCCAAAGTTCATAGTTCTGACCAACGTATGGATTGTGGTTCTCAGAACCTGTTGGGTCGCCGCTGAATGCCCAGCGTACACCTGGGAATGCAAATGTACGGTAAAAACGAGGATCGCGGTCCATAAACGGATACTCGCTGTCATAAGAATAGTTTGACGAGCCGTTAAGGAGTGTGTAAGTAGCAAGATTAGCCGGCTTCTTACCGTCCTTCATTGGGAACAAGTCTACAATCATAGCCGATGGAGTCTTGCCGCCACCGCCCTGTGCATTTGAAGGGCGAATGCCGTTCTCCCAGCCATTGTTACGGCTATAATCAGGAGTACCGCCAGATGCTATATTGTTGTAGAGAGAAACGAACACAGCCTCTGGGTTATTGTCTCTTGTAGAGAAAATGCTTGCCCAGCCCGATGCGTTCACACCCGGATTTGTTTCGTTTGCAAGTCCGTATCCACAACTGTTGATTGTCTCCAAATCAGCCTTCATAGTATCGTATGCCTTCTGATATCTTGACACATCGTTTGAACGGTTGAATATAGGGCTTGCCCAAAGCAAAAGGACTCTGCCTTTAAGAGCGAGGGCTGTACCTGATGTTACACGACCATAGTCGTCGTTCTTTTTCCAACCGCCGTCTGTTGTGAACGGTGCAAGCATCTCGGCAGACTTATTGAGGTCTGAGCAGATAAACTCGATGCACTCCTTTGTTGTTGAACGTGGAGTAACCGATGAAGCCACAGGATTCTGCACCTCGGTGATGATTGGCACACCTCCGTACCACTTTACAAGGTTGTAGTAGCACCATGCACGGAAGAAGTAAACCTGTCCGAGCAACTGATTCTTCTCGTCGGCAGATAGAGTGCTTCCCTCAATACCTGCTATACAGTCGTTGATGTTACGGATTCTACCCCATACAGACTGCTGAATGTTGTTTCCCTGATTGTGGAAATAGTCAGGAACGGGATTCTCACCGCTCTTGTATGTAAGTTCGTTTTCAGGATTTACAAAAACGCTGAAACCGCTGTACTCCTCAGTTGACTTTGACTGGTCGTCTGCCATACCTGTACAGTTGTACTTCCAACTGCAACTTGCGTTGGCATCAGGCAAACTCCACGCATACACGTCGGAAACACGTGCGCTGGCACCGGCAAAGTCGTTGTATGCCTCAACAGAAACATTGTCATAGTTCTTCTTCTCCTCAAGGAAGTCGTCGCTACACGAAGAGAATGAGATAGCAGCAGCAAAGGCTACGCTAAACAGACATATATTATTTTTTTTCATAATTCTCAACTAAATGTTTTTAGAATGAAAGATTCAAACCGAATGTGAACTTTCTAAGTGTTGGGTAAGCACCATAAGTTGTTGATGGATCCATGAAGTTTTCAGGATATGGGTTGTAAAGGTTCAGCAGGTTCTGACCTGTGATGTTTATTCTACAACTGTTTACTCCAAGCTTAGAAATATACTTTGTCGGAACATTATACGCAACAGTCAGACGGTTAAGACGAACTCTTGCGCCGCTTACTCTCCAGAATGTAGATGTTACGCTATTGATGCTTGAATATGCAAGGTTTGGATACTTTGCATTGCGGTTCTCAGCAACTACAAGGTTGCCGCTTGCATCGTAAACATCCTCGTAAGAGTACATGTTGTCTACGTTCCAGAACGATGGCATGTTCTGATATTCGATAGCATCGTCGCTGCTCAACTTCAACGCTGCGGTAGGAACCACGCTGTAGCCACCCCAGCTTGCATTAGCCTGAAGGCTTACAGAGAGTCTCTTCCACTCGCCAGAAAGGTTGAGTGTGAAGCCGTAAGGATTTGCACGGTTAGAAATCTGAACCTGATCGTTGTCCTTATCTACTATACCATCAGGACCGGCATAAGTACCGTCAGCCTGCTGAGCACCGCGAACATCCTTGTATATGAGCATACCCGGACGAACCTGATCTTTTGTCTTGCCCATGTAAGACTTGATGTTGTACTTCTCGAAGTACTCCTCGATATCCTGGAAACTGCGGAACATACCGATACATTGCATACCCCATGTTCCCAAGTCTGTACGATGACCGTAAACCAACTGGCGGTAGATGTTCTCTGTCTCCCAGTCCATCTCAAGAACCTTGTTGTCTGAGTAGCCTGTGTTGATGCCAATCTTATACTTGAAGTCCTTGCCAATCTTGTCTCTCCATGACAATGACACATCAACACCATAGCTGTTCATCTTACCGTAGTTAACCTTTGCACTCTGTGTACCAACTGTGCCCGGAACTGTTGCCGAATAGTTGAGAAGCATCTCTCTATCCCACTGCTTGTACCAGTCTACATCAACAGACAAACGGCTGTCGAGGAACTTCAAGTCAACACCGATATTTGCCTTGTACGACTTATCCCAGTGAGCATCGCGGTTAACCGCCGAGTTATTCTTGTTAAGAGTGATGTGGTTTCCGGCATTCTGGTTTGTTCCGTAGCCGAATACAGCACCCTTATCCTTATCTGTTGCATAAGTCTGCATCCACTGCCATGCCGTTGTGTTGTCACGACCAGTAAGACCGCCCGATGCACGAACCTTTACATAGTTAAGCCAAGAAATCTTGTCCTTGAACCACTCCTCGTTAGAGAGAACCCAACCTCCTGATACAGAAGGGAAGAATCCGCGATAGTTCTCAGGAGCGAACTTGATAGACGAGTCTGAACGGAACAGAGCCTCTAACAAGTAAGTATCGTTGTAAGCATAGTTTACACGACCGATATAAGAGAATGTACCAGACTCAGAACGTGTAAATGTTGTAGAAGACTGGCTCTCTGAAGTAACTGAGTTTGACTGACCAGTTGTGAATGAGTAAGGGCTTGTTACATAACCATACAGATACTCACTCTCTGCCTCAGATCTTTCTACTGAGAACAATGCACCAACATGGTGTGAACCGAAGTCGCGGTTATAAGTAATATTGAAGTTCAACTGATAGTTGTCTGTACGGCTCATGTTTCTTGACAGATAGCCGTTGTCGCCACCGTTGTAGATTTCAGCACCCTTATTTGCAAGAAGGAAGTTGCTTGATGCCATAAGTGCCTCATAAGACTCGGCATCGCCAACCTGAGTGTAAAGGTGGTTACCGCTTCCGGCACGCTCATTCATATAATACAACTTGTAACTTGAACCATACTGGTTGTTCTTGTCGGTAGAGATACTCTTAGAGTAGTTCAACTTCATCTTCAAACCAGCAAGAGGCTTGTACCAGCCGAAATCATACTCGATGTTTGCACCGATGTTGATGTTTGACGATACTGTGCGAGTATAGTCGCCAGAGTTCTGAAGAGTATAGAATGAATAATTCTGGTCTGAGTTCTTCTCCTCGTTTGAAACGCCGTAAGCAGCAATTGCATAGCCGTTTACAGACTCAGGAATGTAGCGTGGATGAGTGAGCAGAAGGTTGTAGTCCTTCTCGTCGTTTGTACCGCCAACCTTTACGTTCGGCTTGTTCTTCTTTCCGTAGTCGCCAGAGATTGTAAGACCAGCCTTCATCCACTTAGAGAGTTTGAAGTCAACGCCTACACGGTAATTCCAGCGGTCGTAGTCGAGGCGACCAAGGTTACCGTCCTGATCGAAGTAAGAGATGCTTGCGAAGTATCCAGCACGATCTGTTGCGCCATTAACATTAACGCTGTGCTTCATTGTGAAGGCAGAACTCCAGTACTTGTCGAGCAAGTCGTAGTTAAGACTCTGCATTGCAGCAAGTTCGTCTGCTTGGAAGAGGTCGAGTTTATTGTTCAGGTTCTGAAAATTTGTAGGGTCGGCAGCCTTTACTGCATTGTACAGACGACCATACTGATAAGCGTCGAGCATCTTGGCACGAGCCATCTCGTCGGTGAAACCAATCTCACCACGGTACGAAACCTTTGGAGCGCCAACGTTGCTACCACGCTTAGTTGTTACAAGGATAACACCATTTGCAGCACGAGCACCATAAACAGCAGCTGCGGCATCCTTCAACACAGAGATGCTCTCGATTTCAGAAGCGTCGAGGTTGTTGAATGCAGTTGCACCCATGTTCTCGTTGGTGTTACCAACCTTTATATCGTTTGGATAGATGTAACCGTCGATTACATACAATGGCTCGAGCGAAGAACCGCCAACGCTTGCAAGAGCGTCGTTGTTACGGATGTAGATTGTAGCGTTCTCGCCCGGACGAGCGTTACCACCGCTTACGCTAACACCCGAAATCATACCGCTGAGGGTTGATGCCAAGTTGCCAGATGAAAGATCCTGAATCTGGTCCATTGGCACAGTCTCGATTGCACCGGTGAGGTGAGCCTTCTTCTGTGCGCCGTAACCTACAACCACAACGTCTTCCAACTGGTTGGCATCCTCCTTAAGCATGATTCGTGCGCCCGGAGTAACGCTCTGCAACTTCTCTGGCAGATAGCCCACATAAGATATTTCGATAGTCTTTCCGGCAGGAACCTCGATTACGAAGTTACCTTCGATGTCGGTAATAGTACCTGTTGACGCGCCTACCACCTTGACAGAAGCACCAATCAGAGGGTCGCCCGACTCATCAACTACTGTACCTTTGAAAGTACGCATTTTCTGTGCCATTGCCGGCAGAGCCAGAACAATAAGGCAGATGCATACAAACAATCTGATTATATGTTTCGTATTCATATTTTTTGTTCAATTATATTGTGTAGTTACTTATACCATCTTGGATCGCCACTCTTGTTCTGATTTGCCACGCTTCCTGTTGGAGTGAAGTCGACACCACCGTTTGTAGCGGTCAAATCCAATTCCTTAGACCAGTCTGTAAAGCCCTGAACTTCTTCGGTTGCCAAAGGATTTCCGTTAGAGTCCTTTCTGCCACCATTATCATTTGAGTTCACAGCATTTGTAATGCCGCTAATTGTATTGCCGATAGTTGTACGGACAGTCTGTGTCTGAACAAACTGATACAAGCGGAACACATCCTCAAAGATGTTATAGCAACAGTATGTTGTGATGGTGTTGGTGTTTGCAAGATTATTCGCAAAATCCTTGCCTGTCATTGTTCGGCAGAATGTGTTGTGTTCTATAACATAAGAAGCCTTAGCATCACCGAATATCTTCTTAGGCTGAGCATTTGAAGAGTTACTGTAACGGAGGAAATAAGCAGAACTGTTCTCCTGAACATTATAAAATGTATTATTTCTTAAAGTACAATTCTTTATCAGACCGTTGCTTGCGCCCTGAAGATGTAATACAGAGTTGCTGCTTCCGGCATTGTTAAGCTGAACAATACAGCCTGTTATTCTGAAATCGTACAAACTCCAGTTCTTCTTGTTTCCGTAAAGCAAACTCTTTGGAACATTCTTGAAGTTACAATCCTGAATAACAACAGGGTCGACGATTACATATCCATCCTGATTTGCACCAAGAGCCTTGTAGCCAAGAGCCTCGGTAGTGATTGATGCACACATGGCAGAATCTGCCGCATTTTCCAACTTGCCAAGACCAAGAATACCACCTTCGGCAGTCATATCAGTACAATCAACATTGATGTACTTCATCTTGAAGCCAGCATGAATCATGAAACCGCCGTTCTCGCCAACCTTGATGATTGCACGCGAATTCTTGTCGCCACGCAATGTCACCTTGTTCATCTTGAAGTTGGCAAGCGAGTTCATTGTGTACTCTGCACCGCCCTTCAACTCGAACACCTGCTCCTCGCTTGATGAGTTAGGAAGGTTGCTGTTGATGTAGTCGGCAATATCAGTTCCTTCTGGAATAAGAGTTGCAGGAAGGTATGTACTGTAGTCATATCTGCCTGTCTCTGAGTCGGTATTGCCGTCCTTGCCGCCAAGAGCAAGAACAGACACGCTGTACTTTGTATCCTCTTCCTTGAGGAAGGTTACGCTGCAACCGTCGACAATGCTGTCGCCGATAATCTTCTCCGGACTGGCAGGATTATCGACTCTTGAAACATTTACCGAATAGCCGTTGGCTCCGTAAACAACGGGCCAAGTTACCTTTACGCTTTCTGTGCCATCAGAATTTGTCAATGTAGTGAAGCAATTAGCATCAAGAGCAGGAGTTTCGAGAACTGAGTTGCTCACGCCGCTTGAAAATGATTCATCATTGTCAAAACCTTGATTGCACGATGCTAAAAGTGCGCAAATAGCCAGACTGATGAGTCCGCTACGCAAAACTTCTTTTTTACGCCTCATGGTTTTTAATTATAAAGTTATATATGTAATTATTAGTTTTGTTTCTCTCTATTACGACAAATAGCCTTGACAAATATATACAATGTTTTCTAAAAAACTACTTTTTCGCCTTTTTTTTCTCGCTTTGCAGTTTTTTATAATATGCGCTGTACATTTGCTTCCAGTTTCTGCCGTGCGTGTTGAAGTAGTCCTCGCATTTGTCTTTGTACATACCAAAGATTTCAGAGATTTCCTTCATGCTCTTGAAATCGATGGCACGTTCGCGCGCCTCCTTCAGCAGTCTGAGGCATTCTGCCTCTTCCTCGGCTGTCATGTCTGGAACAATCGCCTTGTATCCCTTTAGGGTGAAGGCTACTTTTCCTACTGTATATTTGTCAAGAATTTGTTCTACCTGTTGCTCGGTCAGGATTGCCCTCAAGCCTTCC
>JAEEGH010022309.1_pt1 | contig 12993 bp, 8 predicted proteins | sample 9134181 | NCBI WGS metagenome assembly JAEEGH01 (sample SAMN16246544, study PRJNA631951) | gut metagenome | biome: gut microbiome; feature: rumen; material: DP-attached | host: Bos | place: Iran: Karaj | collected 2018-10 | reverse complement strand
GGGGGAACCAGTTGCCAATGAGCAGGGTGACGAAGAAGCAGCCCCAAAGCTGGGTGGTGATGAGGGTCAGCACGAAGAACACGCACCACAGGGCGCTCTGGGAGGGCGGGATGATGCAGAGGCAGGCGCAGACGATCAGGGCGAGGAAGCCGATATACATGCCCACGCGCTTGACGCTCTTCATTTTGCCGATGCGGGGGGAGATGACGAAGTAGGTGATGACGTAGCCAAGCAGGGAGCCGATCAGGTTCATGAAGGTCAGCCGCTGGGTGCCTCCGTAGAAGCTGCTGAGGATGTTCTGCGGAAAGTTGGTGAACGCGGTGTAGCCGGCGTAGGCCAGGATCTGATAGATCATCAGAACGGAGCCGCGTCCGCCGAAGCCGAGACGTTGCTGCTTTTCCATGTACACTTCTCCTTTTTGTTTTTTCACTCATTCAGCATCGGAGCACAGAACGGGACCGCGGCGCTCTCCGGTCTCCCCTCATCCGCCGGAGGAAACGGCTTTCTGCCGTCGGCTCTGTGCCGCCGCCCGGGTCCTGCCCCGCATGCCACCCATAATGTGATTATTATATAAAAAGCGTTATTTGTCAACGGTAATCTTCCACTATTTGTCTTAAAAATCCGTTCATTCTTCTCATTCCGACGCTCTGTGCGCCTTTGTGTTCCTTTCCCGGCCGGGGACACGGGTCAGGCTGGCTTTCCGCTCCCGATCGTGATATAATTACATGAACCGCCGCCGGAACGAGCGGCGGCGAAGGGGGGGTCTGCGAAATGGAAAAGGCTGCGCTCCGAAGGGCGATCCTGGACGCCTTCGACGAAGAGGAATGGGCCTTTCTGGAGAACGGAGGAAAGGAGATCCCCGTCAGCGATTTCAACCGGGCGCTGCTGCTCCGGCTGCGGGACGAGGACCGATCCTTTGCCGGGGACGCGGACGAGGCGCTCGCCGCCGCTATGCGGGAGCGGCTCACAGCTTATCTTGCCCGGGTGTGGGCCGACGCGCCGAAGGCGCACAAATACGTGATCCAGTCCTGCCTGGCCCTGGCCTTTCTCTACGAGCTGCCTCTGCATCCCCCGGAGACCGTGCATGCCCGCACGGTGGTGGAAAACGGGAAGACGCGGCGCTTCTGCCCCATGCGGGAGGAAGGGGCGGACAGCGTCTGCCGCTTCTGCCCGGCGGAGCCCATGGCCGCGCTGGAAGCCCGGTGGGCGGAGCGCCTGGCGGCCGCGGAGGCGGCCTGGGGCGGGACCTCTGCGCATATGCAGAAGGAAGCCTACCTCGCGGGCTTCCAGGAGGCCGGGGTAATCCCCGCCGCCGATCTTCGCTTCCATGAAGAGGTGCGGCGCATCTGCGAGGAGAACCGCTGCCGCAGCTACGGCACGACCTGGGCCTGCCCGCCCGCCGTGGGCACGCCGGAGGAATGCAGGGCGCGGGTGCTGGGCTTTGAGCGCCTCCTGCTCTTTTCCAAGGCGTACCCGCTGTCGGACAGTATGGATTTCGAGGGCGTCCGGGACGCCATGGCGGATTTCAAGACCTGCTCCCGGGAGCTGGGGCGGCGTCTGCGCTCCCTGCCGGGCAGACGGCTGATCCTCTCCAACGAGGGCTGCGGCCGCTGCCGGACCTGCACCTGGCCGGAGGCCCCCTGTCGCTTCCCGGAGGACCTGCAGCCCGCCATCGAGGGCTTCGGCTTCCTGGTCTCCGAGCTGGCGGCCCAGGCAGGCATCCCCTATCTCAGCAGCGGCAGCTCCGTCAACTTCTTCGGCGCCGTTCTGTATGACGAGGCCGCTTATCCGGCAGATTGATCTGCCCCGACACCGCCCAGGCGGCAAAAGACAACCGCCTTTGCTTCACGGCAAAAGCGGCTGAACTCGTCTCGTTCATGCGCATACCGGGCGGCGCCGGTATGCGCGGCAACCATTCATTTTCGGTATTCATTCGGAAAACCCAGCCGGACGAATGAATTCAGATTAAACGAAAAACCTGCCGCGGCAACGGCAGGTTTTTCATTCCGGAACCCTGCTGTGGCAATAACAGAATCGCATAGGGGTGTGCATTTTCCGGGCTATCGTCAAAAGACGCCGGGGAGGGTTTTATGAACTGCTCCCCGGCGTTTGCGTTTTTTCTTACGGTTCCATCGTCAGCGTGGCGATCTCGCTCGTGACGCAGCGGCCGTATTTGTCGGTGACGACGCACTTGACCTGGCGGCCCGACTTGCTCGGATACATCTTCACGGAATACGTGTCGCCCGTGAGACTGCTCTTGCTCCAGGAAGCGCTTTCGTTGGCGCGGAGGTACCACTGATAGGTCAGCTCCACGCCCTCGGCGACCACAGTGGCGCTGGCGAGCTCGCCCCTTGCCACAGCAACGCTTGCAGGCTGCGTGACGATCTCCGGCGCGGCGCAGTCCTCCGGAATCACCACGTTCAGCGTGAAGACCTCGCTCTCCGTCTTCCCGCCGTAGGCGTCGGTAACGACGCACTTGACCTGCCGCCCGGACTTGGCCGGGACCATCATGACAGAATAGGTGTCACCCGTGTAGCTGCTTCGGCTCCACTTCTCCCTTCCGGGATTCAAGAGATACCACTGATACTTCAGACCCTCGGCGGTGCCGTCGGGTCCTGCGGCGTCGATCGTGACGAAGGCGAGTTCACCCTCGTCCACATCCGTATTCACGCTGTCCGCCCGGACGCTGACCGCAGGGGCTTCGTAGCCCCCGGGCCGGTCGAAGCCGATGACGCGTTCTTCGCTCACGGCGGAGCTGCCCCAGGCGTCGGTGACCACGCACCAGACCGTGCGCCCGTCGCGGCTGCATTTCATCTCAACGGAATAGGTATCGCTCCGGATGCTGCTCTTGCTCTGCTTCTCCGAGCCCTTGTCGATGAAATACCACTGATACGTCAGCTCGCCGTATCCCGTGGCCTCCGCGGTGACGGAGGCGGTGCCGCCCAGAGCGACGAGGCTGTCGTCGGAGATCATGACGCTCGGCTCGAAGTAATCCTCCGGATACGCCGCGTTCAAAACCGCCTCGCGGGTGGTGGCGGTGTTGCCGTCCTTATCTGTGATGACGCACCAGACGGTCCGGCCTGACTTACCATTCACCATTGTGACAGAATACGTATCGCCCTTCAGGCCGCTCTTGAACTCCCGGCCGTTTGCGTCTCTCCCGTACCACTGATACGTGAGCCCCTCGCCCTCTGCCGCGACGGTGGTGCTGGCGGTCTCGCCCGGCAGGACGGCGACGTCCGCGGGCTGCCGGGTGATGGTGATGGGGCCGGTCTGGGCGGTTGAAAAGATAAAGGTCACGCTGTTATAGCGGAACAAGCCGATGCTGTCAAGGCTGACAGTCACGTTTTCGGTGATCGCGTCCGCCCCGGCAAGACGCTGCGCGGTGTTTTCGAGAAGGTCGATCAGCACGTCAGCCGCGCCGTCTCCGTTCAGATCCATGGTGCAGGCGTCAAAGTCAAACAGCTCCGAGCCGGAAAGGAGGTCAGCCACGTTCTCGGGCAGCGTGACGGGCGTATCGTCCGCCAGCGTGACGGCACAGTCCTCCTGCTCCGCCAGCACGGCATTCACCGTCACGGCCTCGGCGGGCATCGTGAACGACCCGTCGCCCAGCTCGTCCACCTCGACGGTCACCTGCGCGGATTCATAAGCGCCGGTGAACCAGTACCCATCGGGGAAGAGATCGGTATCGACGCTGACGGTCACGCGCCGCCCCGCGATGGAGCTCGTGATCGGGTCGATGCTGTCCTCCTGGAAGAAGCAGACATAGCTGCCGGAGAGTCCGTAGCCCAGCCGGAACACGGCCGCGACGCTCACGTCCGAGGCGGGCATATCGAAGGACGGCGTGTAGACCATCCGCCCGTCGGCTTCCGTGGGCGTGACGTCGGCCAGCTCGGCGCCGTCCGCAGTCTCCGTGATCTCGGTCTCTTCGCCGTTTTCATCGGTGACGACGAGCTTCGCGGGCCGCCAGCCGGCCTCGTAAGCCTCGGTGCTGATCGAAAACACCGTGTCGACCCGCTGTCCCTCAGGCGCAGTTTCGGGCACGCTGTCCCATGCGGCAAAGTCCTGCGCCATAGCCTGGGCGGTGATGCCGTACACCCGCCCCCACTGGGCGGTTACGGTTCCGCTGCCGGTCACGGGCCATCTGCCGGTGCCGTAGTTGAAATCCTTTCCCTCCAGGCGCCAGCCGGCGAAGACATAGCCTTCGGGCGCGGTATAGAAGCACGGCGGATACATGAACCAGACCACCGTTCCGTCGATGCCCTCGGCTTCATAGAACTGCCAGTCCGCCGCCTCCTCGGCCGTGTCGGCCCACACGCCCTCGTCCGCGCTGGTGACGACTGCGGTATCGCCGGGCACCGCCGCGCCGCCGGCCATGCCGGGCTCGAAGGTCAGGGTATAGGCGGGCTCAAAATGCGCCGTCAGCGCGCCGTCCGCCCAGGGAGTGAGGGTATAGACCGCGTCGGTACCGACCTCCTCGCCGTTTTCCGTCCAGTTCACAAAGACGTAGCCCCTGTTCGACGCCGCCATCAGGGTGACGGGCTTGCCCGCCTCCTGTGTGCCCGCGCCCGTGATGGTCCCGCCCGCAGCCGGGTCAGCCTCCGCGGTGATCTCGACGGGAACGCCCGTCGCCGTATAAACCGCCCTGTAGATCGCTTCTCCCGTTACCATGCCGACACGCGGAGACCAGCCGGCAAAGCTGTAGGTAAAGTACTCGTCAGAATCCTTGGTCGGGGTCTCGCCGGTATATTCCGGCTTCGTGCCGTAGGCCGCCTTGACGGTCTGCAGCAGGGTCCCGTCTTCGTCCAGGAACCAGACCTTATACTTGTTCACCGTCTGCGTATACGTCGCCGTATAGGTCGCCGGTCCCGTGACGCGGCCGACGGCAGGGCTCCATCCGCTGAAGCTGTAGCTGTACCGCGCTGTGCTGTCCTTGCGCGGGGACAGGGGCTCGGCCGGCATATCGCCGTAGGCGAGGGTCGAGCTCTTCAGCTCGGTGCCGTCTTCATCCAGGAACGTGACCGTGTACTCCTTCGGCGTCGCCGTATAGGTCGCTATGTACGTCGTGTCGGCTTCAGCGGGCCCGACCTCCGGCGTCCAGCCGGCGAAGGCGTAGGTATAGCCCTCGTCTTCGTCCAGCGTCGGCGTCTCACCGGTGTATTCCGGCGTGACGCCCTGGCTCACCTCGCCGCTCTGCAGCTCTTCCCCGTCCGCGTTCAGGAAGCAGTAGGTAAAGGTCTGACCCTGGAGGACGATGGGCTCCAGCCGGGCTGAGACGCGCACGTCATGGCCGGGCATGGTGAACACCGCCCATTTATTGTCGTCGTCGTGGGCGTCGAACGTCAGCTCCTCGTCGTCGACCTCAAGCACTTCAGCCTCAAGCGCGCCGCCGAAGCCGTATCCCGCGGGGATCGCGTCTTCATCGAGAAAGACCTGAACGGTCTGTCCCTCGCAGGCCATGCCGATGGGGAAGGTGTCGGTATCATAAAAGCGGACACAATCGCCCTCCAGCCTGTAATATTCCCGGTCGTCCTTGACCTGAACGGTCAGGGCGATGCCGTTCTCATCGCCCGTGTATTCAACCACCGCACCGTCGGTATGATAATAGGCCCTGTAATGGAGAGTGCCTGTATAGATCCCCTCCTCGGCGGCGTAGTAGTCATCCGGATCGATCCAGATGGGTATGTTGAATTCGTCGCTCTCCGAGGTCAGCACGTCGCTGGACCCACTCATTCCCACCTGTGTGTGTGCGGAGGAATCCACACGGAAGGGAAGCTCGTCCCCCCGGTCGTTCTTCAGCGTTCCGCCCTCCCATTCAAAGCGGATGCCCTCTGCCCATCCGTAGCTCCCCTTGCCATCAAACAAGGGAGTGTTGCCGAGATAAAGCGTGTCAAAGCGAACGGGGATATCCGTATACTCCGGAGCGGTCACCGTCCAGGCTTTCGTGGCCAGCGAATACCCTGAAACGATCAGCGTAGGACCGCTTAACACGACACCCGCTATTTGCTTGCCATCATTGTCTTCATATAGAATAGATGTAACAGGGTATATATCTCCTGCTCTGTAGATGCCGGGTGCGATATTAGAAAATTGATACGGGTCAATGGAGACCCCTACGTCGGTGCTTGGATTATCTTCATCTAATTGGTCAGAAATGCACCAATTCAAAACATTTTTAACCCACGGGATAGCGATATCCCTATAGTCATTGAAACTGAGGTCGAAGACTTTTATGACCTTGTCACGATCCATCCTATACCACACGGTGGTCGGATAGATATAGCTGTCACCGGATAGTTCTTTTCCGAGAGTATCCTCATTCAGTCTCAGGGTGATCGTGCCTGTTCCGTTGCCGTGGTACACCAGGGGCTCGACGGTTACTTTGTACGTCGCGTCGGGAATGGAATCGTCCGGCTTCCATTTCGCGGTAAAGACTGTCTCCTTCGAGGTCAGCGTGTTCTCGCCGAACTGGTTGTCGTCGGTCCCTTCCCAGCCGTCAAAAACGTATCCGGTGGGCGCGGTGAAGGAGTCCGGGCAGGAGTCCTGATGCAGCATGAAGCCCGGACTGCCATAAGCGTCCGGATTGCCAAAATCTTCCAGGCTGCCAAACTCGTTCAGATAGAAATCGTATTCCAGGGCTTCCATCCGCGGAACGCCGTACGACGATTCATAGACGATCGGAGAACCGCTGCCTATGCCGGGAGAAAGGATGACGCGGTATGTATCGTCGAAGTTGCTTTTGCGCTTGATCACCGCCGAAACGTACACGTCCGAGTAGGGCATACGGAAGCTTAAGCCGTCGGTAGGGATCACGTTGCCGCAGGCGTCCTTCACGATCAGGTAGTCCAGACAGAATACGTCGGGATGTGCGGAAAGGGGATCGTAACCGTCCGCAATCCAGTCAAGCGTGACGCGCTCTCCGCCCACTGGGCCGTCGATCACGCCGCCGTTTCCGTGGTAGAAGATGTCGTAGGAGGCGGACATGCGGCCGCCCTCCACGTCGAAAAAGATCTTATATCCCGTTACTTTTCTGATGATCGCACGGACCGTCACGTCCGTGGGGGGCATCACGAAGGAGTCGTCCTCCACAGGTACGGGGTTGCCGAAGCTGTCCGTCACGAGCACGTCCATCGTATAAAGCTGTAAGGGATTAAAGGATGGAAGGCCTATGTCTCCCGTCACCCAATCCATATAGATCGTCTCTCCCGCACGGGAACTGCTCACAGATTCACTGGACGAGGTGTGGAAATTAAGGGAGCCCCCTGTCACTGCTTTCGAGATCTGGTATTCCTTGTTTGCCCCGCGCGGTCTGAACACCGCGGATACTCTCACGACATCGTCGGGCATCGTGAAGGTGAAGCTGCATTCTGTCTCTTCCCCGGTGTAAGCGGTTCGGAGCAGCTCGCTGCCGCTGCCGTCTGTCACGAGCAGATACGCCAGCTCATTTCCTTCGGTCATCTGCACGTTCAGGAGGATCTCCTCGCCCGCAGCGCCTTTCTCGGCAGGAACATAAAGAATTTGGCCCGGAGCGGGGAAGTGATTCGGATCGGGGTCTTTCTTTACAGCAGCAACGCTTCCCTCGCCAACCGTTTCCACGAAGACAGCGTGCTCCGTGATCTCATCCGTTCCGTAGTTTACCCATACGCTCACGTCCGACTCGGGCATGATGAAGCTGAACCCTCCATACTGGAGAGGCACCTCGTTCCCGTCGGCGTCCTTCACAAGGATGGATTCCATGTGGTATTCATGCTCCGGCGGAACCGTGGGATCCAGATTCATGGCACGCTGTGCGCCCTCCTCGATCACAACCCACTCTCCGCCGCAAAGATAGGAATGCAGTTCCCCAGCGGCGGGATAGTAGGCGTAAGCCAGCGTATGTTCTGCATAAACGGTGATGTGGTATCGCCCTTCAATGGTCGGCAAGCCGTCTGCGGTTGCCATCGCCGAGACCGGCAGCAGGCTCAGGCACATAAGCGCCGCGAGTATGAGAGAAAGGATACGCTTTTTCATTGGTTTTCCTCCTCCTTTTCCCCTTTCGGGGGCGTTTTATTGGCGTTTTCCCTTTTTACGCAGAGCAGCGTCACCGCGACGCCCAGCAGGAACGCGGCCACCGCCGCCAGCACGACGCCCCCGGCCTCCGCCGAGAGCAGGAACGCGCCGTATACCGAGCCCTGCACAGCCGCGCCCGTCCCGCCCGGAAGGGCGACGATCACCAGAACGAGCGCGGCCAGGAGAACTCCGGCCGCGCCGGACAGCCGCCGACAGGCGCGGCGGCTGCGCTTTTCCGCGCCCCGCCGCAGCGCCAGGGAGACGAATTCGTCCCTTGTGTATTTCACGATTCATCACCTCCGATGGGATTGGACGAAGCTTTTCCCTCTGTCTCTTAGTTCCATTTTCCCGCATTTTTGACCACCCCTTTTTGCGATTTTTCAAAAATCCGCGATATGCACAAAAAGGAAACCGTTTTTTGTGCAAAAAACCGCTGTCCGATTCGGACAGCGGCTTTTTCACGGGGAAGCGGTTTATTCTCTCGGTAATTTGCGGCTGAACAGATACAGAAACGCGGCGGTGAGAAGAGGCAGGAAATAGCCGATCGCGGAGGATGCGCCGGGCCCGGAGACCAGGAGGTTATACAGCGCATGAAAGATCATCGCGAGACTCGCCCCGCCCACCACTGCGGGAAACGAGAATACCCGCAGACGCTTCGCCGCGATGAGCCAGAGGGCGAGGGCCAGCAGGCTCACCACGTGCATCACGCCCACGGCGAGACCGCGGATCATGACGTAGGTCAGGCTTTCGGCCCCGTAGGTCAGAAGATAGCAGCAGTTTTCCAGCGTGGCGAAGCCCGCGCCGATGGCCACGGCCAGCATGGTCAGCGTCCGGTCGTCCGGATCAAGCAGAACGAGGATCAGCAGCAGGGGCGTGAGCTTCATCAGCTCCTCCACCATGGGAGAGAGGAAGATCGACGTGTCCTCCGCGCCCATGCCGGTGACGTAATTGAGGTAACCGCCGATATAGGCAGCGATCAGGCACACAGCCATGCCCAGCAGGAACGCGCCGGTAAACCGCCGCACCTCGCCCTTCACGAATATCAGGACGAGCAGCAGCGGGATGGCGATGCACAGAAGGATGTTTTCCGCGTAGATCATGCCGCTGCCTCCTTCCGAAGCGCCAGCAGCATCAGCGGGAAGCACAGGCCGGAAAGGAACACGGCGGCCAGATACCAGCACCCGGCACTCATGTACATGGTGACGGTCACCCAGGCCAGCGCGGCGAAGGCCGGACTGACGGGCGCGTCCTTTTTCAGCGCGGACACGCCGCGGACCAGCAGATACGCGGCCCCGGCGAACAGCAGCCCATAGCAGAAGAGATCCAGCGGCCCCTTTGCGGCCTCCGGCATGAAAAACGTGGCCGTCTGCGCCGCGATGAGCACGAGACAGGCAAGCCCCGCGATGCGCCATTCCGCGGCGGAAAAGCTCCCGTCCCGCTTCATGTGCGCCGTCAGGCAGCAGAGGAAATAACCGAAGCACAGCCCCGGGAGGATATCCTGCACCCACTCGCCGGACCAGGCGATCCACAGGGCGGTGTTGCCGGCGGTGAACAGGGCCGCGCCGAGCATCTCCCATCGGGCGGACCTCTGCAGCGCCGGGCGGCCCGCGTTCAGCGACGCGCCCAGCAGCAGGAACAGCGCCCACTCGCAGACCTCGTTGGCCGCAAAGGGCATCCGTGTATCCGGGCGCAGAAGGCTGTAGACCAGCCAGTAGAGATCGCTCAGCAGAAAGCACGCTGCGGCAAAGGCAAAAAAGACCAGACGCAGAGAGCCCTTCCCCGCGGTCAGCAGGCGGATGGTTCCGAAGAGGACGCCCGCCAGCACGGCGATCTGAAACACCGTCACAAAGAGCTCCACATTCATTTTCGCTCCCGCTCCCGCTCCTTCTCCTTCAGTCGTTTCAGATGCAGGCAGAGCAGCGTCACACAGACGCCCAGGGCGAAAGCCAGAAGGACGACGATCACAAGACCAAGATACGGCCCCGTGAGCAGCAGGCTGCCGTATTCCCGCGCCGCTCTCACCGGACCCGCCGCCAGCCGGGGCAGGGACAGGGACACGGCGAGCAGAAGCACGAGGCAGACGCAGGCGGTCAGCGCGTCCGCGCCGATGTGTCTGCGCAGGCGGCGCTTCTCCATGACGGGCTCCGTCCGCCGCAGGATCTCCCGCAGGCGTTCGTCAGTACTGCGCATCGTGGATCCCCATCCCTTCCAGTTCTTTTTTCAGCGCTTCCCGGCTGCGGGAGGCCAGATGATAGACCTGCTTTTTGCTTTTGCCCATGACCCTGGCCGCCTCCTCGTGGGACATATCCTCAAAATACAGCAGGATCAGGACCTGCCGGTATTCCGGGGCGAGCTGTCGAAGCGCCCGATACAGCGCCCGGTTCCGCTCATCCCGCAGAAGCTCCAGCTCCGGCGGGTCTGACACCTTATCCTCCGCGTCTTCATCCGCCGAGAGATAGGGGCGCATGTTCCGCAGCCGCTTCAGCGCCAGTTTTTTGCCGATGGAAAACAGCCAGGTCCTGAAGCTGCTCCGCCCGGAAAAGGCCGTTGGCCCCGCGGCGACTTCCGAAAACGCATCCAGCAGCACGTCCTCCGCATCCTCCATGCTGCGGGCGTACCCGCGCAGAAACAGGAGCAGACTGTCCTGGTGCCGCTCCAGAAGGATGCGGAAATCCTCCTCACGCCGCTCTTTGAGAAACCGGCTGTATATGGCCTCGTCGGTCTCGTTCATAGCGTTCCTCCTTCCGGGCGTCACGTAACAGGTTCTGAACCTTCTGTTTGCATTATATTCGATAAGGAAACGATGGCCCCCTTTTTCTCAACAAAGGGAGGCAAGGTTCAGCACAAATAACGAGGTTGTATAACGGAGACCAGAGCGAAGCCTGCGTTTCTGCTGCCATCATCGAACCGGTTCTTTCGGATGCCGGATTTGAATACCTGAAGGATGAGAATCCAGGAAAAACGGTACACCGTCTATTGTATCATAGACGGTGTACCAACGTGGTGGACAGTAAGGGACTCGAACCCCTGACCTTCCGCACGTCAAGCGGAAGCTCTACCAGCTGAGCTAACTGTCCACAGAGCAAGAACTAATATAATGCCTCCCGGAAGGTTTGTCAAGCCCGGAACGGTGAAAAACTTGTTTTTTCCGGGGAAGGAGCGGTCTGCCGCCCCTTCCCCGGCCTTCGTCAGTGGATCGTGACGGGAAGACCGTATTCCTCCATGACGGCCTTCAGCCGCTGCATCTGCTCGTCGGAGGGAGGCGTGGCCTCGGCCACGGGCTTGTCGCTGATGCGTAGATATTTGGCGACGCCCAGGTTATGGTAGGGCAGCAGCTGGACCACCGTCACCGCGTCCCCCAGCTCCCGGCAGAATTCGGCGGTCTTCCGGAAATTCTCCTCGTCGTTGTTGAACATGGGAATGACGGGGATACGCACCTGCATCTTCTTCCCCGCCGCCGCCAGACGGCGGGCGTTGTCCAGGATACGCTCGTTGGGGACGCCGATGATCTGCCGGTGCTTTTCGGAATCCATGTGCTTGAGATCGTAGAGATAGAGGTCCGTCCAGGGCAGGGTCCGCGCCACGGTCTCCCAGGGCGCGAAGCCGGTGGTGTCCAGGGCGGTGTGGACGCCCTCCTCCTTCATGCGCTTCAGGATGGCCACGGTGAAATCCGCCTGGCTCAGAGCTTCGCCGCCGGAGATGGTGACGCCGCCGCCGCTGCGCTCGAAGAATTTGCGGTCCTGCAGGAGGCGCCGGGCCAGCCGCTCCACGGTGTAGTCCTCCCCGCAGAGATAGAGGGCCTTGGGATAGCAGACCTTGGCGCAGTCGCCGCAGTTGTCGCAGACATCGCGCTTGACGTGCACCATCTGCAGCATTTCATGGGTCTTCGCGTCCTCCCGCTGCTCCCCCGGCTCCAGAGCGCCCTTCGTACAGGCCCGGATGCAGCGGCTCCCGCAAAGCTCCGTGCCCTGGCAGCGCATGTTGATCCAGCTCAGCTGGGGATAGAATTCCTGGCTCTCGGGGCTGTGGCACCAGGGGCAGCGGAGGGGGCAGCCCTTCAGGAACGCGGTGGTGCGGATGCCGGGCCCGTCCTGCACGGACAAGCCCTGGATATCGTAGATGCGCCCCACGATCATGTTTTCATCCATGTTTTTCAGCCTCACTTTTCAGAAGCAGGAGGGGAACTTCCGTTCCCCTCCTGCGCAGACTTTACAAAACCTCGCGGAGTTCGCGCCTGCAGACGCGAAAAGAATCGGAACATTTTCGCGGGTACATGTGCCGCGCGAAAAACCCTTCGCGGAGCGGACTGTGCCCACCCCAAGGGACCCGCGGGCAGCGAATCGGGGCCGATTTGATCAGAGATTCATCTCCGTGCGGCGGATCAGATCGTCCTGGCAGCCCTTGAAGACCTCCACGAAGTAGGCGGAGAAGCCCGCCACGCGGACGACCAGGTCCTTGTAGTTCTCGGGGTGCTTCTGGGCGTCCCGCAGGGTATCGGAGGAAACGATGTTCAGCTGCAGCTCCATGCCGCCCTCGTCGAAATAGGTCTCCATGATGCTGCGCAGCTTCAGGAGCCCATCGGCCCCCTTCAGGGCGGTGGGATGGAACTTCATGTTGCAGAGGGTGCCGTTGCCATAGAGGCTCTGGTCGAAATTCAGCACGCTGTTCAGGAAGCTGACGGGACCGTTCTTGTCCATACCCTGCACGTTGGAGATGCCGTCGGTCAGCGGTTCGCCGGACTTGCGCCCGTCGGGGGTGGCCCAGGTCATATAGCCGAAGAGCACGTTGGCGGTCACGGGATAGCAGCCGGCGGCGAAGTGGTTGCCCCGGGGACCGGTGGCGGAATTGATGGCGTTGGCATAGGTGGAGGCGGTGAAATCCACATATTTGTCCGCCTCGGCATTGCCGTTGCCGTAGCGGGGCACGATGCCGTTGATCTTTTGC
>JAEEGH010022306.1_pt1 | contig 12995 bp, 9 predicted proteins | sample 9134181 | NCBI WGS metagenome assembly JAEEGH01 (sample SAMN16246544, study PRJNA631951) | gut metagenome | biome: gut microbiome; feature: rumen; material: DP-attached | host: Bos | place: Iran: Karaj | collected 2018-10 | reverse complement strand
AAGGCGGGCATGATGGTGCCGCGGTAGTAGGGCATCAGACGCTCGATGGTGTCTTTGAGGCTCTCGGTGAGCGGGATGAGGTTGTCGGGAATCTCGTTATAGCGCGGGTCCATGCGCGGGCTGCGCTCGTCGTGCATGTCGAGTGCGGGGGGCTGCACGTCGAACGAGCGACGCCACAGCAGCACCTGCTCGTCGCCATACTTGGCGGCGGTGTCGGCCTTGTTCAGGCCCTGGATGGCGCCGTAGCTCTTCTCGTTCAGACGCCAACTCTTCTGCACCGGCAGCCAGTCCATGTCCATCGCGTCGAGCATCTGGTTGAGGGTCTTCACCGCCCGCTTGAGGTAGGAGGTGAAGCACAGCTCGGGACGATAGCCCTCGGCCACCAGCAGCTTGCCGGCCTCCCAGGCCTCCTTCATGCCAGCCTCGGTGAGGTCGACATCCGTCCAGCCGGTGAACAAGTTGAGTTTGTTCCACGCGCTCTCGCCGTGGCGTACAAGTATCAGAGTCTTCATTTCTTCTTGCTTTCTTTGTGTTTCATTACTTCCCCTTGGGGGAACGGGCCCTGCGGCAGCTTCTCATTTCGCGCCAGCCACGCAACCACCAGTCCGCCAATGATGAACGGCAGACTCAGCAGCTGACCCATGTTGAGCACCATGCCGGCCTCGAAGTCCACCTGGTCATTCTTCACGAACTCGATAATCAACCGCATGCCGAACAGCGCCACCAGCCACCAGCCAAAGATGCTGCCCGTCTTGAACTGTCCCTTCTTCCTGATGTAGTACCACAGCGAGACAGCAAAGATGGTGAAGTAGCTCAGGCTCTCGTACAGCTGCGTGGGGTGCTTGGGCACCGTCTCGCCGTTCTGCTCAAACACGAAGCCCCACGGCAAGGTGGTCTCCACACCGTATATCTCGCTGTTGAACAGGTTGCCCAAACGGATAAAGGCACCGCCCAAGGCCACCACTATCACCATTCGGTCGAGTATCCAGACGGGATTCATGCGGTATTTCTTCCAGTAGATCCACAGCGCCAGCAGTATGGCGACGGCGGCACCGTGACTAGCCAGTCCCTGGAAGCCGGTGTACTGTCCGTCCTGGAACGGCCAAAACATCTCCGTCCAGTGCGCCGACGTCAGGAAGTAGTCAGGCTCATAGAACAGGCAGTGGCCCAGACGCGCTCCCACCAGCACAGCCAGGAAAATATAGACTATCAGGCTGTCCAGGTAGTCTAAGTGGATCTTCTCAAACTTGTATATCCGGGTAAGGATGATGTAGCCCAACACGAAGGCGAAGAGGAAGCCAAACGAGTAGTACCGCAGCCCGAACGACCCGATGTTGAACATCACCGGGTCCACATTCCAATGTATAGCCAGCGGCAGCATCACTTCGCGTAGTTGATGGCACGGGTCTCGCGGATGACCGTCACCTTAATCTGGCCCGGATAGGTCATCTCGCTCTGTATCTGCTTCGAGAGGTCAAAGCTGAGCTTGTTGGCCTCGGCGTCGCTCACCTTGTCGGCGCCGACGATGACGCGCAGCTCGCGGCCGGCCTGGATGGCGTAGGTCTTCACCACTCCCGGGTAGGTCATGGCCATGTCCTCGAGTTTCTTCAGGCGGTTGATATAGGCTTCCACCACCTCGCGGCGGGCACCCGGACGGGCACCGCTGATGGCGTCGGCCACCTGGATGATGGGCGAGATGAGGTTGGTCATCTCCACCTCGTCGTGGTGGGCACCGATGGCGTTGCAGATGTCGGGATGCTCCTTGTATTTCTCCGCCAGCTTCATGCCGAAAATAGCGTGCGGCATCTCGGGGTCGGTCTCCGGCACCTTGCCGATATCGTGCAGCAGACCTGCGCGCTTGGCCAGCTTGGGGTTCAGCCCCAGCTCCGACGCCATCGTGGCAGCCAGGTTGGCCACCTCGCGGCTGTGCTGCAGCAGATTCTGCCCATAGCTCGAGCGGTACTTCATGCGGCCCACCATGCGCATCAGCTCATGGTTCATGTTCAGGATGCCCAGGTCGATGCAGGTGCGCTTACCCACTTCGTTGATCTCCTGCTCAATCTGACGGCGCGTCTTGGCCACCACCTCCTCGATGCGGGCCGGATGGATACGGCCGTCGGTCACCAGCTTGTGCAGCGACAGGCGTGCAATCTCGCGGCGCACGGGGTCGAAGCCGCTGATGATGATGGCGTCGGGCGAGTCGTCGATGATGATTTCCACACCCGTAAGGCTCTCCAGCGTGCGTATGTTGCGGCCCTCGCGGCCGATGATGCGGCCCTTCACCTCCTCGTTCTCGAGGTTGAAGACGCTCACCGTGTTCTCCACGGCCGTCTCGGTGGCGGTGCGCTGGATGCTCTGGATGACCACCTTCTTGGCCTGCTCGGCGGCGGTAATCTTGGCCTCCTCGACAATGTCCATGATGGTGGTGCTCGCCTCGGCGCGTGCCTCCTCGGTCATGGCCTCAATCAAGTGCTGCTTGGCCTCTTCGGCGCTCATGCCGGCAATGTGCTCCAGCTTGTTCACGCTCTCCTTGTACACCTTCTCCACCTCGGCCTGGCGCTTGTGCAGCGTCTCTATCTCGCCGTTCAGCTTGTCGCTCACGCCCTTCAGCTCGGCGCTCTTCTTCTGCAGCTCGTCGACCTTCTGGTTCAGCGTGGTCTCGCGCTGCTTCAGCTTGTTCTCCTGATCGCGCAGTTTGTTGTTCTGTTCGTTGACGCGCTTGTCGTGCTCGCGCTGCATCTGCAGGGCGCGTTCCTTCACTTTCAGCTCGCCTTCTTTCTTGATGATTTCACTTTTCTCTTCGGCATCCTTGAGCACTTGTTGGCTCTGTGCCAGGAGCTTGTTGCGGAGCAAGTGCGTCGTCAGCCAGATGGCTATGCCGCCACCGACCAGCACTCCTCCGATCACTCCAATGATTATTCCCAGTTCTAATGACATGATGTGTGTGAGTTTGTTTGTTGTGGGAACCTCACGACCGGCTTTGAAAAAACCGCATCCGACCTTCCAAGAGTTGTGGTAAACTCCATGACTGTTAGGATTTGAGCGCCGGGCGTATCAACCATACAATCTACCCGCCCATGAGCCGACTCGGTTTGTAAAATGTGTTGAGTTTACAAACTGTTTCGGGTCGGATGCAGTATCCCTTCCAGCACTGTGTCTATCGACTGCAGCCGCTGCGCCAGGTCCGTATCCTTGAACCGCAGCGAGTCTTGCATCTTAGTCAATTGCGTGATCTGAGTCAATGCCACCATCGCCAGCAAGTCCTGATGGTCGTTGTAGGCATACTGCTGTCCATACTGCTTGGCCTGTCCCTCGATGGCCGCTGCCGCCTTGCGCAGCGCCGCTTCGTCCTCCGCCGCCACGCGGAGACGGTAGGTCCGCCCCAATATGTTCACCGATGCCGATACCGTATCCATTGCTGCTCTCCTTTCTGTCCTATTCACCCGCCTCCTGGCTCTTCAACACTTCCAGACTCCTGTCTATGGCCCTTATCATTTGATTGAGCTTAAGCTTCAATTCTGCACTGTCCTTTCCTTCTGCCAGTCTGTTCCCTAATTTAACTAATTTGTTCTCTTCTTTTAAATTGTTGATTAATATTTCCTTGTTTTTCAGTGCTTCTTCCAGTTCCAGGCAACGGCTCTCACCCTCCGACACCAGACGCCGCAGACGCGTCACCTCGTCTGCCAACTGTCTCACTTTAAACTCAATCCCACTGACTGATGTCTCAAAATCGAACATGCCGTTTACTACCTATTATACTATAAAAAGCGCTGCAAAAATACAAAAAATTTCCCACACACAAAAAAAAACTTGCTTCGCAGCCAAAAAAGATCCCTTCTCCACCAGTGCCACAGGTGCCAAAAATCCCCGTTTCGACCCCTTGCCTCAAAAAACCATATGCGTTTATGAATATTTAACATTCAGCATTTTTCATTGGTTCTCTAATGAACCGCACCCCAGCGCCTGCCCATGCAAAATGGGCCAAAAAGACAAACCGTTAGAAAACAGCCAATTATACATCCGTTCCCAAAAGGCTAATTCTAGGGCTTTTGTCCGGTCCCCCTCCGGATCCTCTCCGGTCCCGCTCCGCTCCCCCTCCTACCATCGTCGGTCGAGATGCGAAGAAAGGGCGAAGAGGGCCCGGCTCGGATGGGGAGCGGGGGCCTCTTTTAACAATAATTTGGAAATGGATTACCCGATGTGCAGCTCGTGACCCATGCGGTCCTGCTTGGTCTTGAGGTAGCGCTCGTTGTAGCGGTTGGGCTCGACGACAATGGGCACTATCTCGGTGACTTCCAGGCCGTAGCCTTCGAGGCCGGTGCGCTTGACGGGGTTGTTGGTGATGAGGCGCATCTTGGTGACATGCTGGTCGCGGAGTATCTGGGCGCCGATGCCGTAGTCGCGCTCGTCAGCCTTGAAGCCGAGCTTGAGGTTGGCGTCGACGGTGTCGAAGCCCTGTTCCTGAAGATGATAGGCTTTGAGCTTGTTGACCAAACCGATGCCGCGGCCCTCCTGGCTCATATAGGCTATGAGGCCTTTACCCTCATGCTCAATCATTTCCATGGCGCGATGGAGCTGCTCGCCGCAGTCGCACTTGCAGGAGCCGAAGATGTCGCCGGTGGCGCAGCTGGAGTGGACACGCACCAGGACAGGCTCGTCCTCCTTCCACTCGCCTTTCTTCAGCACCATGTGGGTGATGCCGTTGTCGAGCTGGGTGTAGGCGATGAGCTGGAAGTTGCCCCACTGGGTGGGCAGGAAGACCTCCTCTTCCTTGCGGATGAGGGTCTCGTGGGCCACGCGGTAGGCAATGAGGTCTTTGATAGTCACTATCTTGAGTCCGAAGCGTTTGGCCACTTCCTGCAGCTGGGGCATACGGGCCATGGTGCCATCGTCGTTGATGATTTCGATGAGGGCGCCGGCAGGTTGGAGACCGGCGAGGCGGGCAAGGTCGACAGCGGCCTCGGTGTGGCCGGCACGGACCAGGACGCCACCGTTGCGGGCGCGCAGGGGGTTGATGTGGCCCGGGCGGCCCAGTTGGTCGGCCTTGGTGGCGGGGTTGGCGAGGGCGCGGATGGTGCTGGCGCGGTCGTGCATGGAGACGCCGGTGGTGCAGCCGTCTTCGAGGTTGTCGACGGTGACGGTGAAGGGGGTGCCCAGGAGGGAGGTGTTGTCGTGCACCTGCATGTCGAGGTTGAGCTCGTGGCAGCGCTGCTCGGTGATGGGGGCGCAAAGCACGCCGCGGCCGTTCTTGAGCATGAAGTTGACATGCTCGGGGGTAATCTTCTCGGCGGCCATGATGAAGTCGCCTTCGTTCTCACGGTCCTCGTCGTCGACGACGATAACGAATTTGCCTTGTCGGAAGTCTTCGATGGCCTCCTCTATAGTGTTGAGTTTGAAATCCATAAATGTGCTGACGCGATAGATTGACAAATGTTTGTAACGCTGCAAAAATACGAAAAAAAAGACAAGTCAGAAAAAAGATGTATATTTGCCGATGGAAAAGCCGTGTGGGGAAATGCACCACGGCACTGATAATCAGATACAATAAGACATGAGAAACATCTTCAGAAAAGCGATGCCTCTGCTGCTGGCGGCCCTGGTGCTGACAGCCAGCACGCTGGTCGTGGGATGCAAAAGCTCGTCGGACACCATGTACGGCCGCAAGCAGACGAACAAGGGAGCCAAGGTGAAGTCGAACATCAAGGTCAAGGGCTCGGGTCAAGTCAACACCCGCACAACCAAATCATACTGATGCAGACAGCACTCTATCCGTTGAAGTTCCTGCCCCTGTACAAGAATGTCATCTGGGGCGGCAACAGGCTGAAAGACTACGGCTTCAACTACGACCCGCTGCCCAACTGCGGGGAGCTGTGGGCGCTGTCGGCGGTTGAGGGACGCGAGAGCGTCATTGCCAACGGTTTCCTGGCCGAGAACACGCTGAATGAGGCTATCGAGGTCTACATGGGCGACTTGGTGGGCGAAAAGGTCTTCAACCGCTTCGGCACCGAGTTCCCGCTGCTGGTGAAGGTTATCGACGCCGCACAAGACCTCAGCATCCAGGTGCACCCCGACGACGAGCTGGCGCAGCGGCGCGGCATGCCGCAGGGCAAGACCGAGATGTGGTACGTCATGCAGGCCGATCCGGGAGCACGGCTCATCAGCGGTTTCCGCCGTGACACCACGCCTGAAGAATACACTGCCGCCCTCCATGGCGGCCACCTCACCGACCTGCTGCACGCCGAGGAACCCGAGGCGGGCGACGTCTACTTCATACCCGCCGGCCGCGTGCACGCCCTCGGCAAGGGCCTCATGGTGGCCGAAATACAGCAGACTTCGGACTGCACCTACCGCATCTACGACTACGACCGCGTGGACAAGGACGGCAAAAAGCGCCAGCTGCATACCGCCGAGGCCATGGACGCCATCGACTTCAGCGGCATCCAGGGACATGCCCACACGCACTACCACGCCCACCTCAACGAGACCGTCACCGTGGCCGACTGCCCCTATTTCACCACGCGCCTCGTCGCTTTCGACACGCCGATACGCAAGAACCTCGAAGAGGTGGACACCTTCGTGCTCTACTTCTGCGTCGAGGGGCTGGCGGCGGTGAAGAGCATGGAGACCATCGTGCCGCTGCACGCCGGCGAATGCGCACTGGTACCCGCCGTGGCCGACAGCGTGGAGCTGTTCTGCGAGGGCCCCGCCAAGCTGCTGGAAGTGACCATCGACACCACCGACTGGAACGACGCCCCGAATGAGGAGAACGACTGGGTGGCCCAGTTCATAGGTGGATTACGGGAACAGCATGAACATGGGCATTGCGACTGCGGCCACGACCACCACGACCACGACTGTGACTGTGGCCACGACCACTGCGACTGTCACTAAGAAAAACATAGTTTATGAAACGTACAATCATACTCATCCTTTTGGCCATGAGCGGTTACGCTATGGCTTGCACCAACCTCATCGTGTCGAAAGGGGCTTCGGCCGACGGCAGCACCTTCATCACCTACGCGGCCGACAGCCACACACGCTACGGGCAGCTGCGCTACTGCCCGGCGGCCGACCACGAGCCCGGCGAGATGCTGAAGCTCTACAACTACGGCAGCCTCAAATTCCAGATAGAGATTGCGCAGCCGGCGCACACCTACCAGGTGGTGGGCTTCATCAACGAACACCAGCTGGCCATGGGCGAGACCACCTGGGGCGGCCGCGAGGAGCTGGCGCACGGCAGCGGCGAGGGCATCGACTACGGCAACCTCATCTACGTCACCCTGCAGCGCGCCAAGAACTGCCGCGAGGCCATCAAGGTGATGCACGAACTGGTGAGTACCTACGGCTATAGCGACGGCGGCGAGAGCTTTTCCATTGCCGACCCTGACGAGGTGTGGATCTTCGAGATTATCGGCAAAACCAGCGAGAAAGGTGCCGTGTGGGTGGCGCGGCGTGTGCCCGACGGCTACATCTGCGGCCACGCCAATCAAGCCCGCATCACCACCTTCCCGTGGGAGAAAGGCAACAAGTCGACAGGGATAAGTATCAGCAGCAAGAATATCAAGCGTATCTTCGACAAAGAGATAGAGTGTGTCTACAGCGAAGATGTGGCTTCGTTTGCCCGCAAACGGGGTTTTTACAATGGCACGGACGCCAATTTCTCCTTCGCCGACATCTATAACCCGCTCACCTTCTCGGGCCTCCGCGCCTGCGAGGCAAGAGTGTATGCCATGTTCAACCGCTGTGCCGACGGGATGAAGAAATACGAGGCTTTCGCCATGGGCGACAAGACGGCCGAGCGGCTGCCGCTGTGGGTGAAGCCTAACCGCAAACTCACGGTGCAGGACTGCATGGCGCTGATGCGCGACCACTTCGAGGGCACACCGATGGATATGACGCAGGATGTGGGTGCAGGCCCCTTCCACTGCCCCTACCGTTGGCGCCCGATGGACTTCGAGGTCGACGGGCAGAAATACGTCCACGAGCGCGCCATCAGCACCCAGCAGACAGGCTTCTCGTTCGTGGCACAGTGCCGTTCGTGGCTGCCCAACAAGCTTGGCGGCATCATCTGGTTTGGCGTCGACGACACCTATAGCACCGTCTACTGCCCCGTCTATTGCGGCGTCACCCAGGTGCCCGTCTGCTTCGAGGAGGGCAACGGCTCGATGAGCCGCTACAGCGAGACGGCGGCATTCTGGCTCTTCAACCGCGTGAGCAACTTCTGCTACCTGCGCTACGACGCCATGATACAGGACGTGGTAAAGGTGCAGCAGGAGCTGGAGACCGACTTCGTGCGCGACGAAGCGACGCATGCCAAGCGCTGGGCGCAGGAAGACAACGAGCGCAGGCTGGTGGGCGAACTCAACCGCTTCAGCAACGACCGCGCCGAGCGCATGATGCGCCGCTGGAAGGAACTCGACCAGATGCTGCTGATGAAGTATATCGACGGCAACATCAAGCACGAGAAAGATGGCAAGATAGAGACCACCGAAACGGGGGTGGTGCGTTTCCCGAAACAACCGCCCTACCCCGAACGGTTCTACCGCCAGATTGTGAATGACAAAGGCGAGGTGTTGCGGGAGAAATAAAGAGAAAAGGGGCGCCGGATGGCCGCCCCTTTTCTTTTTGATGTTTGTTATTTACTGCTTGACGATGCGGCAGGTGGCCATGGCATTACCCACGCTGAGGCGCAGCACATAGGTGCCGGCAGGCAAGCCAATCATGTCCAGTGACTGTGCGTCGGTGCGGCGCACCAGCGTACGTCCATGGAGGTCGAAGAGCACAGCCTCGTCAACACTGCGGCTGAACTGCACCGTGTTGGCCGTGGGGTTAGGATAGACACTTATCAGGCCACCGTCGGCAGCGACGATGCCGACAGAGGGGTTGTCGAAGGTGAGCACCAGCGTTATCGTGCTGTCGCAGCCCTCCATGGTGGTGAATGTCTGCTGATACTGGCCGGCAACGGTATAGACGCTGTCGTTCCAAGTGTAGCTCTCGCCATGGCAGACCACCGTGTCGCGCAACGAGTAGGTGGGCCTGACGATATAAGTATAGAAGGTTATCGATGAGTCGGCCGCCACAGTATAGGCAGGCAAAGGTTCGGTGCCACTGTAGCAGGTGTCGACGGTGCGGAAGGTCGCATTGTGAACGTCGTGCGGCAGGATTATATTGTCAACCCAGACGCAGTCGCTGCCTCTTGTCCGGGAGCCGTCCTTCACATAGGAGAACTTGCAGGTGTGGGTGCCGGCAGTCACGGGGAAAGCCGCGCGGGTCCAAGCCACTTCGCCACTATTGTTACTGGTAATCATATCGGTACCGTCGATGTAGAAGTGGAATTTGTCATAGTTACTCTCCGACGACACCTTATAGTAGAAGGTGATGCTGTCGGCACGGGTGTAGGTGTAGCTGACGGTGGTTTCCGACGTCACATTGTTGCCCAGATTCTGCGCCGAGCGGATGGAGCTGCTGCCCTGGTAGGCAGTGCTGTTGTCGACAATCCACGGCTTAGTGCCCTGCGTCCAGTCGCTGAACTGGAAGGCACCCTCGAAGGACTCGCAGAACTCGGGACCGACATAGAGCGAGAAAGATTCCTGATCTGAGTAAACTTCCCAGTGATGTGTCAACGACATCGGCACCTCAACGGCCAGGGGCATCTGGCTGTCGACGGCGATGGTGTATTGGACGGTCAGGCTGTCGCCCGCTGCCAGGTTGACGGTGGCGGTGGTCTCCGGTGTGACTGCCACCAGCGGTGTCGGCGAAGAGAAGGTAAGGCTTGTGTTGCGCAGGGTGGCATGGCCCGTGTTGCGCAGGGTGGCTGTGAAGTTGGCGGTAGTGCCTGGCATCATAACGAAGTCACGTTTGCTAATCGCAAGTTCCGGCACGGGAGCCACCAGCGTGAACGGCAGGACGCTGACGACAGGGTTATCGGCACCGGTCCAGCGTGCGGTGGCCGTGAGGGTAAGGTCCATGAGGTCGGGGACTGAATGGTCGACGACGGCAAGCACCGTATTGTTGACCACCTGATCGTTGACAGCAACGGTGCCGATGGTCAGGCTGTCGGTGAGCAATGTCAGCATGGAAGAGGAGGACTCCAGATGCACCGTCACGCTCTGGGCGGCGACATTGCCACTGTTGGCGATGGTGACGGAGAGTGCCACGGTGTCGCCTGCGGCAAGGGGTGCGGCGGCAGTAATGGTGGGCACCGACACGAAGGAGCCGTTGGGATTCACCACAGAAATGTTGCGGAAAGTGGTGCGGTATTGCTGGGCACTGGCCGCAATCTCATAGGTGCCGATGGCGACATTCGAAGTCAGTGTCAGCGTGGCCAATCCACTGGCATTGGCCCAGGCGGCGGCCAACAAGGTGTGGGTGTTGGGGTCGGTCAGCGCCACATAGGCATAGGGCGCCGCCGTCACGTTGAGCATCATGGTGCCCATGGGTATCGATGTGGGCGCCGTGACAGTCATCACGGGAGCCTGAGTCAGGTAGGTCATCACCGATGGGTCACCCATCAGGTGGTAGATTTCCCAGTAGTAGGCGGTCTTGGAAGAGCCAGAGGCTTGCACAGCCATGTTTCCGAAATAGATGAAGGAGCTCTGGTTGGTAGCCCATTCGCTGTAGGCCTCGTTGTGGGTATGGAAGCTGCGGTCATAGACACCCAGATTGTTGGCATCGTAGGCCATCGACATGGTGGCGCTGATAGAGCTACGCACGCCCACAGCCCAGTAGAAGTCCTCATACCAGTAGGTCACCTCGCTGCCGCCAATGTAGCCGACGGCACCGCAATAGTTGTCCTTGCGCAGCAGCGTCTCACCGAAGCAGGCGCTCTCGCCGAACATGTTGGTCTGGCAGCAGTTGCCTATCATCAGACCGAACTTCTGCGTGTTGGTCATGCTAGGCACATGGCTGGTCGTGAAGCTGGGTGAATACCAACCGGAGGAACTGCCATGGGCGCTATAATTGATGAAGCCTGCGCCCTGGTTGTAGTAGTTGCGAACCGTGGCAGCATTGGACGTAGCATTGCTGGACACTGTCACATTGGTGACACCTTGCGGCACAATGGTGGTATTGTTCTTGAAATAGTAGACATTGCTGAAGCCGTGGGCGCCGTTGATATAGTTGGTGACACCGTAGTCCATGGCAGGGTCGGCGTGGGTGTAACCGTAGTCGCCGCTGGAGCCGCCATCAATGCCCGCCACCATCACGGCGCGGTTGAGGAACGTCGGGTCGGCAAAAGTATACTGCTCATACATCAGGGTCTTCTGTATCTGCGGTATCACTTGTTCCACATTCTGGGCCGAGAAGCGTCCGTAGTGGCAGTCGGGGATGATGTCGCCCGACGTCCAGGTGCTATAGTAGAGGTCGGTGACATGACTGTTCAGTTCGGAACCGCTGAAGGCCGGAATCTGCGCCACATCGCCCACCAGCAGCACAAATGTCGGTGCCGGCGAGGTGGCGGTGGCGTTGGAATACTGCCCCTGGAGGTAAGCCTGTATCGACGTGGTGGTAGTGCCCACGGCGGCATCGTCGGTATAGACAATGTCGGTTAGGAAGCCTTTGCGCTGCTTCCACTGCACAAAGTCGTCCATATACCCGCGGAACATGCTGTGGGCCACGATGAGGTAGCGCACGGGGGCGCTGTTGCTCACCGACTTGGGATAGAGGCTGTTCAACGCGTTGGCGCCGCTGTTGAAGGCGGGGCTGTAGTAGCGGTTGAAGAGCTCACGGGTACCTGCGGCATCGGGATTGATATAGCTGACGGTCACAGTGGCCCGGCGGCAGACTATGAGCTGGCCGCTGACGGGGTTATAGCGCACCGGCGAGAACTGGAGCCGCGCCAGTCGACGGTCACGGGCAATACCCACAGCTTCCACCGCCGCCGTCTCGCCGACGAAGGCGTCTACCGAATAGGCATCCTTGTCGAAGACCAGTCGCACGGCGCTCGTGTCGCTCTTGCTGCGCGACGGCTGTGCTGGCATCAGCGGGTGAACAAGCGGCGTGAGGGTGTCATAGACGGCATCGGTCACCTCAACCTTGAAACCGTCACACAACGGCACCTCTATCATGCGCGAATATACCGGCAGGGCGGGCGCGCCGTCCTTCGCTGTCGACAGATAGCCGTCGATGCCGAGGGTGATAAATGTCTGCCCTTCCAGGGTCACCTCGCCCACGGTCGGAGCCTCCGTGCGGAAGTCCACCCGCAGGGTGTTGTAGTTGTCCGTTACAACTTGCTGCGCGAATGCCGTCATCGGCAGGATGACCGCAAACAGCAGCACAAGTGCGTTCTTTTTCATTATTCTGGGTCTTTACTTGTTTATTTCTGAATCAGCGTCATCTCGTCCACCAGATGGCGGGCGCCGGCATACTTGTCGATGATGAACAGGCAGTAGCGTATGTCGAGCGAGATATTGCGGCAGTAGGCCGGGTCGAAGAGCAGGTCGCTCATCGTGCCCTCCCAGCAGCGGTCGAAGTTGATGCCCACCAACTGTCCGTCGGCGTTCAGCACAGGGCTGCCCGAGTTGCCGCCGGTGGTATGGTTGGTGGCGATGAAGGCCACAGGAAGCTCGCCGTTCTTGTTGGCGTACATGCCATAGTCTTTCTTCCGCCACAGTTCCTTGAGGCGGGGCTCCACGCGGTAGTCATACACCTCGGGGTTTTCCTTCTCCATGATGCCGTCGATGGTCGAGTAGGCGGTGTAGTAGGTGGCGTCCTTAGGCTTGAAGCCTTCCACATGGCCATAGGCCACACGCAGCGTCAGGTTGGCATCGGGGAAGAAATTGCTGTCGGGATATTGCTCCATCATGCCCTTGATATAGGTGCGCATCAGGCGCTGTATGTTGTCGTTGGCGGTATTGTACTGTTGGCGCTTGGCATCGCTGTAGCAATAGCTGTAAGCGATGGAGAAAAGTTGGTAGGCTGGGTCTTTTCTGATGGCATTGAGCATTTTGTTGCGGTCCATATTGAGCAACTTCTCCAGTTTCTTGGGGTTGTTGAGG
>JAEEGH010022305.1_pt1 | contig 12995 bp, 9 predicted proteins | sample 9134181 | NCBI WGS metagenome assembly JAEEGH01 (sample SAMN16246544, study PRJNA631951) | gut metagenome | biome: gut microbiome; feature: rumen; material: DP-attached | host: Bos | place: Iran: Karaj | collected 2018-10 | reverse complement strand
ATCGGCATTCGGCTCCACGACGTGAACACCACCCGGGACAGGGCTTTCCAGACCCTGGAGGAGAGGGCGAAGACGGCCCGGGAGGAGGGATTCTGCTGTGTGCACCTGGCCCTCAGCAAGGTGATGCCCGGGGTGACCTTCGACGAGGCGGCCATGACGGAGGGCCTCGCCATGCACGTAAAGCGGGTGTTCGCCCGGAACGAGCTGGACGTGGCGGTGCTGGGCTGCTATCTGAACCTCGCTCACCCGGACCCGGCGAAGCTGAAGGAGATCCAATCGAAGTACTACGCCCATATCCGCCTGGCGGCCCTTGCCGGCATCTGCACCGTGGGCACGGAGACCGGGGCGCCCAACGCCGCCTACAAATACGAGCCCGCCTGCCACAGCCGGGAGGCCCTGACCGCCTTTCTACGGGGCCTTGCGCCGGTGGTGGCGGAGGCGGAGCGCCGGGGCGTGACGCTGGCCATCGAGCCCGTGTTCAAGCACATCGTCTGGAACCCGGACCGGGCGTTGGAAGTGATCCGGGCCATGGGGAGCCCGAACCTTCGGATCATCTTCGATCCGGTGAACCTGCTCTCTCCGGAGAACGTGGATGAGCGGGAGCGGGTCTTCGGCGAAGCCATGGACAAGCTCTGCGACCGGATCGCGGTGGTGCATCTCAAGGACTTCGTGCGGGCGGGCGGCGAGCTCAAGAGCGTGGCCGCGGGCACGGGCGAGATGGACTATTCGGCCATCCTGTCCTTCCTGAAGGCCCGCAAGCCCTACGTCCAGGCCACGTTGGAGAACACCGACGACACCAACGCCGTGCAGGCCCGGGCGTTCATCGAGAGAGCCTATACCAAAATGTGACGGAGGAAAAGCGCAAGAGCGTTCTTGCGCTTTTTCGGGATTGACATATACCCCCCATGGGTATACTATAGGGGCATCGAGAGGCGGCATGGACCGCGGAAAAGGAAGGGCTATGAAGCAATACGACGTGACGGGCATGAGCTGCGCGGCCTGCAGCGCCCGGGTGGAGAAGGCCGTGAACGGGGTGGAGGGGGTCACTGGCTGCGCGGTGAGCCTCTTGACCAACTCCATGGGCGTGGAGGGGGACGTGGCCCCGGAGAAGATCATCGCGGCCGTGGAGGCGGCGGGCTACGGCTGCGCCGAGAAGGGCGCGGCGAAGAAGGTGGACCACGCCGCCGAGGAGGAGGCCCTGAAGGATCGGGAGACGCCGGTGCTGAAGAAGCGGCTGCTGTGGTCCCTGGGCTTTCTGTTGGTCCTCATGTACTTCTCCATGGGCCACCATATGTGGGGCTGGCCCATCCCGGCCTGGTTCGAAGGGAACCACGTGGCCATGGGCCTCGTTCAGATGGTCCTGTCCGCCGTCATCCTGCTCATCAACAAGAAGTTTTTCGTCAGCGGCTTCACCAGCCTCCTTCATCGGGCGCCCAACATGGACACCCTGGTGGCCATGGGCTCTGGGGTCTCCTTCGTCTACAGCACGGTGGTGCTGTTCCTCATGTCGGACGCCGTGGTCAAAGGAGACGGGGAACGGACCATGGCCCTCATGAACAACCTGTACTTCGAATCCGCCGCCATGATCCTGACCCTCATCACCGTGGGCAAGATGCTGGAGGCCCGCTCCAAGGGCAAGACCACCGACGCCCTTCGGAGCCTTATGAAGCTGGCCCCCAAGACCGCCGTGGTGGTCCGGGACGGCCAGGAGGCGGAGGTGCCCATCGAGGAGGTCCAGACCGGGGACCTGTTCGTGGTGCGCCCGGGGGAGAACATCCCCGTGGACGGCGTCGTTTTAGAGGGCCACAGCGCCGTCAACGAGGCGGCCCTCACCGGCGAGAGCATCCCCGTGGACAAAAGTGAGGGCGACAGCGTGTCCGCCGCCACGGTGAATCAATCGGGCTTCCTCAAATGCCGGGCTACCCGGGTGGGCGAGGACACCACCTTGAGCCAGATCATCCACATGGTCAGCGACGCCGCCGCCACCAAGGCCCCCATCGCCAAGGTGGCTGACCGGGTCTCCGGCGTGTTCGTGCCCGCCATCCTCTGCATCGCGGCGGTGATCTTCGTCGTTTGGCTGGTCCTGGGGCGGCCCTTCGCCTTCGCCCTGAGCCGGGCCATCGCCGTGCTGGTCATCTCCTGCCCCTGCGCCATGGGGCTCGCCACCCCGGTGGCCATCATGGTGGGCAACGGCAAGGGCGCCAAGAACGGCATCCTCTTCAAGAACGCCGTATCCCTGGAGGAGACTGGGAAGACGGACATGGTGGTCCTGGACAAGACCGGGACTATCACCACCGGCGAGCCCAGAGTGACCGACGTGGTCCCCGCAGGGGGCGTGGACGAAAATGAATTGCTGACCTTAGCTTACGCTTTAGAGAAGAAGAGCGAGCACCCGCTGGCTAAGGCCATCCTGCAGAAGGGGGACGAGCTGGGCCTGGCTGCGGCGGAGGTATCTAACTTCGAAGCCCTGCCCGGCAACGGCCTCACCGCCACCTTGGACGGCGCCGTCCTGTCCGGCGGGAATCTGACCTTTATCGCGGGCCGCTGCCCCGTGCCGGAGGATGTCCGCCAGGCGGCGGAGGCCCTGGCGGAGCAGGGGAAGACGCCCCTGTTCTTCGCGAAAAACGACAGCCTTTTGGGCGTCATCGCCGTGGCGGACGTGATGAAGGCGGACAGCGCCCAGGCGGTAAAGGAGCTGCAGGACATGGGCATCCGGGTGGTCATGCTCACCGGCGACAACCCCCGCACGGCCAAGGCCATCGGCCAGCAGGCCGGGGTGGACCGGGTGATCGCAGGGGTCCTGCCCGAGGGGAAGGAGAAGGTGATCCGGGAGCTGAAAGCCCTGGGCAAGGTGGCCATGGTGGGCGACGGCATCAACGACGCCCCGGCCCTCATGCGGGCGGACATGGGCATCGCCATCGGGGCGGGCACGGACGTAGCTATGGACGCGGCGGACGTGGTGCTCATGAAGAGCAGCCTTCGGGACGTGCCCGCGGCCATCCGGCTGAGCCGGGCCACCCTCCGCAACATCCACGAAAACCTCTTCTGGGCCTTCTTCTACAACTGCATCGGCATCCCCATCGCCGCGGGGCTCATCCCCGGCGTCGCCCTGGACCCCATGTTCGGGGCCGCGGCCATGAGTCTATCCAGCTTCTGCGTGGTCACCAACGCCCTGCGGCTGAACCTCTTTAAGATGCACGACGGCCGGCGGGATCGGCCCAAGAAGCATCCCGTGGAGCTGCCGGAGCAGCCCGTGGCGGAGGAGAAGCCGGCCTTTGCTGAGAAGACCGTGCGGATCACCGGCATGATGTGCGAGCACTGCGAGGCCGCCGTGAAGGGGGCGCTGGAGAAGGTGCCCGGGATCCGGGAGGCCACGGCCAGCCATCAGGCGGGCACGGCCCGGGTGGTTTTGGAGGCGGAGGTCAGCGACCAGGCCCTGACCCAGGCCGTGGAGGCCATCGGCTACATCGTGGACGGGGTGGAATGAAATCTCCCCGGCGGCGTTGACGAGACGGCCCCGGGGGTATACAATAGGACTACAAAACAACGGAGGATACACCCATGAAGGAACTGAATCTCAAAGTGGACGGCATGAAGTGCGGCGGCTGCTCCGCCCGGCTCCAGCGGGTCCTGGAGGCCCTGCCCCAGGTGGAAAGCTGCAAGGCTGACCACGTGACCAAGGAAGTGGCCCTGGTCCTGAAGGAGGACCTGCCCCTGGAGGCCATCGCCAAGGCGGTGGAAGGCGCGGGCTTCAAAGTCATCTGAACAGCGGTACATCGGCAGGAGAGGCGACCCCTCTCCTGTTTCATGTGGTGAAGCGTAAGGAGGACGCTATGTTCGATCGGACCGATCCTGCCTATTCGGCGTATATTCGCATCCTGGAGGCGGAGCTGATCCCCGCCACGGGCTGCACGGAGCCCATCGCCATCGCCTACGGGGCGGCCAAGGTCCGCCAGGCCCTGGGGGCCCTGCCAGAACGGTGCCGGGTGGAGTGCAGCGGGAACATCATCAAGAACGTGAAGAGCGTGGTGGTGCCCAACACCGGGTATCTCAGGGGCATCGAGGCCGCCGCCGCCGCGGGGCTGGTGGCCGGGGACCCGGACGTACAGCTGCAGGTGATCTCCCACGTGGCCGAGAAGGACCGGGAGGCCATCCGCGCCTACCGGGACAGCCACCCCATGGAGGTGGTGCCCTACCCCGGGGACAAGGTGTTCTATATCGCAATTTCTGGCTGGGCCGGGACCGACAGCGCCCGGGTGGTCATCGAGGATTTTCACACCAACATCACCCGCATCGAGAAGAACGGGGCCTGCCTCTTCGCGTTGGAGGGGGACTGCCCGGATCAGGACGAGGGGGAGGAGGCGCCGGAGTACGACCTCCTCAGCGTGGAGCGGATCATCGACTTCGCGGACCACGTGGACCTGTTCGACGTGGAGGTGGTGCTGGACCGGCAGATCGCCTACAACACCGCCATCTCCCAGGAGGGGCTCACCCACGGCTGGGGCGCCCGCATCGGCCAGACCCTGCTCGAGGCCCAGGGGAACGGCGTGCGGGTCCGCGCTAAGGCCGCGGCGGCCGCAGGGTCCGACGCCCGGATGAGTGGCTGCGAGATGCCGGTGGTCATCGTCTCCGGCAGCGGGAACCAGGGCATGACGGCCAGCCTGCCCGTCATCGAGTACGCGAAGGAATTGAACGTGGGCCGGGAAAAGCTCCTCCGGGCGCTGGTGGTGTCGAACCTGGTCACCATCCACCAGAAGACCAGCATCGGCCGGCTCTCCGCCTTCTGCGGGGCGGTCAGTGCGGGCTGCGGGGCCGCGGCGGGGATCGCGTATCTCCACGGGGACGGGTACGAGGTCATCGCCCACACCATCGTGAACACCCTGGCCATCCTGTCCGGTATGGTCTGCGACGGGGCCAAGCCCTCCTGCGCCGGGAAGATCGCCATGGCCGTGGAGGCCGGGCTCATGGGGTACGAGATGTACACCCACGGCAAGAACCAGTTCTATTCCGGCGAGGGCATCGTGAAGAAGGGCGTGGACAACACCATCCGCACCGTGGGCCGCATGGCCCGGGAGGGCATGCGGGACACGGATCGGGAGATCCTGGACATCATGACGGAGAGCTGTTGATAGCCAAAAAGAAAGCAAATGGGAAGTATGGCTCACGCCGTACTTCCCATTATTATCTTTGTGCTTCTCTTTTTTGCGCCGCTTTTACCCATGGGCAAAACATAGTCAAAACCGGCACTCTGTTTGGTTTTTCCTTGTTTTGCCCGTGCTGCGCCTCGCTGTATCTGCCACAGGCAGCGCTCGGCTTCGCACCCCTTCACCGAAGAGAAAAAAGCGGCAAAAGAGAAATGCTTAATACCGTTCCCTGATCTCCTCCACCACATGCCCCAGGGAGGCGGCCACGGTGCCGTCCCGGAAGGGGTTCAGGAGGCTACCGATCTCAAGGAGCTCGAAGTAGCCCCGGGTGCCGCCGGCGCGGCAGAGGCGCAGGTAGTCCTGCCAGGCCTGGGCCCGGTCGGTCTTCATGCGGCCGTAGTACTGGAAGGCGCACATCTGGGCCAGGGCGTACTCGATGTAATAGAACGGGTACAGGAAGATGTGCTGCTTCTGCATCCAGAACCCGCCCTCCTCCAGGAAGGGCTCCCCGTCGTAGTCCCGCCAGGGCATGTAGGTCTTCTCGATTTCGCGCCACACCTGCCGCCGCTGGTGGGCGTCCAGGTCCGGCTGCTCGTACATCCGGTGCTGGAACTCGTCCACGCAGGCCATGTACGGGATCACGCCGATGGCGCCGATCAGGTGCGCCGTCAGGTACTTCTCGTACTTCTCGCCGAAGAAGCTCTCCATCCAGGGGTAGGCGAAGTGCTCCATGGACATGGAGTGGATCTCGTTGATCTCAGCGGTGGACCCGGAGAGCATGCTCACGGGGATGGACCGCATAGCGAGATACCCCTGGAAGGCGTGGCCCGCCTCGTGGGTCAGCACGTCCACGTCCGCGCTGGTGCCGTTGAAGTTGCTGAAGATGAAGGGCGCCCGATAATCGGGGAACCGGGTCATATACCCGCCCATGCGCTTGCCGGGCCGGGTCTCCAGGTCAAACAGCCGGTACTTCACCATGAAGCTGAAGAACTCCCCGGTCTCGGGGCTCATCTCCTTATACATGGCGAGAGCCTTCTGGACCAGCTCCTCCATGGTCCCCTCCGGGTCCGCGTTCCCCTCGGGGAAGATCAGGGCCTCGTCGTAGTACCGAAGCTTGTCCACGCCCAAGAGCTGCCGCTGCCGCTCCCGGATGGCGGCTACGGCGGGGGTCACGATCTCCCGGACCTGCTTGCGGAAGTTGGCCGCGTCCTCCTTGGTGTAGTCGAACCGGCGCCGCTCCAGATAGGCGAGGTCCGTGTAGCTCTCAAAGCCCAACGTATGGGCCATCTTGTCCCTCAAATGCACCAGCTCGTCGTACTCTGCGTCCAGTTGCGGGCTGATCTTTTCGTAGAGGGCCGCCCAGGCGTGGAAGGCCTCCTTCCGCTCCTGCCGATCCGGGCTCTCCATGTGCTTCAGGAGCCCGTAGAAGTTGCATTTTTCGCCGCGGAAATCGGTGACCGCCAGGGCGCTGTCCTTCTGGTACTGCTGGCACAGGTTCCCCTCCCGGATCACGTCGGGGATGATCCGCTCGTCGGAGGTCTTGAGCCCCGCGTCGATGAGCCGGAACATCTGCTTTCCGAACTCCGCCTCGAACTGGGGCCGGAAGGGGCTGGTGGCCAGGGCCTCCTGATACCCCTTTCTAAGGGGGATCAGGGACGCGTTCTCGGTCCGAAGCCACTTCATCTCGCCGTCGTAGTAGGCGTCGGTGGTGTCGATGGTGTTGCGCACGGAGCAAAGCACGGCCATGGTGGCCCGACGGTCCTCCGCTTCCTGCAGGGCGAAGAAGGCGCTGCGGGCCTCCTCATAGCTGGCGGCGCTCTTCAGCTTCTCGATGGTCTCCTGATAGGCGGCCTTCAGGGCCTCCATATCCGGCCGCACGTAGGGCATGTCCTGAAATCGTACCATTTCCATATGTGTTCCCCCCTTGGTTTGATAGCTTGATAGTATGAAAAAACGGCGCCCCTGTCAAGGGGCAGATCCTTACCGGCCGGGCTTGCGTTGGTAGTCCTCCCCATACCGGATGCTTTGGCCGCTGCTCTCGATGAGCTCCGTGACGGTGACCAGGTCGTATCCCTGCTCCTGAAGCCAGGGGATGGCCTCCTCCAGGGCGGCCACGGTGGTGGGGAGCCGGTCGTGGAACAGGAGGATGGCCCCGTCCCTGGTTTCCGCCTTCACGATCTTCAAAATGGTCTTGGGGCTCTTGTTGCTCCAGTCCCGGGTGTCCACGGACCAGCGGATGCTGGCGGCACCGGCGGTCCGAAGGGCCCGGCGCACGGTCTTGTTCAGGGACCCGAAGGGCGGCCGCAGCAGGTGCGTCTCGTACCCGCCGTCGATCTGGGCGGAGACGAGAGCCTGCATTTCGCGGATCCGCTTCACGTTGGCGGCGGCGGACAGCTTGGTCAAATCCGTATGGGTGAGATCGTGCATGCCGATGTCGCAGCCCATATCCGCCATCCGCTGCAGGACGGGCCTGGTCCCCTCGCCGAGATTTTGCCCGATGACGAAGAAGGTCCCCTTGGCCCCGTGCCGCTCCAGAAGGTCCAGCACCTGGGGCGTGTACTCCGTGGGCCCGTCGTCGAAGGTCAAGGCGATCATGGGCCGGTCCGGGTCCGGCGTAGGCTCCGGGGTGGGCGTGGGCACCGGTGTCGGCGTGGGCGTGGGGGTCGGCGAGGGCGTGGGCGGCGGGGTGATCGTGGGCGCTGCCGTCCCGGCGGCCACGGCGAAGGTCCGGGGCGGGGCCGACCAGGAAGCGATATGGGACGGCGCAGCCGTAGCCTCCGCGGACAGGGTCGAAGCGGAGACGCGGCCGCAGCCCAAAAGCAGCAGCAGCGCCGCCAAAAGAAGGAAAATTCGTTTCATGGAATTAGGATACCACATTTTTCGACAAACAACACATCGAAAAAAGCTCCTTTTCCGCCGGAAAAGGAGCCGTTTCGTTTTTTGGATCAATAGCAGGCGATGTTGCTGTCCGTGCGGGACTCGGTGCCGCCCACCAGCACGCCGCTGGGGAGTCGGACGATCATCTGCCCCCGGCCGAAGCTGGGCGTGTTGGGGTCCATCCGGATATCATGGCCCCGGTCCGCCAGAGCCTCCATGAGCTCCGGCGAGAACCGGCGCTCCACCGTGACGGTCCCGTCCCGAAGCCATTGCCACCGGGGTGCGTCCAGGGCCTGCTGGGGGTCCAGATGGAAGTCGATGTAGTTCATCATCACCTGCACGTGGCCCTGGGGCTGCATGTACGCCCCCATGACCCCGAAGGGGCCCACGGGCCGCCCGCCCTGCATGAGGAAGCCGGGGATGATGGTGTGATAGGTCCGCTTGCCGGGCATAAGGCGGTTGGCCGCGGCGGGGTCCAGGGAGAAGTCCGCGCCCCGGTTCTGGAGGCTGACGCCGGTCCCCTCCACCACGATGCCGGAGCCGAAGCCCATGTAGTTGGACTGGATGTAGGAGACCATGTTCCCCTCCCCGTCGGCGCAGCAGAGGTACACGGTGCCGCTTTTGGGCGGCAGCCGGTGGGTCCAGACCTGGGCTCGGTCCCCCATCTCCCGGGCCCGCATGGCCCCGTAGGCGGGGGAGAGCAGGTCGTGATAGTCGATCTCCATGGCTTCCGGGTCGGTCACGTACCGGAAGGCGTCGGCAAAGGCCATCTTCATGGCCTCCAGCTGCCGGTGGACCGTCTTGACGCTGTCCCGGTCCTCGAAGGTGAACTCCTTTAGGATATTCAGGGCCATGAGCGCCGCGATGCCCTGGCCGTTGGGCGGGATCTCGCACACGTCGAAGCCCCGGTAGTTCACGGAGATGGGCTCCACCCACTTGGGATGGAAGGCGGCGTAGTCCTCGTAGCGGATATACCCCCCGTCCCGGCGGCTCTGGGCGTCGATGCGCCGGGCGATATCCCCCCGGTAGAAGGCCTCGGCGTCGGTCTCGCCGATGGCCTGCAGCGTGGCGGCGTGGTCGGGAAGGTACACCATCTCCCCGGCCCGAGGCGCCCGGCCCTGAGGCGCGAAGGTGCGGAACCAGGGCCCATATTCCGGCCCCGTCAACGTCTTGGAAAAGCTGTCAAAGGACCGCTGCCACATGGCGGAGAGGTTGGGCCCACAGGGATAGCCCTCCGCCGCGTATCGGACGGCGGGGGCCAGGTCTTCCGAAAGGCTCAGCCGCCCGAAGCGGCCGCTGAGGGCCGCCCAGGCCCCCGGGGCCCCGGACACGGTGACCGGCGTCCAGCCCCTGAGGGGCATCCTGCCGTCCACGGCCCGGCCGTCGGCCATGACCCGGTCGATGGACAACAGCCCCGGCGCAGGGCCGCTGGCGTTGAGGCCGAAGAGCTTTTGATCCTTCTCGGACCACACCAGGGCGAAGGCGTCGGAGCCGATGCCGTTGGCCGTGGGCTCCACCACGGTGAGCGCCGCAGCCGCCGCCACCGCCGCGTCCACGGCGTTGCCGCCCCGGCGCAGGACCTCCAGCCCCGCCGCAGACGCCTGGGGGCTGGAGCAGTTCACCATGCCGCCCCGGGCGTAGAGGGGGAAGCGCTGGGAGGGGTATCGTTGAGCCAGGGGGTCGAAGGCAAAGGGATCGGTGTTCATGGTTTTTCCTCCAGTTCCTGCATGTATTCGTCCAAAATCGCCGCAGCCCGCTCCACCACATAGAGGCAGCGCACGTCGGGCCGGCGATACTTCTCCTTCAGTTCCGTGCATTCGATGGTCCCCAGCTCCGCCCGGAACCGGTTCACCAGCCCGGCGCAGGTTGCCCCGAAGCCGGTCGTGGCGTGGGCCCGCTCCCGGACCAGGGCCTTCGACAGGGCGGCCAGGGCCCCCAGCAGGGCTCCGCAGTTCTCCCCGGAACCCAGGCCCCCGCCGAAGCCGCTGACCAGCTTCACGTCCTCGGGGGCCACGCCCAGGCCGTATTTCTCGTTGGCCCACAGCAGCACCGTCTCGGCACAGTTGTAGTCCTTCTCCAAAAATAGTGTGCGTATATCCGTCATAGCCGTCGTCCTCCTTCGTTCAACAGGCCCAGCGCCATCTGGGCGAAGACCGTGGCACCGAGGGGCAGCAGATCGTCGCCAGGGAAGAACCGATCGCTGTGCAGGGGGTGGAATGCTGCCCCCGGCGTCCCGGTGCCGATGCCGATATAGCAGCCCGGGACCCGCTGGGCGTACAGGGCGAAGTCCTCGGAGATGGTGTCCACGGGCAGGGCCGTGACCTGCTCTGGCCCCAGCAGCCCTTCCGCCTTGGCACGGCAGATCCGGGCCGTTTCGGGATCGTTCACCACCAGGGGCATGCCCCGCTGCAGCCGGATCAGGGCCTTGCAGCCCATGGCCGCGGCGGTGCTCTCCGCCACGGCGAACAGCCGATCCAGGCAGGCGGCCCGCTGGTCCCCGTCCACGGTGCGCATGGTGCCCTCCAGGACCACCTTGTCCGGGATCACGTTGTCGGCTTCGCCCCCCTGGATGCGGCATACGGACAGGACGCAGGTCTTGTCGGGGTCGCTGGTCCGGCTGACCACGGTCTGCAGCGCCAGGACCATGGCGGACGCCGCCACGATGGGGTCCCGGCAGGCGTGGGGGCAGGCCCCGTGGCCGCCCTTGCCTACCACTTCGATATGAAAGCCGTCCAACGCCGCCATGACGGGGCCGGTCCTGACACTGATTTTGCCCGCCGCCAGCTCCGGCTTCACGTGGCCGCCCAGGATGTGGTCCACGGGGTATCGATCGAACAGCCCATCGTCCAGCAGCTGCTGCGCGCCTTCGCCGATCTCCTCCGCTGGCTGGAAGATCAGCAAGACCTCCCCGGCGAACCGCTCCCTGGCCTGAGCAAGCAGCAGCCCCGCCCCGCAGACGAAGGACATGTGCATGTCGTGGCCGCAGGCGTGCATGACTCCCGCGTTTTGGGAGCGGATGGGGTTCCCCTCCCATTCCTGCACGGGCAGGGCGTCCATGTCCGCCCGGATGGCCACCCGCTTGCCGGAGCCCCTGCCCGGGATGCGCACCGCCAGCGCGTTGTCCATGGAAAGAGGCAGCACCTCGAAGGGGGGCCGATCGAAGAAGGCCCGCAGCCGCCGGACGGTCTCGACCTCCCGGCCGCTGAGCTCCGGATGCTCGTGGAGCTCCCGGCGAAGGGCCGTCAACGGCTCCGCCAAGAGCTGTTCCGCTTCCCGCAGAGAAAAGAAGGACTGTTCCATACGCGCCTCCTGTACGGGGGATCCTGGGCCGACGGGCTTTTCCCGAACGCTGCGCTCCCGTACCAGCATATATTTTCCTTATTGTCGCACACTCCGCCCGCCTTTGCAACGGCCCCGGCGGGTTTCTGCATCTTTTTCTTGCGGGAAAGGGAAAAATGGATTACCATAGAGATACCATAAGGAGGGCGTCATGAATATCTATCTTGCGTTTTCCCTGTTCGCGCTGATCATCCTGGTCTACTGGGTCATCTCGGAGCTGTTCGCCATGCTCTTTCGCTTCACGGGCCTGCCGGACGAGAAGGCTCGGTTCCAGGTGATCTCCCTGCTGACGGGCTGCGGCTTCACCACCCACGAGAGCGAGCTGCTGCTCACCACCAAGTCCCGGCGGCGGCTCGCCCGGATCACCATGCTCTTCGGGTACGTGTTCAACATCACCATCGTATCCGCGTTCATCAACGTGTTCTTCTCCCTGAAGGTCTCGGAGCTGGCGGCGGACCTGGTCAGCAGCCTTATCCCCCTGCTGGTGATCCTGTTCATCCTGGCCTTCATGCGCTTCCCGGTCATCCGGGCCTGGGGGGACCGGCTCATCGAGAAGCTGGCGGGCCGCATCGTCCATCGGGACATCGCCAACACCATCCTGCTCATGGACTATATCGGCCAGGAGACCATCGCCCAGGTCACCCTCCGGGAGGTGCCGGAGGACCTGCAGGGCAAGGCCCTGTCCGAGTCGGGCCTGAAGGAGAACCACAACATCCTGGTCATGCTGGTGGAGACCGACGGCAGCAAGGCCCAGCCCGCCAACGCCCAGACCGTCTTCCGCCCCGGGGACAAGCTCACCGTCTTCGGGGACTACGCCACCATCAGCCGGGTCTTCCACGCCCGGGAGCGCTTCAGCGATCAGTAAATAATCCCCTCGGTATCCCCTTTTATGCACGGGGGCAACGATCCTCCCGGCGGGGTCGTGAACGGCCAGCCCCGCCCCTTGTGGCCGGTTTTTCTCCGTGACACAAGATGTTGGGCGGAGCATTCTTTTATGCAGTTTTCTGTGAGAATTTTTGCATTTTCTTAGAAAAGTATTGAATTTACAGGCAATTTGTGGTAGGCTTTACCATACATAAAGTGTTGGTGTATGCTCTCTTTTGCCCGGCGTATCCGGAAAAGGGACTCCCAGAAACCCCGTGCATCGGGAAAGCATATTTTAGTAAAGAAGGAAGGAACAGAAGAGATGAAGAACATCAAGAGAATCAGCGCTCTCGTTCTGGCTCTGATCATGGTGCTGGCCCTGACCGCCACCGCGTTCGCGGCGGACCTTGGCGGAAGTGAGACCGGCGTAGCCGGAACATGGACTGCAGAGGATACCCCTATTCAGCAGGATAAGACCATTAATCTGAAGAAGGAGATTACGGCCTTTAACCCGGACAAGAGCTACATCTATGGTCCGGCCATTACCTACACCTATACGGTCACACAGCCTGCCAGTAACGAACTGGTCACCATCACCGATCAAACAACAGACCATAAGTCCGGTCTTGCGACCACGGTTAAGGCTAATGCTGGTATCATCCCCGGCGTAAAGGTCGGCGATGCTACATCTGCTGCGGCCGCTGGTGCGACTTCTTCTGCTGGTAGTGTTGTTTGGACCAATGCAGACATTCTGGATGCTTCCCCTACCGG
>JAEEGH010022303.1_pt1 | contig 12997 bp, 15 predicted proteins | sample 9134181 | NCBI WGS metagenome assembly JAEEGH01 (sample SAMN16246544, study PRJNA631951) | gut metagenome | biome: gut microbiome; feature: rumen; material: DP-attached | host: Bos | place: Iran: Karaj | collected 2018-10 | reverse complement strand
CATTGGTGGCTCCTGTCAAAGGACAACTCTATTGGGAGTTCAACGGCGACGGCGAGTGCGCTCCCACCACCGAGCCTTTCATCGGTAAGGAATACAACGAAGGCGACCCGTTCTGTTTCATTCAGGCTCCTTGGGGCGAGATTGTCGAAGTACCCGCAGCACTCGGCGGCAAGTTGGTGGAAATCAACGCCAAACAGGGCAGCAAGGTACAGAAAGGCGACGTCATCGCGTATATTGAGCGGCCAGAACAATAACTCTTCATAAGGTCGTTAAAGACCTTAAAGTCCTTAAGGACCTTAACGACCTTATACACACCATCATCAATATGGCAGAAAGACTCATTCGACCTAGCGGCAACTACCGCAAACTTCTATCCTATCAAAAAACAGAAGTTATCTACGAAATGACGTTTTATTTCTGCCAAAAGTACTTACAACGAGGCGACCGCACTATCGACCAGATGGTGCAGGCCGCGCGGAGCGGCAAGCAGAACATCGTCGAAGGCAGCGAGGCGTCTGCGACCAGCAAGGAGACCGAGCTCAAGCTCACCAACGTCGCCAAGGCGAGTCTTGAGGAGCTTCTCGAAGACTACCTCGACTATCTCAAGATACACGGCTTGCCCGAATGGCCGAAGGATTCCGAGAAGGGGCTTGCGGCGCGCCGGCTGACAATGCAAGCGTTCTTTCTGTAAATTCGCTCCGTGCTCATAGATCCTTTATTGTAGCCATGTAGCGGTAGTCGCTCGTTTCCCAGTCGTCGCTGATCTCCGCGCATATCGCGCTGACCAGCCTCAGCAGCGAGTCCAGGTTCGGGAAGGCGGGGATGAGCCTTGTGCGCTGCTTGATCTGCCTGTTCAGGTTTTCCTCCATGTTGTTGGTTCTCAGGAACTGCCGCACCGTGGAGGGGAACGCGAACACGGTGAGGCCTTCGGGGATGTTGTCCTCCATCCATGCCGAAAGCCTGGACTGCGTCTTCGCGTACTTCCCGACGATGTCCGCCAGGATGCGCTTCGCGTCTTCAAGGGACCTCGCGTTGAACACGGACCTGATGTCGTCCGCGACCTCGGACTTCAGCGAAGCCTTGGTGACGTACGCCTGCGCGTTCTGCTGCAGGTGCATCTGGCATCGCTGCCAGGGCACGCCCGGAAGCGTGGCCTCCCGCGCCGCGCGGAGTCCGTCGTGGCTGTCGCTGACGATCAGCTGGACGCCGCGCATGCCGCGCTCGACGAGCCGCGAGAGCACCCTGCGCCAATGGACCTCGTTCTCGCTGAGGTCCGAGTCGACCGCGAGGATCGCGCGGTGCCCGTCCTCGAGGACGCCAGTGACGATGAACGTCGCGACCGAGACGACGACTCCGTTGACGCGGACCTTGTGGTAGGTCGCGTCCGCGAACAGCACCTTCACCGCTCCGACGGGCCGGTTGCGCCAGTTCTCGAGCTCCCCGTCCAGTTCGCGCATCGCCCTTGACACCTGGTCCGCCGTGATGTCGACGTCGCAGAGCTCCGCGAAGACCGACTGGACCTTGCGCGTCGAGACGCCTTTGACGTACATCTCGGCGACGGCCATCTTGAGCGCGCGGTCGCTGCGGGAGCCGCGCTCCAGGCTCTTCGGATAGAACGGGCGGTCGGAGTCTCGCACCTGGGGAATCTGAAGCCGGAGCCGGCCGGCGGCAGTGTCCAGCGTCTTCGGCTTGTAGCCGTTTGCATATCCGCTGCGCCCTTCGGTGCGCTCGTATCTCCCGGCACCGAGATGGAGCTCGCGCTCGAACTGCATGGCGAGATTGTACATCTTCGCCACGACGGAGGGGAATCCCTTCGTGCCCTCGTTCATTAACGTTTGCATAATCTCCATTATTTCGGTATTATCTGTTGCTGTCGTGTTCATCGTGCCTCCTTTTGTGTGGTAACTCAAGGATACTATGAACCGGCGCGGACTACAACCCCTCGGGGTTGTAGTCCCTTCCTTTAGGCTGTTGAAGTCCTTTCATCTTCTAATAACCCTAAGAAAGAAATTTACAGAAAGAATCATACACTATCTACGGCGCCCGGCGCGCGGATGCGTTCCGCCGCCGGTGGGAGGAGCTGCGTTCCAAGGGGCAGGACGCCGTCGTGGAGGCGGAGCAGGAGCGGTTCTGCCGCCGGATGTACAGCCTCTCCCCGTTCGTGAAGACCTTCAAGGAGCGCATCGCGTTCCGCGTCAACAGGAGGCTGGGACGCTCCGGCCACGTGTTCGAGGGCCGGTTCTTCAGCGGTCTCGTGGACGAGGCGTCCGCGCGGCGGATGGTCTCGCTGTACATCGACTGCAACCCCGTGCGCGCAGGCCTGGCGAAGGACCCGTCCGGCTACGCCTGGTGCGGCTACGCCGCGGCGCGGGACGCCCGCAGCGCGTACTGCGAACGGTGCCGCCGCGGATACGAGGCGACCTTCGGCATGGGCTGGGCGGACGCCGACAGGGCGATGCGCGAGGCGTTCCGCGCGAGGCTGCCGGCGAACGCGCGGGAGCGGCTGGAGAGGGGCGAGATAGCGCTCTCGCCGTCGCAGATCGTGCACCTGAGGGTGCCCGAGATCTCCTTCGGGGCGTACGTGTCCCGCCACGCGGACTTCGCGCGGCGCGCGCTGGGCCGGCTGGCGCGGGGATTCCCGGCGGCGTCGGCGAGGTCGCTGGCGCGGCTGGTCGCGATGGTGGACTGGGACGCGGCCTGAGCCCGTCCGCAGGGCCGCCGGGGCGAGGCCTCGCGTGGCCTTGGACGAATGGAGTAAACGGGCTGCGCCCGTACATCGCATGAGGGAGAAGCATCCCATGGGAACCCGGCGCGGGACGCGCCGGACGGGCGGCCGTTCCCTCGATAGACCCTGCCACGCGCTGTGCCGCCGCATGGCGGCGCGCCAGAAGGCCTGGGCCTGTGGGGGTCTGTGAATATTGGCCAAAAAATGGTTTGTCAAGGCGTTGGCTTATATCCCCAGTTGTAACTTTTCCGACACGCCGCCACCGAATTTTGCTATACTACCCGCGTTCTTTGCAACAGAAGGAAGTTAGGCCCAAATTAATGTGAGAGCATAGAAAGGTAAAACCAATGTCCTTCCGTCATTTGAATATCGGTATGGTCTGGCAACGGGGACTGTCCCCAAATGGTAATGGGGGACGGTCCCCAAGGAATTGTCCCCAAGGAATTCCGTTTTGTGATGCGGTAGGAGGGGACGATTGAAAACCAAATCGATATGCCTATGGGCACTTTGCGTGACCTTTGCCTTTGCGATTAGCGGTTCGGTTGCTATTGGTGCGGCCTTGGGATTGAAGCGCGCTTGGTCGTGGTACGTTACGGAGTTGGCCACAAATCAATTCTTTGCGGCATGCCGTGAAGGACGTTATGAGGATGCAGCCAAGCTAATGGCATCTGTCGACGTGGAAAGACCGTCCGTACAGGCTGCCATAGGCCGGATGTTTGAGGTGGGCAACGGCGTTGATCGTAATGACACCGAGGCCGTGAGATGGTATAGGATGGCCACAGAGAAGGGTAATGCTCGCGCCTTGAACAACCTTGGAACCATGTATTACGACGGTCGGGGTGTGGAGAAGAATCCTGTCGTTGCGGTCGAATTTTTCATGCGTGCGTCAGAAAGAGGCAATATCCTTGCGCCGCGAAACATAGGAAATGCGTATTACTATGGCGTTGGGGTGGAAAGCAACCATGTAGAAGCGGCAAAATGGTACCGAATGGCAGCGGAGAAGGGGGAAGAAGTCTCCCAGTATGACCTTGGATTAATGTATCTCCACGGACGCGGCGTGGAGAAGGACATCGATGAAGCGATGGAATGGTTTCACCTGTCGGCGCGGAATGGATATGGTGATGCTATCGGTCGCATAGGGTGGATGTATTTGAATGGTACCGGAGTCAAGAAAGACAATGTGGAGGCGTTTCGCTGGATACGTGCGGCGGCAGAAAAAGGCATCGTTTGGGCTCAGGCAAAGTTAGGATGGATGTATGACAAAGGTGTCGGAACAACTAAGGATGAGACGGAAGCTTTCCAATGGATCCGCCTTGCGGCAGAGAACGGTGATGCGTGGGCGCAGCTTCAGATCGGATGGCGTCATCAATATGGTATCGGGACCGAGACGAACGAGACCGAGGCAGTTCTTTGGTACCAAAAGGCGGCAAAGCAGGGAAGCGATTACGCGAAGACGGCCTTGAAGCAGCTGGAACGAAAGTGATCGGCAGCTTTTATCGTATGCAGGTGGCAAATGAGACAGACCATTGGCAGTGCGGCTGGTGCAAGGTCAGGCTTTGGTATACATCATGCTTGCCGTGGCGGGCTTGATTACCGTGCTTTACGGCTTCTGGAATCATTCGTCTGGTAAAGGCAACATGAGAGGATTTGACGAACAGATTGTTGCCGAGTATGTGTCTGGCGATTGCAAGGTAATAAAGTGCCTTAGAAGCGGCAATGCTACGGTTGGCTTCTACCATGCGTTTTATGGTTACGCCAATGGAACGACAAATCTTTTGCTCATCACGCGTGCCCGCAATCTTGAACCTGAATGCAAATGGGTCAAAACGCAAACCGCGATGATTGAGCCGCTAGCTCCATCTGATTTTGTACGGGTTGCACAAGGTTTGCCGTACATTAAATCTTCCAGCACTAATAATGGCACGGCCTTATGCGTTGAATTCCAGTTGCCTGCCGACAGGGCAGGAACCTGGCAACGGGGGACCAAGGAATTATGAAAAGGTTTTGGCGTATTGCGATGATAGCGATAGTCTTATCGCCGATTCTGGCGTTTTATGTTGCCAGTGTTGTCTTCCATCCGATCCATACTGGCATGACTTCGGCGGGAAGCCAGTGGCTTTGTTGGAAGGCGCTTTTCTGCGGACCATTCGCCGGATATATGTTGCCATGTGTTCCGGACGAAATCAAGCGGCCTGGTGTCTGTGCGATTGCAGTTCCAGCTATTGCATTTGCGACAAGTATCGTATTGTTATGTCATAAGAAGGTATATTACGCTTCAATCGCTCTTTGCATGTCATTCATTCTATGGTGCGGAACGGCATTAGGCTATCTATTGTATTGGAAATAGCGAAAACGGTTCAAGGCACGCACCGACCGCAATATGCGGCGGGAGGGCGGCAAGCCTTTAAAATCGCTTCACGATTGAACCAATAGGTGAAATCAAGTATAATATGTCTCGTTTTTGAAAGTGGAAAAGTTAGAGGCAGGAAAGGCGAAAGGGCGATGGGTGGACTAGGACAGCATATCGAGTATGCGCAGAACTACATCGCGCAAGTTGAAGCGCAACAGGCTCGTGATGTTGCGCGAGAAAGCGCAATGTCGTCCGACAAGGCCAAAAAGAACACCGAGCGGCTTTACATGGTCGTTCAGGCCATGTGGGAATTGCTTAGCGCGAAAGTCGGACTGACGGATGCCGATCTTGAGGCCCGGATACGCGAGATAGACATGCGCGACGGACGGCTTGACGGACAGGATTCAACGCAGACTGCGCCACAGACTTGCAGTGAATGCGGGCGGACAATCCTTTCCGGACAGTCACAGTGCTCTTGGTGTGGTGCGCAGGTTGACGGCGGAGCTTTCCACCATGCGCGATAGAGTGTGATGTCCGATAGTGGAAAACAATGTTGAAATGGCAACGGACATGTTGGAAGAACGGCAAATGGTTCCGACGCTATATGGGGAATAGGTCATTCTTGTGAACGGCAAGCCGAGATTGCATTGGACACTATATGGGCTTAGCGGATATGCGGTGGCCCTGGCTGTGCAATGTGTATTGATGCCACCGGATTGGAACGGACCTGGAACGATGGTTCCGTATCTGGCGACGCCGTTGTTGATGTTGTTGTTCGGCCCGTATTTGCTGGTGCCGCAGGATGCATGGATTGGCTCGGGCGATTGGTGGTGGCTTGTGCGCGTGCTGCCGCTGTATCTCGCCCATTTGGCGTTCTTTTACGGACTTTTGGTGCGGCCGGGCTTGGTCAAACATACACGGTGCGGCAAGAAGCGCCGCTTGTTCGAGATGGGGCTTGTCGCATGCTGGTCGGCGTTAGGCATCTGGTTCGCGGTGCCCGTCGTTGAAAATCACAAGCTTGCGGTAGAAGGCAGGCTTCAGGGACAATCGGTTCGCTTGGCGGTTGTGACAGACTTGCATTCGTGCCGTTACGGGGAAGGGCAGCGGGGGCTTGTCGAAATGGTCGAATCTGGGCAACCGGATATTATATTGATGGTCGGGGACATTTTTGACGATCGGCTGCCTGACGGCCCGACGCAGGCGTTTGTCACGGAAATCGTCAAGCGATATCCTTGCGTGTATGTGACAGGCAACCACGAGTTCTGGAGCGACCGGGTCTGCGGAATGAAGATATGGATGGCTCGGGCGGGAGTGACGGTCTTGCAAGATGATTGCCGGACGTTTCGCGTCAAGGGGAATGTTTTGGATGTTTGCGGAGTGGACGACCCGACCGAAATGACGGATGCCTACTGGACAGGACTGCTCAAGGCGGCGTATGCCAAGAGCGAATCGGCGCATTTCCGCATTCTCCTGACGCATCGGCCGGAATATCCCGATGTGTATGCGCAATTCGGCTACGATCTTGTTCTTGCCGGGCACGCGCATGGTGGACAATGGCGGTGCCCCTTTGTCGATTTTGGAACCTATTCGCCCGACCAGCACTTCTTTCCTAGATTTTCAGATGGATTCTACAGATTGCCCAACGGCACGCCAATGTTCGTCAGTCGCGGGCTTGCCCGTGAAAGTTCGCCTGTTCCTCGGTTTTTCAACCATCCTGAAATCGCCTTTATAGATATTGAAAGCAAAACGGAGAACGAAAAATGACATCCAACACCCTGGTTGTAACTTTTCCGATACGCTACCATCGCAAGTTAAGGATTTGCGATGGTGAAGCATGGTGCTTCTGGCCTACATGCAAGTTGTCCGCGAGGTGAACATGAAAAAAGCAGCAAAAGGGTTGAGCGTTACCATACAGAACCTTCGCAAGGCCGCAGAGCAGGGCGATGCCGAGGCGCAGTGTAATCTTGGCGCATGTTACTACGAAGGGAATGGCGTTGGGAGGAATAAGACTTTGGCGGTGAAATGGTATCGCAAAGCTGCCGAACAGGGTGATATCGACGCACAGTACAATCTAGGTTTATGCTACTTCAATGGCAACGGCGTGAGAAGAAATATGATAGAGGCGGTGAAGTGGTATCGCAAGGCGGCCGAACAGGGGGATGCCGAGGCTCAATTTCGCCTTGGTTGGCTTTATGAGAATGGCATGGGAGTAAAGAAGAACAAGCCCTTGGCAGTGAAGTGGTTTCGCCAGGCCGCTGAACAAGGGCATGCCGCCGCGCAGTACAATCTGGCCGCATGTTACCATAATGGAGAAGGCGTGAGGAAGAACAGTGTCGCAGCGGTGAAGTGGTGTCGCAAAGCTGCTGAACAAGGCCTCGCCGTCGCAAAAGAAGGATTGAGGTTAATGTGCAAACCCGCGTGAGAAACATAACTAGGCGTGACCTAACAACAAGGATGTCCATCTTAAAGGCGGGGATCGCATTTGTGGTGATGTTTGTAGCCTCGTTCTACCTGTCAGGAGTCATGCTTGTGGATTATCCTGATTACATTGAGAACAGGCGACACCAGATAGGGCTGCTGTCGAAGCTTCTGAACCATAATCTCGGTCAGGGTTTAGAGTCGGAGACTATCGTCCGTGGCGAGCGTGGCTGCCGACAGAAATGGGATGATGTCAAAAACAATTTGTCTGATCTTGTCGAATTCATATCGATGGCATGTGTTTTGCTCCTGTTGTTTCTTTCGTCCGAACGGCTCTTGATTTCTAAGAAACGTTCGCATGTACATGTTGATTATCGCTGGTTGAAGGGAAAGAAACATGCAGGATGGATTATCTTCTCCGGTATGCTGATTTCATGTGGAATTGTCTATGTGGTCATGACTGCGCTTTCCCGTTGCATGTTGACCTTCTTGATGTGGCCCAGAATTGTGGGCGTTGTCGGAGTTGACGCTTCAACCCGTTGCCAGCAGCTTTTGTCGGCGTGGGATCAGCTGCTAGTCTGCGACATGTGGATAGGCGTTTGTTATTGTCTTTGCGGACTTTGCGTTTCTTTGGTGATTGTCGTATGGTTGCTTGCAAATGTTCATTTTGTGAGACCGAATCCTAGCCCAACACCTCGGTTGTAACTTTTCCGACAAGTCGCCGCCAGATTGTGCTATACTATTGGCAGCTTCTATTGTATGCAAGTGACAAGGGAGACATGGCAAATCATGCTGAACCAACGATGACGAAGTCGGCGGCTCCCGCCAGACCATTGGCTGTGCGGCTGGTGCAAGGTCAGGCCTTGGCATATGTCGTGGCCGCCTTCATATTTGCAGTGGCGTCATTGGTTGAGATACCGCGTGTCTGGAATTGCTCGTCTGCATGGGAGTTTTCCCTGGCATTTATTTGCTTATTGTGTCCTATTGCCTTGCCCATAGGCATGTACATTGCTGTACGGAAAGGGCGTTTCGCATGGTTTCTTTTGCCGAATTGCGCTACATTGCTTCCACTGTTGTTTATAGGGATCGTACGCACGAGATTTTCAGAGGTTGATGTCTATCCTATTCTTATTATTTTTATTCTTTTTGTAGCGCCAATCATTCTTCTTTCCCTTCCTGCTTCAAGAAGATGGGCGAAGGAAGGATCCGCAAATTGCAAGAAAAGCCATCGAGGGTGTTTGTTCGTGGTGTCAATCCTTTGGATGCTGATCATCGCCGGTATGTTTGTCGGAGATTCGTCTGTTGTCAAAGACCATGTGCGCGATGAACAGATCGTCGCCGAGTATGTGTCTGGCGATTGTAAGGTGATAAAATGCCTTAGAAGTGGCAATGCTACGGTTGGCTTCTACCATGTGTTTTATGGTTGTGCCAATGGAACGACAAATCTTTTACTCATCTCGCGCGCCCGCAATCTTGAACCGGAATGTAAATGGGTCAAAATGCAAACCGCGATAATTGAACCGCTAGCCCCATCTGATGTTGTACGTGTTACACAAGATTTGCCGTACATTAAATGTTCCAGCACTAATAATGGCACGGCATTATGCGTTGAATTCCACATGCAAAAAGGGGATTTATGAATAACGCATGGAAGATACTTGCTGGCGCTGCATGTGCGATTGCCGGTTGCTGCATGGTTTTCATGTATGCGATGCCTGTCTGCAAACTGTTGCAGGGCGAGGCGATTGTGCTTCACAGGACAGGAAGCATGAAAACGGTTGTGTCTGGCCGGACAATGGATTGCCCCTGTTTCGTGGTGCGCAAAGGTTCTTTGCCCGGAAAGTTTGGTAATCTGCATGCATTTCAGCTTGGTACAAATTCAACGACTGCTGTCGTTTGCGCGAAAGGGGATTTGTATTGGCTTGACGGAAACGGCATTGGCATGACGCGTTGCAATCCGATCGGCGACATGTGCTTAATACTCAATCGCTGGTTGATTCTTTCTGAAACTGCGTTGAATCTGACATACGATGTCCAGAACGACATGAAGGGATTGAAAAACGCCGTTGTACATGTAGTTGATGGGCAGAACGAAATTGTCTATAGATGTCGCTTTCATGATGGAGGGCCGAAGGACATCTCATTTCATGTGCCTAGAAAGAGTGAATGGCAACGGGGGGCTGTCCCCAAGGAATTCCGTTGATGCGATTGCTGGAGTATGGCAATGAAAAGATTTCGTTCCTGGCTGTCGTTATATTTGTTGATGCTTGTCGGATGCGGTATTGGTGCCGTAACTTCTTCGCCGTCGTGTTCTGTTGGTTTTGGGGATATACTATCCCTCCCGTTGGCGGTTGTCGTCTGTTCGGCGTTGGGGCCGTTGTTTATCATGGTACTGACATGCTATTTGTTTCGGGTTAGAGGCGGAAGCCCGTTGGCAATATTGTTGCTGCTTTTGAGCATCCCGTTGTATGCCGTGCTGGTGCAACTTGTTCGCATATGGCTCGTGGCTAAGAACAAGCGCGTGAAATGGGGCGTCGGCCTTGTCCTGATGGCGTATTCGGCGTTGTCGGTGATCGCTCTCTCCTATGTGGCGCCACGTATGTAAAGGGGTGGAACTATGCGCATGTCTTGGACAGAGCCGTGGAGCGTGAAGTTCTTTCGCTTTACGCGTGGACCGAGTCTGGATCGACATGGTGTGCGAGGTTCATGCGAATCGACAGTTTAGACGCCGTGTTATCGTATGTCGCGCACAAGACTTGCTCGACACCACCTTCCACAACAGAAAGATATTGACTCTCTGGTGCCGAATAAAAACCGTTTCCGAACGGATGTGCCTTTGTCCATGGCCCCCAGCGAAAGCGGATGGTACGGCGCGGGATTAGGCCGAGGAATCGCCTCCGGCAGACGCCTTCTTCGCCCTTGACTTCGATCTCCGCCACTTCTGGTCCGTAGCAGATGTTCAGCATGGCGGCGCCCGAAATGGCAATCGCCGCGCACGGCACAAGCAAGAAAGACATTACCACCCATGTCGGCATGTCGATCATTCCGTTTTTGAATGCCGCGCCGACAAGCAACAAGATCGGAAAGAGACTGAGTCCCAATAACGACAAGATGAAAGATACGCGGCGTTTATGCAGCGAGTCGGCGGAGATGGACGCGCAGAAGCCGTCTGGCGTTTCGGTGAATTCAAGATGCCTGTCGTCGAGGTCGGGCGTGACGACACGGTCGAGGAGGATGTCGTGCGGCTCGTGCGGCAGGTCGTCGACTATCTGGAATTCGTGGGCGACACCGATCTTGAGCACACCGTTCTCGTCGGCGAGGAGGCGGTCGTACCATCCGCCGCCGTATCCGAGGCGTTTGCCGTCCTGGGTGAAGGCGAGTCCGGGGACGATCCATGCCGTGACCTCGGACGGTTCGACGATCTCAGCCTCGGCAGGCTCGAGGATGTTCATCGGGCCGCGACGGAGGTTGGCGTCGTCCAACCCCTTGATTTTTGCAAGCGCGTACATTTCGCCGTTCCATCGCGGGGAGACGACCGTGACGCCGCGGCCCAGCATCTCGCGGATGAAGTTCGAAAGGTCCAGTTCGTCTGGCGAGGCGAGATAGACGGCGACCGCGCCACCGCCTTCAAGCGGATCTATCGCAGCCAAAATGCCGCCATCCGAGAGCAGCTTGGCACAGATTATCTCCGATGCGCGCTTGCGCGCTTCGGGCGATAGCGCCTTGCGGCGCGTGCGCATCTGCCGCCTTAGGACGTTCTTTGCCTCTGCCTGCTCTTCCATGGCGAGTATTATACCATTTCATCCGCGCCGCAGGCAAAGGCAAACAGGGCGTCCGAAACGCGATTCGGGTTCTAGTGGCGGGGGCCGATTTATGATATAATAGGCGCCAACGAAAGGACAAACAGAAAATGAATGCACGTAAAATCAATTGTTGTCTGCTGGCGCTCGTTGCCCTGGGTGGAACGATGGCGTTCGGCGCCGCGCCGAAGACGCCCGCCGGCCCCGCCGAATCGGCGTCCACCAGCCGGATGGAATCGCGGACGGCGGACAAGACCCGCGACCCTGGCATTTTCGGCGACTACTGGTGGGCGAATCGGTTCCTGAGCCGCCATCAGCTGGTGGAACAGCAGCGCGGCAAGACGGTGGATCTCGTTCTGCTCGGCGATTCGATCATGCACTTCTGGGAATGGAAGCATCCGGAAAGCTGGAAGAAGCTGACGCAGGGGCGCACGGTTCTGAACCTTGGCTACGGCGGCGATCGCACGCAACATGTCATTTGGCGCATCCAGCATGGCGAGCTGGACGGCTATGCGGCCAAGAACATCGTTCTGATGATCGGCACGAACAACAATTCGTCCGACACCACGAACCCGGAAAACGTGGCCAAGGCGATCGAGAAGATCGTGGCGCTTGTCCGCGAGAAGCAGCCCGGCGCCCAGCTCATACTGCATCCCATCTTCCCGCGCGGCGCATCGGCCCAGTCGGCGCGCCATGCCGCCGCCCGCGCCCGCAACGACAAGACAAACGAGCTGCTGAAGGCGTTCGCCGCCGCGCATCCGGAAATCACCTGGATCGACTTCAACGCGAAGCTGGTCGATGAGACGGGTTGGGTGCCCACGGCGATCATGAGGGACGAAATCCATCCCACCGATGCCGGCTACGACCTCTGGATGGCGGCGCTTCTGCCGCATCTGAAATAAAACTGTCTTTTGCAGACAATCTCATATTTTATCCCACAAACACCAAAAAATATGGTAAACTCTTCTCCGCCATGAAACTGAAGAAAGTAGAAGCAACCGAAATGGACGAGTCGAGCGCGGCCGCTTTCCCGGCTGTGGATGCTGCGTTGGCCATGGGAGCGGCGCCTGCCCCGAAGCGTTCCGGCGGCGTTGCCACCCTGATCGCGGTTCTCGCTTCGCTGGCGGCGGCGGCCATGGTTGGCGCCGTTGCGGCGATGATGTACGTGAACTGGGAACTCATCGCCAACGCCTAGGTGCAGTCCATGACGGACGTGATGAAGTCGCCGCGCGCACGGGCGGCCGTGCGCCTGGCATTGGACGAGGACCTGGGAGATGTCGTTCGTACGTCGTTCCGTCGTCGGTGCGATGCGACGAGCGAAGCGTTGGTCGATCCGTCCGCACGGGCCGTGGGCGAAATCTATTCGCGCGTGTCCTGCATCGTGTCTGGCGCGACGGTGGCAGCGGCCGTCCTGAAGGCGGTCGATCCGCGGATCAAGGTGAAGATACTCAAGCCCGACGGTTCCTCCGTCAAGCCGCGTGAGACGATACTCGAATTCTCCGGCCTTGCCCGCAGCATACTGGCGGCGGAGCGCACGGCCCTCAACTTCATGCAGCGGATGTGCGCCACGGCCACGCTGACGCGCCGCTTTGTCGATGCCACGAAGCGCTACGGCACGCTCATTCTAGATACGCGCAAGACGACGCCGGGCCTGCGCGTGTTCGAGAAATACGCCGTCCTGTGCGGTGGCGGCACAAACCATCG
>JAEEGH010022301.1_pt1 | contig 12999 bp, 16 predicted proteins | sample 9134181 | NCBI WGS metagenome assembly JAEEGH01 (sample SAMN16246544, study PRJNA631951) | gut metagenome | biome: gut microbiome; feature: rumen; material: DP-attached | host: Bos | place: Iran: Karaj | collected 2018-10 | reverse complement strand
TCCAGTTCTTTCGTGTTGATTGCTATTGCCATAATAACTATAATTTTTGTTCAATGAAATCAATTGAGAGGGAAGGTTTTGAATCCTGCGGAGAATAACCACTCAGGAAATCTTGTACAGACCACGACCAGCGTCCCTTCCGATGATTTTTCACCCATTCGTCAAAATCTGTTGTGTTAGGATCAGCGGCATATATGGTATGGCAGTCTGCATCCAACCATCTCTCTCTGACTTCATCTTGATATGTTCCTGTCAATTGTCCATTAACCACGCTCAGACCTTGAGGTACATCTTTCACCACGAAACTGAAGGCCGTTTCTCCGACCACCTTTATCGTAGAAATCGAGAAATCCGAATAGCCCTTGGATTTAGGATTGATGAATCGCCCTGCATTCCACCGCAAGAACTTCATCATCTTGCTAACGGGTGTTCCCTTGTGCTGAGCAGCCAAGGAGTCCAGAATTTCTACATTCTCGCGATAATTCTCGTTCTTTTGCAGCATCAGTCCGTCGTAGAGGTGCATGACCTTTATCACCACCTCGTCGGTCTTCATAGTGATTTCTGGCATCTTCTGCAGAAAATAGGCAAGGGCATGCAAGGGAGTATTATTCAACTCCCCATATATGACGCACATAGAATAATGTGCATTCGGATAGAACACGTCATCCCATGGAACAAATTTTGTCAGACAACCTTGGTTCTTTATGTATAGGACTTGACTCTTTTCGTTTGGTCTCCACATTTTCACTTCTTGCAAACCTTGTTTGTCGAAGTAAGGTTGCAGCACATTTTTGACATAGTGTGGAAAATCGCTGCGCAGGGAATAAACATCAAATTTCTCTGCTGGGTTCTGCAGTTCATGCTCAGTGATTGCATGAAAATACTTTGTGATGGACTGCTTCCACGGGCGAAGCACTTGTTCGATGATCTTCTCAACGGGGTAGTCCTTGTCGATATATTCCGCAACCTTCTTTTCCAGTTTCTTGTCATCCCACAGTTCGAATTCAATACCGTCGGCGAGGGCTGCATCCATTGTCCGAAGTCTCAGCTTCTTCGCATGGTAGTTCAGTTCCTCTTGCCGCAACTCGTACTCCGCAGCTATTTCCATGAGCAAGGTTGCAATGTTCAAGGTGCTGAAACTGGTCTCCTCCAATCTCAAATTGGAGAAGGACAATTGCTTGCAAGGCAAGAACTCATACAAGGCAAAAGGCTGTTGCAGATATGTATAACGGTAGATAACCATCGTGACTTCCAGGTAGTTGATGGTGCAGATTTCCAAATCGGTATACTTTTCATAAAGATCACGACGATTGCTTGCAAGGTCAAGCATGTCTCCGTATGCTATCTCATGTGGTTGCTGGCCCACAATATTCTTCTTGCTCACCGCCACCGTTAAAGAACTGACATCAGCGCCCTCTGCTTGCATGGCCTCACGAAGTCCCTGCTCAGAGAAGGAAAAATGCATATTGGGTTCCCATCGTGCGATAGGATTCTGAACAGTTCGATGTTCATTCAGAAGGCTGAGCACCTCTATTCTATCCATACGGCTATAGACAACCTCGCTACGAATTGCCGCCAACTGCAAGTGTCTTTCAGCAAAGCGTTTGGCCTTGGCAGCCCACGACTTGCGTCGTTTCTGAGCCTTTTCTTTCCAGTATTCGTTAAATGTCTTCATAATTATTCAATCTGCTCGTTTGTCATATTCCGCCCTGTTGTTTACAATGATAATATAGTCACTTCCCACCGAAAATCCGGGTCAATCCTCCAAATCTGCTTCCATGCAGCGGAAGCCCCTTTCGATGCTCTCGTCCAAGTAATAGCGATGCTTGGCTTCGTCCCTCAAGGAACTTGCCTCTGCGAACAACTCGTTCATTCTGCGAGCCAGTTGCTTCCGTTCCTCAGGATCAGTCACTTCCTGCATCTTCCGTCGCAATTCCTTTGCAGCCTTTCGTATATCGCGGGCTTGCCAGCGAAGCTGCTCTAATGTCGGTTTCACCATTCCGTCTCCTTTATCTCTACATCCAGGTTCGTAAATGCTTGTCGGAGGGCATAGAGTAGTGGATCGCCATTGTCAGCTTCTGAAGTAATGACGAGGCGGTCGGGTGCTTCGCGGTTCAGATACAGAATATTGCCGCGATAATATTCCGTATCGCTGCCTACAAGCACCTTCATCAGTGCGCGTTGGGGTACATAGAGACCCAGTCCGTCCTCTTCGTTCTCAGGTATGCCAAAGCGTTTGCAGAGGTCGTGGATAAGAGTTTCCACGGCATCGAGACTTGTGGTATTGCCTGTGAGGACATACTCGTAGGTGCTGGGATTAGGTTCGCCTGGGTCATCGCTGTCGTCCCATTTGTCTTTATAAGGAATTTCACCAGCCAAGTCGTAGTATCCCTTGGCTTTCTGCCTGTTGATGAAGATGCCCTGCTTCTCATCGCCCCAATAGTATTTTTGGAACAGAGCATAGGCAGCCCAACGGTTCCCCTTGTCGCAAAACTCTAACAATGCAGGCACATCTTCAATAGCCTGAGCACATCTCTCATCACCGCGACGCACACGTTCAATGTATATCAGGTCTATTGTCTTACAGTCGAAAGGCATTATCTCTTCCCTGAATTGATGTAGTTCGTCATCTGTTAGGTTGGGAATGTCCGCAGCAATAGCTTTAATGAGTTGCCGCTCTTCATCGGAGAGGTCAGGGTCGAGAATATCCCTTCTTTCTATAGACAGGTCTTCGCCTGTCTCCTCGTCCCTGAAGACTTCTGTCCAGAAGTGGAAATGCCTTTTGAGCATCTGGCTAAGTCTTTCAATGTTTGTGTTCATATTGTGTGGTTTTAACGTTATACAATAATATAGTCACTTTCCGAGAAAATTCAAAATACAGAGATCAATTTAGTTACTCTTAACGTGGCAGCTTATCGTCATCATTCTTACTGCCCCAGTTCTCTTCGCGCTTTAACCTGCGCTCCTCATCAAGCTCCATCAGCCATTTCTTGTTGGCAGGTTCTATCAGACTGGTATCGCTTGCTGTATCACCGTCCATCAGCATGTCGATAGCAAAACTCTGACATTCATAATCGCCCTCACGTGTTCGCTTAATGAGTTCAGTTGCGAATTCCATCGTATGAAGAAGCTTTAGCCCAATATGGCTTGTATAGTTTCCTTTTTTATACTAATTGTCCCCAAGATGACTTTTCTTCAATTCTCTTATCAAGAGTTTGATAAAACTTTCTTGGAGATGAAGTAGGTATTCCAATCTCCCAACTATTTGTTCTTTCTAAAAAGACTGATATGCCAAAGAGCCCATCTACAACAGAGTTAATAGAATCCTCATACTCTTTTAAAACCTTCTCACATTCTTTTTGCTTCTTTTCAATTACTGCCGAAACATTATCATTTTCTATTGAATCAATTAGACAGAGAATCTTTGTTGACATCTCTTCTATTATCTTTTGTTCCTGATTAAACAATTTTACATCTGTTTCAAAAGAATGGCGATGATATTCCATGCACTCTACGATACTCTTATACCCTTTTTCTTTGTAGAGTGGTGTTTGCCAGAATTTACATTTGCGTTTATTCTCCTTTAAGGAAACTTCAAGATGAATCAAGGCGTTTTCACCCTTTTGTGGAACATCCTTGAGAATCTCACGCCCCTTTTATATCCATTTTTTAGAAAGGTCGTTAAAGTCCTTTCGCAATTTTGTGGTAACAACTTCAGTCTTAGCATCTATTTTGGTTTCTTTTTCCGCTTTACCCTTGGCTCTCAATTCATTATCGGTGAATGTGTTCATATTATTATGTTTTTTATTATTCATTCATAATATAGTCACTTTGCCAGAGCAAACAGCTCGTTCATTTACTGAGCCATCTGCTTCCGTTCGTTCGGGTCAATTATGATTGAAATTGTCGTTGTAAAGCCTTGGCCACATGACGAGCCTCATTGGCTTTCTGCAGCATCTGTTCTGTGTTCACTTTTTTTCTTATAACAGCTTAATGATTCGTAACTTCTTCTATTTTGTATCCCATTTTTTTTGCATATTCAATAAATGGTTTGATATTGCCAATACCCCATTGCGAACTGACAACAAAAGCACCATCTGCACACATCAACGGTTCTTTGAAATATCGTGTAAAACGATCGTCAGGAAGAACATTACTTTCCATTTCAACCACATGATGCTTAGCTCTTGAAGACTTCCGGTTTCGTAGAGAGTCAGGGAACCCTCGCCTCAGCTTTGCAAAACCAATTCCTGGGTTCTTGTCTAAATAGTCTTTGACTACCTCATATACCAAACGCCCCTTACCCAGCTGCAGGTTCGTTTTGTCGTTGAGTATGTATTTTGTGTAATCCTTTCTTTCGTTCATGATTCTGCAGGGAACATACCATTTAGCGAAGACATACCAGTTCCCATTGTCAAAATAACGTTGTAGTTCAACACCGTAAATCAAATCTTGTTTGCGTGTACTGTGCTCTATTTGTTTAATCACCTGGTCGTCAAACGCAGGACCAAGAAGAATGCCTATGAGTTGGAGTTTGTCTGCATCTTCTCCATATTCCTTAGCCATTTTTTGACGTTTTATTTGAAGATAATTCAATAATTGTTGATGTGCACCGTTGTCAACAACGATATTTTTTAATTCAATGATAGCCGAAGTGTCGTTGGCATACTGCATCATTATATCTATCCGATGTTTGGAATCAAGAGGCAGTTCTAAAGCCTTCACCTCTGGATTAGTTAAATCCAACTGATAGTTTGAAAGGATTTGGGGATTATCAGCAATGTATCCTTCCATCGCCAACTCAAAACAGAAAGGCTTGGGTCGTAAAGCAACAGCTTCACCATTTTTATAGACAAAAAGCAATTCTTGCATATTCTTATTCGGTTAAATTATTCATATATTATCAATATAGTCACTTCTCTCGAAAAATTTAAAGAAACTGGCATTATTCCTTCTTCATCTCTTCCATTTTTGCTTCATACACATCTGCACCTTCATCAAGCCATTCAATGTCGCGCTGGAAATTGAAGAGCTCCTGAATGATGAATCCATACAATTGCTCCCTGTCGAGAGATTCACAATCATAGATGTCAAAACACAGCGAAGTGTATGGCTTACCGTTTTCACCAATATGACTCAAAGCCATGAAATTAGAATTCAGCCATTGGCTATGAGCGTGGCTCTTATACGCACAAACATTCACATCATTGAAGCCTAACTTCTTTGCCAACGACTTCGTGCAGTTAACAAATGTGTGATAACCAGGGCGCTCGTACTTGGAGAAGTCGATCCTCATCACTTTGTCAGCAAGATAATTGGCTACATCCCTCCACAACTCCGACAACTCTGCTTCATCGTAGGCCTTATCTCGATACTCTTGGCAATCTTTCTCACTCAGGTTATTGAGTGCTTCGTATTCTACCAAAGTCGTCTTTATTAGTTCTTTTAATGATTTCATAATGTTTTTTCCTTCCTTCTCATTCTCACATCGTTATCATACCTAACAAGAGGACAATTGCCACTAAGACCCAGAAGAGGCAGCCGAAACTGGTGGAGCAACCTTCTTGAAGGAACTCAAATACCCATCCCAATGCTTTCAGCCCCCAGCCCAATAGGCCGAGGAACACAAAGGCAAGGATGAGAAGAAGTATGATACCAATGGCTTCCATATTATTACTTTGGTTTTTATTCAGATATGTGATTTTGACTTAATTCGCCATTTGCAGTATAGAAATTCCATGAAATGCAAGGACCTTCGTCTATGTTCGGACAATTAAAGACCTTTCGCTCACAGAGTTGATAACCAAGACAGCAGTGACGGTATTCCTCGTCTGTCAGGCGTTTCTTCTCATCTTCTATGAATAAGCGCATAGCCGCTTCGGCAGTTTCTCTCGAGTTGTAGAAAGCGATATGTTCATTGCGAACGCGTCGGCTTTTCCCTCTGGATGAAATAGTCATCTCGGCCACAATATGCTCCAACTCATAAATGACGAAGTATTCTGTTGTGTCGTTGCAGGTCATGTCTTCATTGTTTAATCGTCTTCCAGATCTGATGCTTACTGCCGAATCTGTTCTATAGCATTACCAATGTTTCCCATGAGTGGGTTATTGATTTAGAAATCCTCAAAGTATTGTTCCAAATTCTGGACATTCATTTGCACCAATGCATCGCGGCCTGTGCCTTGAATGGGTACTCGCTTTGTAACGCACTTCCGCCGATAGACAACTGAATCCTCATCTTTGATGATAAACTTCGTGCCCTTCTTGATGGCTTCTTTATAAAGGTCTGAATACTCGCCCTCTACATACCAGATGCCTGTATCTGTTTGCTTAACCGCGGCATATGAAGCCAGACAGAAGTCCGTAAACTCTTCGTCTGACTCAAAATAGATGATGTCATTCATTGTCTCCATAATTTCACTTTTTACCGGTTCGTCGTATTTATAATATAGTCACTTTGTCTGAAAAATTCAAAGAAGAGGATTTAAATCATGTTCTTCAACTCTTCAAGTTCCTGCTTTATCTCCTCATTCTTTTTGAGAAGTTCATCAACTTTCTCTTGAAGTATCTCTTCTTTAGTATGTTCTTTAGGTTTACTATGTATATTAAAAACAAGTTTTGGAATCATAATAGTTATGTTTTAAGGGTTATAATTCGTATCTGTCGGCGCAACACTCCCAAACACTTTTGTTTTCTTTTTGGGATAACTCTTTATTAATCTTGAATACACCAACAAACTTGTAGAAATTAAAGCCTAGAGCATCTTTTTCTCGGAAGAATGTGATACGGGTTTCATTTTTCGTAATAGTACCTTTTACATGGTCACTTCGTTTTTTCGCATCTGATGGATATTCTCGAATAGTCAGACCATCATCAGAGAGGCTGTTATTCCATCTTTTATTGTTTACAGAAGGTAGCCATACAATCCATCCTGACTTTCTCGGGACATCAAACCCTCCAGCCCTGAGAAAGCCTTTGTGGATGGCTTTTGTGCTGAAAATTGTCGCAGCATCATCAATATTCCTTACGTAATCATTGTCAGATACAGCTAAATAACCTTTCTTAATGTGGTATTCAGGCGAAAGCATATCATCGCCAGACCAAGGACTAAAGTTATCTCCTTTTTCTTCTATTCGTTGTTTGATAAGCGCAACAACTTCGGAAATTCGATTGTTAACCTCAGCCATCGTGTGCCACTCATCCTTTTCCCTATCTATGCAAATAGGTATGCGTTGGATTTCTGCATTATTGACAGATTGGATTTGCTGACTTCGAATGGCATCTAGAATTTCATTTCCAGGATCTGTGTGTTGTCCCTCATCAATTTCCACTACCATGTTAATTTGTGGAAGATAGAGGTCTGCCAAAGCATAGCCGCCATCTTTTCGTTTGAAATACTGCTGAGTAACAAATTGCACGCGGTCATCATCAAGTTGGTGCCAAATACGTTGAATTGCGTATGATTCGAAACGCTTGTTCCTGATGCTGCGAAATAATCGAGCCATGTAATCTAATTTGAAATCCATATTCTTCTAAGCGATTCTCCTATACATCGCGAGGTTTTATTAATTATTCAGTTTATTCATAAAATCCGTTGCCGTATTCGCAGATGATTTTGCCAGTGGGGTCTGACGAGGTTCATTCGGATTAATATATTTTTAAACAACTATAGAGCGAAGGACATCATAAAATCAGTCCCAATAGTCGTCGCGATATTCTCCTTTATAGTGAAGGTCCATCGCATAGCCCTGTTTCAGATATTGGGCAAACTCTTCAGAGGAGAGACTAGAGGGAGTTATCTTAACGGGGCCTTTCTTAAAATCAACCTCTTTCAAGGTACTAGGGAATATAACCTTCTGCAATGCCGTGCAACCAGCAAAGGCATTCACGTCTATTCGATGCAATGAATCGTGAAAAGTGATGGTGGTCAACGATGTACAGTCTTGAAAGGCGCCAGGGCGGATTTTTGTAATATATTCGCCAAAACTTACTTCAACCAAATCCTCGTCACCTTTATAAGAATATGGTGAAACTATACTGTTGGTATTCATGAGGAAACTCTCTCCATCTTCGTTCTTCCTTTTGAGAGAAACGATGTACTTTGTTAAATGTAGAGGCATAACTTTTCCGACGATTTCCTATACTTCGCGAGGTTTTAGTCGTTAATTCTCTGCAAATATAGTAAAAAGTTTAATATAATTTAATGTGAGCCATATTTTTTTTCAAGGTACATACATTGTATGAAGTGAGAGGTAAGAAGTAAGAAGTTCGCGGACTTCCGCACCTTAGCGGGGCGCCTTGGTGCTAAAGCATCCAAGAAACACAACAGGGAGGATCGGAAAACTTAACGTGTGGAGTTTCCCAACTTAACGTGTGGAGTTTCCCAACTTGACGTGTGGAGTTTCCCAACTTGACGCGTGGAGTTTGAATTTTAATAGAAAGTTGTTTGCCAACCCTTCCTATAATCATGATAAGTTTTTTTTGCAAAAGTACTCTTCACTCGTCACCTCTACCCATTAACTTCTTGATTATAAGTTCATAACAGAGGTGATGAGTAGTGTTTGACTCATCACCAACTCATCACCCATATATTATATTGTATTTCAACTCTTTAAGCAGTATCGGTGACGAGTGAAGAGTGTTCTTAAATTATTCCGCCATTTCTTTCAGCTTCTCCCAAACCTTCACCATGGCGAGGGTGTCGAGTTTGCAGTATTCGAGGAGCGACCGACGGGCTGCATCGGCCTCTGTTTGCGACATCTTTGCAATCTTGGGATAGATAGCCAAATCGCCCACTTCGTTTCCTTGTTCGAAACGTGCCTGCAGAGCATCGTCTACAGTTGCTACCTCGGGCTTGAACACCTTCAGCCACAAGTTCTTGGGGCACTGACAGAAAGCGGTGTAACGTGATTTAGATAATCCTTCCATTTAAATATAGTTTTTAATTGTTTATGCTGAAGTTCATGCGGAACAGACCGACGCAATTCGTCTTGCCGTCTGTGGTGATGACATGCAGCACGGGCTTGACCGTAATGTACTTCCAAAGTCGATAGCTGCAAAGGAATTCTGTGGAAAACTCGTCGAAGCCGACCACGTTGGTGTAGTTCGAGAACAATCCGAACTCAAATCGCTTGATGCTGTATTTGCCTCCCAAGGCGCAGAAGTTACGACATGAGACGTCTTGTCCAATCACATGACTGTATATGGCCATCAAAGTGAGATTGGGCGTCAGCGCCTGCTCAGCGTATGTCCATAGTGTGGACAGGGGGCGGTCTGCGGATTTAGTGTGCAAAGATGCTCCCATATAATAATGGCTACCGCGATAGCGGTATTCAGCCTGTCCCAAGGTAAATATGCCTTCACTCTTCGGGCAGAAGCGGAAGACATTGAACTCTCCACCTAACTCGTGGTTTCCGTACCCATTGTAAAGCGATGCCTGCAGGCGCAGGTTCTTGTGGTCGTAGGCATAATGGAGGCCAAGTGCCGCCTCGGGAAAGGTGCAAATGTAGGCATTCCATGTGAAAGTGGGGAGTATGCCATACGAACTGTTGGTGAAGAGGGAGAGTCCGTCGCTGCAGAAATAGTCCTCGTCGGTACGCCGTATGCCTGCGAAGAGCGAATGGCGGTCGTTGATTTGCCAGTTCAATCCCGCAACTGTGAATGCAACGTGGATGTTTGGAAAGACGACATTGATGTTTGAGTAGTCCTGCAGACTGTAGATTATGTATTCATTGTCAGTAGCCAGTGTGCTGATGGAGCCAAGTTGCAACGACAGCTTCCTGGTGAAAGGAATGTCGGCATACAGTTGAAGGAGATTGACGAAACGGGCACGCTTGAAGTCCGTCTGAACCTCGCCGGTATAGTCAAGCCCTACAGAGGGGCGCAGCGAAGAACTTTCAGAGCGTTCTTCGCTTTGCTCCGGCTCTGGCAAACCTTGCTGCTCCACAGTTTTTGCTGTTGTGTGTAAACAACCGCCCAGGAGAATTATCAGGAAGAATATTGCCCTCATTAGTCCTTTCTGATGTATGCTGTTTATGAATGTTTTCGACATTAATCGACACAAAGATAAGAAAAAGATATTTATCTGCCAAACATGATTTCACAAAAAGTTTGGCAATGATATAGATGTTGACCTAATAATCAAATAAAAAATGAGCAGTCAATCACGGTTGCTCTTTTTTTATGGCAATGATATAGAAGTTGGCACAATTGGTCAAAAATATAACCTCACCTCTTTATTTTGAGTGAGGTTTATTGTTTATCTTGGTGCCTTTCCTATTGCTATACTGATACATAGGGGTATCTAAAAACGAACTTCTTTCATCTTTGTTATAATCTCACTACTGTCCAATTTTTATTTGACACTAATGACTCATATTATAAAAAAAGGACCTGCCCAAGCGGACAGGTCCCTTTTTAATTATTCTCGGATTAAAATTATTCCTCTACGGCAGCCTGCGCGGCGGCTAACTTTGAGGCTAATATGCTGATTATCAATGATTTACGTTTGGACTGGTCAACATTTGGACTGCAATTTTCGTGCATTCTGCACGTTCTGCACGTTGATGTCTCGTAATATTTCGCAAGAATATTCATTTTTTCCGCAAGATATTCGTTCTTTTTGCAGGAATATTCAATTACGTAATAAAATCAGTCTTCATCCAATCTTTAACTTTTAGGGTTATTACTCAATTTGGTCAACAATCTGGTCAACATTTTGCCAGACCATTTTCACTGTAGTTGCATCACATACTCAGTAAGGGAAATAATCCCCGAAAAGCACATTCTGCAAACTTTGTTTGCAAAGTTAATGATTTCTTCTGACTTTACGTTCATTCTGCACGTTTTTCTTGCAGAATGTGTTTGCTTTTTAACATATTTAGACGAATTGACATCTCATCTTGCCATTATTTGTTTCAATTAAAAGAAAAACAGACGGATTCTTGCGGTGTAAGTTTAGGTTTAAGTTTAGATGTTCTTATATATATATAAGAGTCCACTTTAAAAAGTGGCATTATGCTTTATTAAGTTTAAAGATGCTGGAATCTGGAATATTTTTCGTACCTTTACACCTGTAATCAAAAGACAGCCAGATGTTCAAGAAAACAGACCCTAATCCTCAGTTGGATATGTTCACGTCCCCGACGACTCAGCTATGCAGCCGCGCGTCGAAGAAGTACACCGACCCCAATGCTTGGCACAACATGTTCTATCGCCTTTATACTTCAAAGGTGGACGAGGAGTTGTTCAAGCCCCTTTTTCCCGAAGGCAAGAAGAGTGGCCGCCCCACTGTCTCCATCCGTGTACTGGTAAGCATGTCCTGGCTGAAGGAGGGCTTCGGCTGCAGCGACGAGGAGCTGTTCGAGAAGATAGAGTTTGACCTGCTGACCCGCAAGGCCCTCGGCATTGAGCACATCAGCGACGCCCCTCCCTCTCTTGACACCTACTACCTGTTCCGCCGCCGTCTCTGTGATTACTATGACAAAACGCAGGAAGACCTTCTTCAGAAGTGCTTCGAGCAGGTGACGGGGAGCCTGGTGAAACTGCTGAAGATCTCAGGCAAGAGCATTCGCATGGACAGCAAGCTCATCGGCAGCAACATTGCACGTCAGTCACGCTATGAGCTTATCCACAGCACGCTTGTGAAGTTTCTCAAGGGTAATGTCCTGGACCGTCTCCCCGATGACATGCGTCTTCAGGCGGAGGCATACCTCAAGGAAGACTCCTCCAAGACCGTGTACCGCTCGGACAGCGACACACTGCAGAGCCGCCTGCAGGCGATAGGTGATTTCATACACGCCATCCTCCAGCAGTACCATGCCGAATCCTCCAATTACGGTCTTCTGAAGCGCGTGTTCGACGAGCAGTACCTCACTGGCGAGGACGGCAAGGTGGTGCTTCGCGACAAGAAGACCATATCGGCCAACAGCGTCCAGAACCCCAACGACCCCGATGCCAGCTACCGTGAGAAGCACGACCAGAAGGTACAAGGCTACGTGTCCAACTTCACGGAAACCCTGGAGGAGAAGGACGAGGAGGGCAAGACGAAGAAGCCCAGCATCATCACCTCGGTCCAGGTCGAGACCGCCACCTTCGCAGACTGCCATTTCGTCGAGGAAGCTGTTGAAAACAGCGAGAGGGTCACGGAGTCCTCTGTGGAGGATTTATACTCAGACGGAGCCTACCAAAGCCCAGAGAACCGCAAATTTGCGGAGGAACACGGAGGAATGAGGCTGAAGACCGGCAAGATGCAGGGAGGTGCCCGCTGGGAACTGATTCCGCATGAGCACGACGACGGCCTGACCGTCAGGGAAATCGCCACGGGAAAGACCTTTGAGGCAGTCAAATCCGTCAACCAGAAAGGCAAGCATCAGCGATGGCGCATCCCATGGAACAACAAGACTGGCTGGCGCTATTTCCAGGACACCGAGGTAGAGGCCTACCAGCTACGAAAGCAGATAGAGAGCCTGCCGGAGGAAGAGCAGCACAAGAGGAACAACGTTGAGGCCGCCATGTTCCAGTATAGTTTCCACACACGCAATGGCAAGACCCGCTACAGGGGCTTGCTCAAGCACCGTATGCAGGCATATGCCCGTGCCATGTGGATGAACCTCCGAAGGGTGGTAATATTCCAGTTATCAGCATTTCAAAGATCGATTTTTGCCCTTTTCGGGACTCTCAGAGAGGCGTCAGGCTGGCTAGGGATGATTTTTACAAATATTTTCCCTGCCAGAGTCTTTTGCTGCGAATCACCCCAAATGACCATGATAGTCACACGGGATTTCAAAAATGCCACTTTCTAAAGTGGACTCAGTTAATATATATCAAAAAGGATGGGGGAAGTGCGCGGAAATTGAAAATAAATTCGTATCTTTGCAGGCGTAATAATATCATCAGACAAAATGAGCAAGTACGAGATTCCTTTCTTGACGGCGTGCATCAATGCCTTCGGACGACGCTTCTCCATGACGCGGCAGGCGGCGTTTCGCTATCTGCACG
>JAEEGH010022300.1_pt1 | contig 12999 bp, 10 predicted proteins | sample 9134181 | NCBI WGS metagenome assembly JAEEGH01 (sample SAMN16246544, study PRJNA631951) | gut metagenome | biome: gut microbiome; feature: rumen; material: DP-attached | host: Bos | place: Iran: Karaj | collected 2018-10 | reverse complement strand
GTCTTCGGGGTTGAAGATGGCGGGCAGTGCGGCGCGGTTGACGGTGCCTTCCGGCGTCATGGCGTCTTTGCCCACATTTCTAGTATCGGGCACCTGCTTGGCAAGCACCACGATTTTCAATGCTTTTGTCATAAAATAAAAATTCTCGTTTTCAAATCGGCGGCAAATTTACGAAAAATTTCAATATGAGCCCCAACCGCACAAAAAAGGCGTCATCTAAAGCAACAAAAACACATAACCATACACCTAATTCTATCACTGTACGTATAGACTACAGGATTGATTTCTACGTCAAGCGACCAACCTAAGGCAATAAATGGGAATCCCCAACGGTCAAAATCCTCATCACTCACCTTATTGCCCTCAAAAAAAATAAGCCAATCCCAATCGAAATCGGGATTGGCTTCATCACGTGCCTGAGCATCACAACGCCGCTACCATCTTTCGGATTTCCTTGATACGGCGCATAATGGCTTTATCGCTTTTTGCGACTTGAAGATTATAATCCGCTTGCATCTGAATCCATAATTGCGCATCCACACCCAAAACCGCCTCAAGATATAGGGCATATTCCACCGAGATGGGACGTTTGCCATTTAATATTTCGTTCAACACTGTATATGAAACGCCCATCTGTTTCGCCAAAGTTTTCTGGGTGATGCCTCTATACTCAATTTCCTCTTTTAGCAAAAGCCCAGGATGAACTGGCTCAGATGGTTTCAAGTTGTTAGCAATCATCCGAGGATCCATATCTTTTATTCTAATCATCTCTGAGTCATTTATAATGGTTCGACAATTCAAGTATGTTACAGACAGTCACGACAGGTTCTCCTTGAAAGTTGACAGTGAACTCAATACGATACTTGCCATTGACACGTATGGAAGAGACCCCTTTTTTATCACCCCCTAGCACTTCGTAATTAAGCGAATTCAACTGAAACAGCGTCTCAATCCTTGGAGCCGATTCCAAAGTCTTAATCCTCTGCTGGTATCGCCTAACAACATCAGGTTGATAACGATGCTTTTTATCGCTGGTCCTCCCTTGTTCATATAACTCTCGAAGATAGACCTGATAAAATGTTACTATCACGGTGCAAAAATAATAAAAGATTCTAAATAATTCGATTTTTTGCGAATTTTTTCATTGTTTTCAATTTGCAAATATAATAAATTAATACAATTTACCAATAATATTGATTTGTTTTACAATATTTCCTGAAGCCGATTACTATCTCAACATTTTTCATTACATTTGCCTCGTTTTTATATCCATTATGAATTTCGAAGAAATCCTACATAAAACCGGCCTCAACAAAGAGGAAATCAAGCTCCTCCTATCTGCCGAAGGCGAAGACAAGAAGAAACTCTTCGACCGCGCCTTGCAGGTGAAGCTGGAGCATCTGGACAACTACGTCCACCTACGCGGACTGATTGAATACAGCAACATCTGCACAAAGTACTGCCTCTACTGTGGCGTGCGCTGCAAGAACCTAAAGGTGGAACGATATACGCTCAGCGATGAGGAAGTCATCGAATGTGCCAAGCTGGCGCATGAACTGGGCTATGGCTCAGTGGCACTGCAAAGCGGTGAAAGAAGCGATAAGGCTTTTGTCGATAAGATTACCTATTTGGTCAAGGAAATCAAGAAGATAGACAATGGAAGCCTGGGCATCACACTCTCCTTGGGTGAACAAACCGAAGAGACATACCGTCGCTGGTTTGAGGCGGGCGCACACCGTTACCTGCTCCGCATCGAGGCCTCCAACGAGGAACTCTATTATAAGATTCATCCGCATGACGAGAAACACGACTTCAAACAACGTCTAAACTGCATTGACAGCCTTCTGAAAGTCGGCTACCAGACAGGTACCGGCGTTATGGTGGGTCTCCCCTTCCAAACGCTTGACGATTTGGCTGACGACCTGCTTTTCTTCCAACAAAAAGACGTGGCCATGGTCGGGATGGGACCTTTCATCCCCCACCCTGACACACCACTTTGGCTATATCGAGACCACATTCCTTCTGCCGAAAAGCGAATGGAATTGACGTTAAAGATGATAGCCATCCTTCGTCTGATGATGCCTGAAATCAATATGGTGGCCGCCACCGCTAACCAGACTGTCGATCCGCAAGGTCGCGAGAAGGCCATTCTCGCCGGGGCCAATGTCATCATGCCTAACCTCACACCAAATGAGTTCCGAGAGAACTATCTGATTTATCCCGACAAAGCCTGCGTGAAAGACAAGCCCGATGAATGCCAAAGCTGCTTAGATATCCGTCTGGCCGCCATTGGACACAAAGTACTGTATAACGCATGGGGTGACTCAGTTGCATTTAGGAAGAAGCATAGAATTGAGAATTGAGAGATATGGATAAAATTGGAAAATATGAGTTTATTGCCGAGCCGTTTCATTGTGACTTCTCGGGACATCTGTGTTTAGGACATTTGGGCAATCACCTGCTTAACGCAGCAGACTTCCACGCCACAGGGCGTGGCTTCGGCATGAAACACCTGTTAGGCATTCACCGCGCCTGGGTGCTGTCAAGGCTGGCCATCGAGATGGAAGAGATGCCGCAACAACTTGAGCAATTCCATGTGGAGACCTGGATCGAGGGAGCCTTGCGCTATTTCACCCAACGCAACTTCGCCATCACAGGCGACAACGGCAAGGTGTATGGATATGGCCGATCTGTGTGGGCCCTGATCGACACCGACACGCGCCAACCCTCCGACATCTTCGCCATTGACGACGGAGCCATCAATCAATTCATTGTCACCGACAAACCCTGCCCCATCGCGAAAGGCGACCGCGTGAAGATGGATGCCAACACAGAACTCGTCCGCAGCCTCGACATCTACTATCACGACATCGATATCAACGGACATGTCAACTCCATCAAATATATCGAGCACGTCATCGATTTATGGGATATTCCCTGGTACAAAGAACACCAAATCAAGCGTTTCGATATTGCATACGTGGCGGAAACCCATCAAGGTGACAAGCTGCATTTCTTCAGGGAACAAACTGGTGAACAGACCTATTGCATTAGTCTAGTAAAAACAGATCAATTCACCCACGAGAACGCCGAGGTCTGCCGATGCAAAATCCAATTCATCCCCACCTCTAACCACTAACCTCTCAATTCTCAATTTCCCTCAGTCGATGTTCTCAATAATTTTGTCTTCGTCGCTCAAATCATGATCCAAACGCTGAATCGGTTTAAAACGATGGAAGAACCGCAGGGCAATGACACGCACTACCGTATAAGCGGGAATGGCAACCAGCATACCCAACGTTCCACCGATATGACCTGCCATGAGCAACACGATGAATATCTCCAAGGGATGCGCCTTGATACTGGTGGAATAAATCACTGGCTGATAAATGAAATTATCAATCAATTGCGCCGTGAGCATGACTGCCAAGATAATCAACGCGAACACCCAAACATTCACATCCAATCCCGCGCCAATCCCGACTTTTAAGATTACGCCCAAAATCACGCCGATAGCCTCGCCCATCAATGGACCCACGTAAGGAATCACATTCAAAAGACCAGCGATAAAAGCAATGCCAATGGCATAGCTGAAATCCAAACGCGCAATGAGCCATAAACCCAAACAATCTATCAAAGCCACCCCTAACATCTCAAGCAACAATCCCACAAAATAACGCGAGAGCAACTGTTTGATATCGTTCAATGTCTTATTCATGGTTGACTCAATACGATCTGGCACCAAAGCACAAATAATCCTCTCAAACAACCCAGAGTCTTTCAAGAAAAAGAATGAGATGAACACCACCGCAAACAACCCCACAAAAGCACTGGTGACCAACGAGGCCACAGAACCCACGATGCCTGAAACATAGCTGAAACTCACCAACTCACGCAACTTCTCAATCACCAATGCCACAAGGTCAAAATTCTCACCCAATTCAGGGAACAAACCTATCAGCCACTCATTAACCCTTTCCACTGGATTCGATTCCAAGACTGTTTTTCCATTAAGAATCGAGGCATCTCGAATGATATTCGTCACCAAAGGAATCATCTGCGTAACAATAAGAATCATCAAACCGATGATAAGAGCAATGGTCAACACGGACGAAAACCAGTCCGGAAGATAAAACTTCTTGATATGAAAGCGCTTTAATAGCCTCATGACAGGTCTTCCTATCAACGACACCACAAATGCAATAACAATATAAATCAATATATTCTTGAAATACCAACAAAGCGCAACAATGATGGCTAAGCCACCCAGCTTGATAAGATATCCCGACAACTTGTCAACATTCCTTTCCTTTTCCATGTTTTTGCGTATTATTGCGGCAAAAATAAACAATAATTTATTTTTTATCTTATTTTTGCAACCAGAAATACAGAACAAAAATAAAAATGAAAAAACTAACACTCACACTCTTTGCTCTCTTATTAGCTTCTTTCTCCTTTGCCGACAGCATTCTTATTGAAGGTTTTGAATACGCCAATCACGACAACGCCACTCCCGTCGGATGGACCTGCGACAACGAGTCATGGCTTTGTGGCTATCAGGAAAAAGACCATAATCGCATTCCTCACACCGGGAATTGGTATGCCTACACCAATGCCGAAGAATCATGGATGTACATGCCCCTCTTTCTCAGCGCGGATTTGAAATACCGTTTCTCTGCTTGGGTCATCTCAGATGGAAGTTATGAATTGGAGTTTTGGGGCGGTAATGGAGCCAACCCAAGCCAAATGGTTCAATGTCTGCAAACTTTCGAGATCAGCCAAAATGAATATGAGAAAGTAGCGGTCTATATTGAGACGCTTTCAAGTAACTACGAGTATTTTGGCATCCACGCCATCTCCCATGAAGGAGCGTCGTATCTCACGATCGACGATGTAGCGGTGGACATGGTAGCCAAATATGAGTTCATCACCAATCCTTTCAGTGCCGACACCGTTCTTTACCCTGGCTCCGTGGCCACTCATCATTTTGATGTACAAAACACGGGCTACATGCCTATTAATGTCATTTTATCACCTTCACACGAGTACTTCAGCAACATTCATTTCCTGATTGACGGAGTCGCTGGCACCACTTTCAGTCTGCAACCCGATGAGACCAAGCACATCATCGCCGAGGCAACCCTGCTCTCATCAATTCCCGCAGGCTCTGTCTGTTGGCTTGACATCATGCTACTTCTCGACTGCGACTGTGCCACAGCCATAACCACCTTGTGGGTCAACGTGGTTGAACCAGCCGCGACCTCCGAACACCAAGCTGCAACGACAGCATTCCCTAACCCCGCTAACAACCATATCAACATTATTGCACAAGGATTGCAGCAAGTGGAAATCACCGATGTTTTCGGAAAAAAAATCAACGCTGTGGTCACCCATTGCGACGAGGTTCAACTCGACCTGTCCATGTTGAGTCCCGGGCTTTACTTTGTTACCACAATCACAGGTCAAGGATCTAAAACTCAAAAGATTATCAAACAATAACTATTTGAAAACCAGCGTAAATATCGTCACTTGACTGTCGCTCTGCTCCAAGTTTAAAACACCGTTGTGTTTGACCATGATCTGTCTGGAAAGACTGAGCCCGATGCCTGTTCCGTTGGGTTTGGTGGTATAGAAAGGCACAAAAATCTCATCAATTTGTCTTAACGGGATAGCCTTGCCGTTATTGGCGACACGGATTACGGTTTGGTCTTCCGCATTCAAGTCGGCAGTGATACGGATGGAAGAGGCACCTGCCTGCACCGCATTTTTAATGAGGTTGTTGAACACCTGCATGATCTGTCCCTCGTCCGCATAGATGAGCAAGTCGGGTGTCATGGCTTGATAGGTCATGACCGCGCCTTGCTCTGCGATTTTAGCCTTGTTAAGCCGCAACACCCTGTCCAGCAGCTCGTCCACCAACACCGCCTTACGCACCGGTGGAGTCACCTGGGTGAAATTACGGTACGATTCCACAAAACGGATTAAATCTTTGGAAGAGGCAGAGATCGTCTCCAAGCCAGCCTTCACATCAAGATCCTGTTCTTTGGAGAGTGCGTCACTCAACGATGCAATGGGCGCTACAGTGTTCATGATCTCATGAGTGATGACACGGAACAATCTGCTCCACGAGGTGGATTCATCGATGGCAGATCTTCGTTCGAAGATACCATGAATGCGGTTCAAGGCTCTGTTCAGTGGAGAGCTGGGACGAAAATGGAAATTCATTTCTCCGTCCTCCAAAGCGTCCATCATGAAAGACACTTTTTGAGTGTCATGCCTTCGTGTCAGCCAAAAAGTCACCACGATGGCCACCACCACCGCCATAACAACAACCGCTATCCATAACCAAACACTCATATTCCATATTTCTTCAAACGGTTATATAATGTTGGGCGACTGATTTTCAACGCCTTCGCTACAAGCGATAAGTTCCCGTTATATTGCTTCATGGCTTGACGAATCACTTTTTCCTCGGCATCTTCTAATGATTCTGCTTGGCTTGTGCCTGCTGTCAAGTCCGAAGCCCTGATTTGCAAATCCTCGGCGCGAACCAGTTCTGACTCGGAGTAGATGACCGCCTTCTCGATGCAGCCCTGTAACTCACGGATGTTACCGTTCCAGCGACAACGCAGCAACAGTTGTTTGGCTTCTTCAGAAAGGCCTTGTGCCACGCGATGGTACTTCTCGGCATATTGCAGCACAAAGGTCTCTGCCAACGGCACAATCTCATCCGGACGCTCGCGCAAGGCTGGAAGATGAAGCGTCACCGTGTTGATACGGTAATAGAGATCCTCACGGAACCGACCATCCTTAACCATCTCATCCAAGTTCATGTTGGTGGCACAGATCAGGCGGATATTAATGGGCACCGACTTCGAGTCACCCACTTTGGTGATGCTACGGTTTTGAATCACACGCAACAACTTGGCCTGTTGACTCAGCGGGATGTTTCCAATCTCGTCAAGAAACAAGGTGGAGCCGTCGGCCTGCTCGAATTTGCCGACATGGTCAGTATGGGCATCGGTGAAAGCCCCTTTTACATGGCCAAACATCTCGCTCTCGAAAAGCGTCTCGGTGATGGCACCGACATCCACGCCCACCATCGGTTTATGCGAACGCATGGAGAGACGGTGTATCTCGTTAGCTAACACGTCCTTACCGGTTCCATTCTCGCCAGTGATAAGCACCGTGGCATCTGTCGGGGCGACTTTCTCAACCATCTCACGCAACTGTTTCATGGCCTCACTCCCACCCCATCGCATCGAGGGAACTGTCACTATGGGAGATTCTTTCCCTGCAACTTTACGGTGTTTCTTGCATGCCTCTTCAAGTGTAGCAAGAAGCTTGGCATTGTCCCAAGGTTTCACCACGAAGTCGAAGGCACCGCGTTTCATGCCTTCCACGGCGAGGGCGATGTCGGCGTAGGCCGTGAAGAGCACCACCTCCACCTCGGGAAAGTCGCGTTTCAGTTCGGAGAGCCAAAAGAGACCTTCGTTGCCCGTGTTGATGTCGGTCTCGAAGTTCATATCGAGTAATACCACGTCAGGCTTGAAAGCCCGCATGGTCTCCATCAGCACCTTGGGCGAAGCGATAAGTTCCACCTCGGCGAAGCGCATGGGCAGCAATATTTTCAGTGCCGACCGGATGCCGGCGTTGTCGTCAACGACTAGGATTTTGGATTTGAGTTTGGGCATGGTTTCACTTTTTATATATTATAAACTTTTCAACGAGTTCTTTCAGGTATTCATCCGACAAATTGGTGATTCCAATACGGCTGATTTCTTCGTGTGCGATAGTCTTCTGGCGGATCACATATTTACGTTCCATGCCGTCGATGGTGGCAAGAAGATGATAATTCCCTTTGAACTGCAATACGATACGGATATTCGCAATATTGTGTCCACCAGCATCAACATAACTCGCAATAGCCTTAACCTTACCGAGATACCAGTTACTTAGATTGTTGTTCAGCGTATGTTCAACGGCAGTGATCCACTGCTCTTTCACGCCATTTCGTTCAGCGATGGAACGGAACTCGAGAAGTGCGTCAGCCACTTCTTGAATAATGTTTGACGCTCTACGGATTCCGTTTTCAGCAGCAAATTCTTGGATCTCGTCTAACGTCACGCCTGAGTATTTCCCATGAATCATCAAGCAATGTTGTGTCTCGGGAAGGAACCCACCGCTATTGAAGATATAGGTCATGTCGTAGGCGGGTGAAAGTCGCCAACGGCCTTGCTCGTCCATAAGAAACGAGAAATTCTTGTTATGGTCGTCGGTGTTGTTGGCCAAGATGTTAAACACCATGCGGCGGAAGACCTCCTCGCAGTCAAATTCCGAAAGGCGCATCTTGCGGCACACCCACAACAGGCGTTCGTAACTGTCGGCTTCGGGATAGAGTGCCGCCAAGGTCTGCATGTGGAGTTTTTTGTCGTCTTCACGATCGAAGCGTTTGGTCACAAAGTGTTTGTCACCTTCAACATCCAACAACCAGCAAGGCATCATCTTTATCCCGGCTTTCGTGGCCATTTCATAATAGGTCATCTCAAGTTCAGCAGTGGAACGGCCCCTAAGGCCGAATTTCAGGATACAATGCTCGAAACCTTTCAGCGCGTCAACTTGTCCGCTACGGATTTCGCCCGTTGCGCGATTGATGGCGATAATGGCTTTGGGCTGACGCCCCCCTGCCGAGGTGCCCACTGCCATCAAGGATTGCATGGTTATCGACTGGTCGGGGGCGATACGCGCGTTTTCCCGCTGCGCATAGATCATTGATGCCAAGTCAATTAAGGCTTTCAGGTCAAGTTCCTCCTTTGTGGAGAAGCCGGCAGTTTCAGGGAAAAACTCCAGGGCACCCATGGCGCGTCTGCCAATGAAAGCCAATTTGTCCAACGGCGTAATCTCTCCGAATTTGATACCTTGTTGTCTCCGCCATTGTTCGAAAAGCTCATTGCCCCAGGCGTCAGGCAGGGAGTCGGCAAGAAACGGCGGCAGCTTCTGATACAACCGTTCAGAGGCGCCAAAAATCGGACGGAGGTTTTGTGGCAGTTTGACAGAGGCGATAAGCGGTGCGATGTCAAGACCCGTCGCAACCCAATCAGGGTTGTATTCGAAATAAGGAAGCCCTCGGCGGGTGTCAATACTCAACCTTCCGACTTCACGTCCCCAAAGCATGATTCTCAGCATTCTTGTCGTCATGGCAATTCTTGTTGGGTGTTGGACTTCTGTGAAGCATGACGGATTCGTTGCATTTTCTTTCCGCTATCTCTGACAAGATATGCCGATTCGGGCAGTTCAGGCATCAATTCGTCAAGACCATTGATGCAACCGATGGCCTTCATGAGAAGCAGGAATGTGCTGAGCGAGAGATTGGGCACACGACCATTCTCGAACTTATGGATGGTGTTCACGGTAAGACCCGACTGTTCCGCCACATCCCTTTGTGTCAGATGGGACCGCATACGGTAATCCTTGAAACGGGTGCCGAGCAACTGCACCAACTCTGGAATCGAATATTCATAATAGTCCGTCATAACAGCTTGCATTATAAATTATTCAATCGGATAATTTATCATCAATTATTAAATATAAATTATCTGATTGTTATATTTAACATGCAAAGATACATTTTATTTCGAAATGGTGTATGTTTCTATATTTTTTTCTTTTTCATTCCTTCTTCAAAGCCTCCGCAGGATTCGTCCGCGCAGCCTTCAATGTCTGCCAAAGCACCGAGAGAAAGGCCATCAACATGCCGAGGATGGCAGCCACAACGATAATCCAACCGTAATGCTCGATGCGATAGGCGAAACGATCCAAATAGCGGCCACAGAACCAAACGGAAAGCGGGATGCCGATAAGTGCCGCGATGCCGACCAAAACCATGTAATCCTTCACCGTGCGCCACAATTCGCGCCGGACATTGCTGCCAAACACCTTGCGTACGGCGATGCTCTTGGTGCTTTGCTCGCTATAATAGGTGCTCATGGCCACGAGGCCGAGCAAGGAAATCAGCACCGAAAGCAGCATGAACAATTCCAGCAATCGCATGGCCATCTTGACGGGTTGCAGAGACAAATTGTTCAGGTCCTTCACATAGCCGTTTTGGGCGGCTTCCACAAATGTGCCGTTCTGCTCCTCTGAATATTCGCGATAAACCTCCAGAATAGCCTTTTCAGTCCCTTTGTAATCACTTGATACATCAATCATTACGCCATTACCCCAAACCAGGTCTTCCGCCTTGGCGATGATGACAGCCGAAAAACGGTCAGGCTCGGAAGCCGATGCTGGCAATGTCGGGATGTTTTCGTAGATGCCGCCCACGGTCTCGGGACGACTGCCGTTGATGCGCATCCGACGGGCATAATACGAAGCCGTCGAGTCGTTCACCGAAAGTTTATTGGCCAAGGCCTTCGACATCCAGACCGAGTTGGTTTTGGGTACTCCGAAATCTTCAACTACCTGCAAACCAAGCATATCGAAATAGGTCTCGTCGCACAGGATGAGTTGCATGTTCACTGTTTCGCCATCAGGCGTTTCGACACTTGTGCCCATGTTCAACTGACCAGCAAAACCACGGCCATAGCCCACCGCTCGCACATTCGGAATCTGCTCCAAACGGTTGATGAGTGGAACCAAATCGGCGTAGTCTCTCACCCACATTTGCAACGAATACAAGCCCTCGGATCGCGAGTGGATGGGACGGTTCATCATGTGCCGCATCTGTACCTCCATCAGCAACGCCATGGCGATGAGAACCACAGTGATGGTATTTTGAAACACGATAAACACCTTGCTGTAAACCCTTTTTGTCTTCAAGCGATAGGTGCCGCGCACAACATCAATCGGCTCGAAACGCGAGGCTATGGCGGCTGGCGCGATGCCTGCCAAAGTGCCCAACAGCACAATCGCGACGAGATAAACCGCCACGATGCCCGCTGACCATTCGAAACGGATTGGGACGAACTGTTCAAATGGAGCGTCGATACCCATTTCGCCACCCGAAACGCCTCTCAACAGGTTGTTCATCATCGGGAGGAAGGCGTAGGCTACCAAAAACGCCAACACGAAACACACCGCCGTGAACGACACGGATTCAACGATATATTTCAGGATGATTCGTCCTTGCGTGGCGCCATGCAATCGGCGCGTGGCCATTTCCTTGGCGCGTTTGCCCGAGAGGGCCATATTAAGGTTGATGTAGTTAAAAATCGCAGAAAGCAATAATAGCAAGACAACCACGGTAAGCATTTGCAGCAAGGACTTGTTGCCTTTCTTGAACATCCACTGGTTTTCGTAGAAAAAGACTTCGGGAAGCGTGTAAATCGGCATGGCAGAAACGAAACCGCCAGAATAATGTGGTAGACCGACCGCCTCAATCTTCTTTGCAAACTCTTCTCGATCAGTGCCTTCGTGGACTTTTATCAAGGTCATATATGAGCCGATGGAACTAAAAGGCACTTGGTTTTCAGGCTCGTACAATTCGTCGAACTCGGGATTGAGAATCACATCGGTGTAAGGAATCATCGAATAGGCGTCATCCTTGAAGACTCCGCAAACCATACTTTCGTTTTTATCGTCAAAAAAGGTGATGGTAATGGGTTTGCCTATGGCATCGCCATTGAAGACTCGTTGTGCCAGCGATTCCGAAACGAGGCAATGACCTTTGAGGCGGAACTCGTCCTTATTGCCATCAATCAAGGTCAGGTTAGGGAAAAGTTCGAAGAGTTCGGGGTCGGCCTCGGTGACGGTTGCATTGATATGCTCGTCGCCAATGGAGATGTAGCCTGCATCATCAGCGTTGGAGATACGACAGACAGCCTCCGCCTCGGGCAGTTCGGCTTCAAAAACGGCCTTGTCCCACCACGAGAGCGACATATAATCTTGATTTCCAACGGCATAAACCCTATTTCGATAAGGATTGCCGTAGGCCACGGAATACTGCTGATAGACATAATTGCCAATCAAGATGACGAAGGCAATGGAAACGATGAGACCGATGGCCTCGATGATGGTGTAGAGTTTGTTTCGGGAAAGGAATTTGATGTAACTTGACATATTGTTGAATTGTTGAATCGTTGATTGTTTAACTGTTGAATTGTTGGTAGTCGTATGGCATAATCTATGCCAAAATCACAAAACAATATGAATCAACAAGATACAATTTTACCCTTTTGTAAAAGTGTAAAGTTTCTTTACAGTGAGTGTAAAGAAACTTTACAGTCGCAAGGATTTTCATGCCTTACTTCAACATATAAGTGCAGTATTTCCCCAACAGGTGCTCTATAGGCAGGTCGCCTTTCTGGTAGCGCTCGGCATCCAAAGCGAGTAGGCGCTCCCTGACCTTGGTCTTTCCATCGAGGACAGCGGTGAGAAAAAAGCCTCCTGCCTCCTCTTGTATGGCTATATCATTGAAACGTTTCATGATGTCATCCGTCGCGCCACCATAATTGATGGAATAGCTGGGACGTTTGGCTCCTGGGATGTCTACAATAAGGATATGCTTCTCCAACAAGTCTTGGATATCACGAATAGCAGTGTCTTTTGAGCATTTGCTCAAATTCGCCCATGTTTTGGAAGTGATTTTGGCTTCGTAACCGTCGAGGAAAAGATTAAGTGTGTTGGTTTGACGCTCTGTCAAAGGAACGCTGGCGAAACGCATCCAAAAGAAGCTTTTGTTGAGCACAGTGGTCACCGTGGCCGACGCCTCACGAATGGCGGCCAAAAGGGTATGCAGATACCAAACGACCCACTCCGTGATGTCTCCGTCGCCGTGCTGTACCCGTTCCAGAATGTCGTAATAGTGGTTCTTGTCGCGATTGATCTCCGATGAGATATTGTAGAAACGGAAACGGCTGTTGTCGCCTCGCGCGAGGTACATGTCGCCAAGGATGCGCGCCAACCTGCCGTTGCCGTCCTCGAAGGGGTGGATGGAGACGAACCAAAGATGCACTATGGCCGAGCGTATGACGGGAGAGATAGGCTTGTCGGCATTATACC
>JAEEGH010022298.1_pt1 | contig 13000 bp, 10 predicted proteins | sample 9134181 | NCBI WGS metagenome assembly JAEEGH01 (sample SAMN16246544, study PRJNA631951) | gut metagenome | biome: gut microbiome; feature: rumen; material: DP-attached | host: Bos | place: Iran: Karaj | collected 2018-10 | reverse complement strand
AAGGCATCGGATATTAGTAGGCAATGCCGACGGCAGTGGGGTAAACAGCCCGCCCATCTCCGAACCTGCCTGATGTCGTGCAAGCTCATACTCGTACTCTGCCTTTGTGATGGCACGCTGATGCACCAGTCCGCTATACCTGTAGAACACACGCTCGTCACTACGGTCCAGTTCGTACATCTTGAGCCTTCTGATGTGCTGCCCTTCATAACTCAGGCTGGCACCAACCGTGCTTGTCGTGCCTGCTGCATCCTTCCATCCGCGCTCAGGAAACTGGTTGGCCTTAAAGACTGGCTTCATGATGCTTGTATCAAAGTAAATGGTGGTCGTGTAGTCGGCATGCACTTCCCATGTCTCGTCGTAGGTCCAGGCATAGTAGTTTGTCTTGCCTGACTCAAAAGGAGGATCAGGGGTGACGAGCACGTCGATATGGCTCTCAGGAGTGTTCTGTACCCCTCTCACGTCGGCTATCTTCTCGGTACGAAGAGGTTTCTGGGGTTCCGATTCATACACCTCGCCATCGGCTTCTATATGCAGATAGTATTCAGCGTCGGGAGCCAAAGCGTCAATCCAGCAAAAGTAAAATCCATCGTTTGACTGTGTCTTGTATTCCGAGCCGTCGCTCCCCCGTACCGATACTTTTGCTCCCCTCACCATTTGCCGGCTATACGAGGAATTGAGGGCCTGTGTACGCGACAGGATAAACGTATTCCAATGTAACGAATATATCGTGCCTTCCACAACCAGCAGGTCGGAATCCTCCTCTGAAATGTCGGCTTCATATTCTTCTATACAGCCCGACAGCGAACAAACGCACGCCATGAGGCAAAGCACAAAATATAGCGATTTTATCTGCTTCATCATATTTTAGTTGAATCGTATATTAAGTGAAACGTATGGAATGGCCGTGCCAAACACCGACAGCTTATACCCTTTTATCTCATCGCCCTCGGTGACGTAATAGACGTTGTAGGCATTCTTGCGCACCAAGGCATTATATACACCTATCGAGAACGACGTGTGCAGGAAGCTGGTCAGTTTGTGCGTCGGCTCTATGTTGAACGCCAGGTCCAGGCGCATGTAGTCGGGTATGCGGTATTTGTTGCGGTCGGTATAATATGGTAAGTATCTCTGATGATACGTGTCGTAATATTTCCCGGCAGGCAGCGTCGTCGGACGGCCCGTGGCATAGTTGAAGTTGCTGGAAAGGCTGTACCGTTCGGTAAACTTCAGGTTGAGCACGGCCTTCACCTCGTGCGGCCTGTCGTATTCCGCAGGGTACCATTCACCATTGTTCAGGGGTGTTGCCACCCGCTCGTCATCCTGGCGCAGCTGGGTGCGCGAGTAGGTGTAGTTCACCCATCCGTTGAGCCTTCCTGTAGGCTTCTTCGCCTGTAGCTCTATGCCGTAGGCACGTCCCTTGGTTGAAATGACATCGGTCTCCAGATGGGGGTTCATCAGCAGCACCGCCGAACTGCGGTAGTTCAGGTAGTCGCTCATGTGCTTGTAATATACCTCTGCCGAGAACTCGTACCGTTTGTCAGTCGTCTCATGATAGATGCCGGCAGCCGCCTGCCAGCCCTTCTGGGGCTTGATGTTCACGTCCGACAGCTTCCATATATCGGTTGGCGACATGATGGCCGTGTTCGACACCTTATGGATATACTGGTGCATCGTGTTAAAACCAGCCTTCAGCGAGAGGTTTTCCTGCAGGGCATAGCGGGCCGACAGGCGCAGCTCCGGTGCATGGTAGGTCTTGATGACACCCGTCTCACGGCGCGTCTCCAACAAGGAGCTCTCCGACGGTAGCCAGCTGTCGTCATACACATTCACGTCGCGCGGGCCAAGTGCATTGAACATCGTATAGCGCAGGCCGGCAGCAACCGTCAGCTTCTCAGTCAGCTTCCGCTCATAGTCAACATACGCAGCACTCTCCAGTGCCTTCTCCCGCTGTAGCTGGTCGCCCTTGATGAACGAATACTCGCCCACCGGCTCATACTTACCGGGCTGCACATTGTAATGCTGCACCGAGAGGCCGTAATTCAGAACCTGCTCTTCAGCCAGACGGTGGCGAAGGTGCAGCTTGCCCCACAGCTGGTCGATACCAAAGCTCAGTCGCGCAGCCATGCTGGGTGTGTTGCTCTCCTCGTTGAAGTAGTCGTAGTGGTCCAGCCCGGCAGAAACCGTGGCCGTCATCCGCTCGTTCAGTATGGAGCGCCACTCGGCTGAGACGTTGCGGTTCTGGTAGCCATATTTGTCATCCGAGCTGAACGAGAACCTGTCATTGCTCCAATAGCCATACACCTTCAGGCGATGCATGCTGTTGAGCCGCCAGGTCAGCACCCCGCCGAAGTCATAGAAGCCAGCCGTGCCGTTCTTGTAGCCGCTGTCATCGGGCAGCTGCTTCAGTATCCAGTCACTATAGGTGGTACGCCCGTTCAGCAGCAGCGACACATGGTCCTTCACAATCGGTATCTCCACGTTCGCCCTGCTGGTAAGCGCACCAATGCTGGCCTGCCCCGTAAACTTCTGCATGTTGGCCTCCTTCGAGGTCACACGCAGCACGCTGCTGATCCTGCCACCATATTCCGCAGGAATGCTCGACTTGAACAGCTCCACGTCCTCCACAGCATCCGAGTTGAACGACGTGAACAGCCCGAACAGGTGCGACGGGTTATACACCGTGCCGCCATTCAGCAGTATCAGGTTCTGGTCGGTAGCACCACCGCGCACGTTAAATCCGCTGGAGGCCTCGCCCACGGTAGTGACACCAGGCAGCGTCAGCACTATCTTCATTATGTCCGACTCGCCAAAGGCCGAAGGGATGTTCTTCAGTATCTGGGGCTTGAACTTCTCTGACCCCATCGTCGTGCTTCTCACAGCCGACTGACGGCCACCCACAACCACTATCTCGCCCAGCTCCTGATCGTCCGCTATACTGGCCCTTGCCTTCTTCACACCCGGCACAAAATACACCTTCGACCGTGACGGAGCAACAGCCATCCGGACAGAGTCATCGTCAAGCACGGGGATGCCAGGAATAACAGCTTCCTCCAAACCTCCCCCCTTTGGGGAGGCTTTCTGTTCTCCCCTCCCAACGGGAGAGGGGTCGGGGGAGAGGCTTGAGGTCTGGGGCTGAGTCTTGAGGGGCTGGCCCGTAAGGCTCCCCACCACCTTCGCCAGGCTTGTCTCACGGTTGCCCTTTGAAAAGGAGAGACGGTTGCTCTTGGCAAACTGCTTGAGCTCCTTCTTCTGCTCAGGAAAGAGCTTGGCCACGTCGGATGCACCCTTCACGTAGTGCTTCTCTCCGTCCGGGGTTATAAGCAGATAACGCTCCTCGGTGCCGAGAACCTTCTTGTATTTCTTCCCGATAACATCTTCACCACCCAACACCTTCCACTCACAATGATAGAGCTGGATGCCATTGGTGCTGCCGTCGCTGAGCTGAGCCGCATACCCCAGGCTGTCCTCAGGGACATGCACAAATCGGCGACCATCCATCTCAAACCAGTCGATGTATTCCTGCTCAGGCACGCAAAACACACTTCCCACGGGGGAAAGCACAACAACCTGCTGCTTCAACTGGTCGAAACGCAGCTGCACCTTGTCATAGACCACGCCATGATAACTGACGCGCCCATTATACACATCAGTAGAGCCTTTATAATAAGGCATGTCGTGCCACACCGTCTTGGGGTACTGCGGCTCAACCGCCCCCACATACAACCGCGCATAGTCGGAAGCTGAGGAGAAATACCCCTGCGCTCCCACATGCTGCACCACCGCCATCATCATACAGGCAATTGCCAACCTATACTTTTTCATCTCCTTCTATTCGGTCTTACTACCTTTTATAACCGCAAAAGCAGCCAAACCTTGCAGGCAAACCGAATTATTTAACATTGTTTTACAGTCTACCAGAGTTTACTTTTCACTAATCGTAGAATTTCTGTCGTTTCAGCCATTGTTTGAAAAGGGAGTCATTGAAGGAGATTTCCTGTCCGTCCACATCAATAAGGTCTTTCTTTAACAAAGCCTTTTTAACCGATTGTACATTTGCTGAAGATTCCAATCTATACTTCCTAATGACCTCCTTACGACTAAAACCTGTAGTCACACCATTTGCTAAAGCTCGGAGAAAGTTGAGCTGATGCTCAGACAATTGCTCGACTTCTCTTTGGAAGAAAACCTTGTTCTGTTCCAGCAAGTCATCGATAGCCGAAGTTACATCTTTATTTGTTACTACCTTGTCCGTCTTATACCACACCACCCATGCCAGGTGCTGAACGTATGAAGAGAGGTTTTCTGTAGCTTCGCAGATTTTAGCAGCTTGTTCGGTTGAGATAGTCTTGCCCGTCTCTTGGAACTTGGTACAAATGAACGGCACCCATTCCTCGGTGGGTATTTTCTTTAGGAACATCATATCTCCAAATTTGTAGAACGGTTTGCTCTTGTCATTGAAGATGTTCTCCATCAGGTGTTTCTTGCTGCCAAACATACAATATGTGACGTTCTGCTGATGCTGCCATATAGAACGCAGCTTCTTCTGAAACTTCAATGAGTCGCCGAAATCTGCAATCTGCTGGAACTCATCCAAGCATACCACCAGATGGACATTCTTTGTTTGAGCTATCTTCTCAGGTAACTGCAAGATGTCGCTTTCAGTATCATCTTTGGGGCTCCATTCGAACGACAGCGAGAAGTCGTTCATTGGGTCAGAGCCAAAAGAAAACTTGGGAGAAATGTTTGAAAGGAAAGTCTTGGCTGTTTCCACCCATTCGTCAAGTTTTGATGAAGTCTGCTTGATGACAGCCGAAGCAAAGGCATGGTAAAACTCGTATTCCGACTTGCATTGAAAAATGTCGATAAAAACAGGTTTGATGTCTGACCTGTCAATCTCTTCGATAACCTTTTTCACAAGCGAAGTCTTCCCCCATCGGCGAGGCGAGATAATGATTGTGTTAATGCCATGCGTAAGATTGGCATGAAGGCGCTTGGCATCTTCTGCCCGATCAGTAAAATATGCTCCTTCAGCAGCCTTTCCAAAAACAAATGGATTTTCTGTAGCCATATATTCAATTTTTGATTTCTGGGTGCAAAGGTATAAAATAAAATTGTTACTAACAAGATTATTACTAATAAAGTTATTACTTTTAACGTTTTACAGCCAAACCGCAAACTTCAACATGGTTTTACACTCCATCGCAACAGAGTCCCGCAACCCAAATACACTTTATAAACTATTATCATAAACCCTTTTGGTAATGAAAACCTACCTGAAACGCCCATTTCTGCGCCGTTAGAGTTTACCGTAAGTAAACCCAGAGTTTACCCTACCTAAACCCCCAGTTTACCCTACTGAAACTCCGAGTAACATGTCTTTTGATACCTGCGAGAGCAGGATTTTGATGCATTCTGTCCCTTTTCCAAGGTCTGGCATCTTAGGGGCAGCCTTCTTACTGATGTCGTATCTCATTGATATTCTGCTTTTTAGATGAATTGTGAATGACTGTGCGTTACAGTTACAGTTGTTACAGTTGTTTTTCGAGAGGGTTCCATTTATCTTATTATATATAACTATCTATATATCAATTAGTTATAATGATTATAAAGGGATGTGTACCCCTCGTTTTTTAATTGTAACAACTGTAACTGTAACAGTCGGTCGTGATTTACTTCTCTACAAGGCCGTCGTCCCTACGGGTGATGGTGATGTACTTGCCGACGAACACCTGCGGGTTGCGCTTCTCAGTCTGCGGCAATGTCTCGACGAACGTGTAGTGCGCATCGCGGCAGAGGAATTCGTCGATGACAGCCTCCGAGTCGCGGCGCAGCACGCCCCCAACTGGCTCCACATATCCTGGAACCCTTCGCCCCGCCCCGCCACCAACATTTTGTTATTTTATGACAACTTTCCTGTTATTGCTGATATATACTCCCTTCGTGGTTGGCTTGCCACTGAGGCGGCGGCCATCGAGCGTGTACCAGTTGTTGCCATTGGCAAGATGCTGAGTGTCGGTCAAGCGCTTCGCGTCGATGCCTGTCGGGGTGAATGGCTCACAGAGCCACTCGTAGTGAGCAGCGAAACTGCCGGTGGCACTTAATCCCGCGAAGAAGAAGATGGCGGCATTCATGTGGTCGCTATCAAAGGCAAAGGTGTCGTTGAGCCGATAGAGGCTGTTTTCACCCTCTGGATGTGCGGCGCGGAATGACTCATAATTACCGAAGGGTACTACCATGTCGCCGCGTGAGTGGTAGAACTGTATGCGGTGCTGGGGCTCCCAACCCGTGATGACGGAATTGTCGGCCAGGGCACGATGCAGGGCCTGCTGTGCTGTGGCAGGCTCATCCGGCACGACTGCCATGCTGTCGGCATTGTTCAGGTAGGCAAATGTGGCTGGGGTGAACATCTTATCCAGGTATCCCACTACCTTGCCCTCTGTGAGCGAGGAGAACATTTCCGCCATCTGCTCTGGGGAATAGTGGCGGCCAGAGGCGTCCAGGCCTTCCTGTAGCTGGTCGTACCACAGCCCGGACATTTCGCCTGTGGTGTATTGCTTGCCGTCAATCCAACCGAGCACGCCGGTGTCAAGCAGTTGCTGCGTCAGGAAATCCTCGATGCGGTATTTGGCCATCGCGGGATGGGTGGCACACATGCCCTTGATGATGAGCGGTACTACCACGGGATAGGTGCTGATGCCTTTCCGGTGGTCGGTCTCCGCACCATAACTGATACCGTCGTCATAGAAATAGTAGCGCATGGTCTCTATGAGATCGTAGGGACCGTCGCCGCAGATGCTGCCCTGGAAGTGCAACTCCTCTGCAACTCCTTTCTCCTCGATAAGGCGTTGTAAGGCCAGCGTGACCGCACCACCCTGGGAATAGCCAAAGGCAAAGGTGCGCCAGTCGCTCTTGATGGGCAGCAGCAGGTCGTCACCCGATTCCTCGGCCGACTGCTTACGGTAGAGCATGAGTCCGTAGTCGACGGCATCGAGCATCTGCTGTGCCGTCAGTCGCTGAGAGAGATAGGGGTGGGGCAAGTCCTTGGTTACGCCATAGCCCTCATAGTCGGGTGCGATGATGATACAGCGTCCCACGTAGACGGCGGAAGCATCTTCAAGGAGTTCGTTATAGTTTCGTCTTGGCAACGTCTGTAACATAATCTGCTCTTTAGAGAATCCCTGTGAGGTCGGCCGCTCTTCATCGGAGCCAATGGTGGCATGGCTGTAGATATGGATGCTCTCGATACTGTCGCTCGCCTCCCGTTCGTCGGGTGTCCAGGCAACAAGGGCCGATGAGAGCACGATGCGCTCGCCGGCGGTGTTGACTGTCGGGTAGTTGAAAGTATAGTATAGATTGTGCTTGTGCCAGGATCAAACAGTCGCGTCAGCTTTTCCGACGTTTCTGCCTGCTGCGCCCATGTCTTGGCGGGTGCAAATGCCGTCAGACAAGACATGATGACGACGGCCTGCATCCACAAGGTGCAAGCTAAATTACGAATGACAATTGTTCTGTTTTTGTTTTCCATTATCTTATAGTTTAAATTGTTTTTTACCTGTTCTGATTGCAAAGATAAGAAGAATAAGCGACAGTTCCAAAGAAAAAGCAAAGTTTTTTATAATTATTTCAGCACGATAATGTCACTCCATCGTACACAACACGGATTAACACGGATTTCTTAATCTTAGGAACTGATTGGGTTTGAGAGAAAAAGACATCGTGTTGATTCGTGCCAAAATAAAAGAAGCTGCGTAATTGTAACATGAAAAAAGGAGTTGCGACTGATTCGTAACTCCTTGATTTTTCGGTGTGGACCAGCCAGGGCTTGAACCTGGGACCTCCAGATTATGAGTCTGTTGCTCTAACCAACTGAGCTACAAGTCCGCTTTTTGTGGGTGCAAAGGTACATTAAAATAATCAAATCTCCAAATTTTTTTGCTAAAATAGCAAATTATTCTTACCTTTGTGCCCTGAATGAAGACAATTTACCTGAAAAAGCAGACTGAACGGCTGTTGCCGTGCGTGGCCACCATCGGTTTTTTTGATGGGGTACACCTGGGGCATCGCTATATTATAGACAAGGTGGTGGCAACGGCGCGGCGTGAGGGTATGCTTGCAACCATCGTCACTTTTGCCCGCCACCCCCGGCAAGTGCTCTGCCCTCAATGGAGTCCGCAACTGCTCTCGACGCTTGACGAGAAGGTGGCTTTGTTGTCTGAGACAGGTATCGACCAACTTGTGGTGCTTCCTTTTGATGAAGCGATGGCAGCCTTGTCGGCTCGTGACTTCATGCGTGAAATACTGCTACAGCAGTTGGGTGTCCGCATTTTGCTGACAGGCTATGACAACCGCTTCGGCAGACGGCAAGCCAATCAGGCAGAAGGCTTTGAAGACTATGTAGAGTACGGCAAGGAGATGGGGATGACCGTCGTGCAGGGTGACCCGTTTGATGCTGCCGATATCCGTGTCAGTTCCTCCAAGGTGCGCAAGCTGCTGGCTGCGGGCGATGTAGAAAAAGCTGCCCATTGTCTGGGCCGTCCTTACCAGTTAGAGGGCTTGGTGGTGAGTGGTGAGCACATTGGGACGGCGTTAGGATTTCCTACGGCCAACTTGCAATTGTCGGACGCTGACAAACTGGTGCCTGCGGCTGGTGCCTATGCTGTCAAGGTACGGTTGGAAGGCTCACCAGAAGAGTTGCACGGCATGATGAACATAGGGCACAGACCGACCTTTGGCGGCGAACACCAGACGTTAGAGACTCACATTCTCCATTTCTCAGGCAATGTGTACGGCAGGAAGATGGTTGTCTGGTTTATCAGTCGCCTGCGTCCTGAACAGAAGTTCGACAGCCGCGAAGCCCTGATAGCCCAGTTGGCCCATGATGCCAGGCTGGCAGAACAGAAACTAAATGAAACCATAGAGATATGAAAAAAGCATTATTATACACATGCGTATTTTTAGCCATCCAGTCGCTGGTTCCTTTCCTGATCGGCACTACGCTGACTATCGCAGGCAAGGACTTTGACATGCATGACGCTTTGCCGTTGATTATCTGCACGGCAGCCTCCAGCGTGGTAACCATAGCCCTGTTCTTGTACTTTCGTTGGGCAAAGGTGTCACGAAGCTACGTTCAGTCCCGGCCGTGGACTGTGCTGTGCTGGTGTGCTCTGGCAGCTGTAGGGTGTGTCATCCCGTCCGTCTGGTTGCAGGAGCAAATGCCCGAACTGCCCAATCTGGTGGAGCAGGAGTTTGACATGATTCTGAGAAACCGCTGGGGATATTTAGTGATAGGCCTGTTGGCTCCAGTCTGCGAGGAGCTTGTTTTCCGTGGGGCTGTTCTGCGCAGCCTGCTGCGGTGGAAGCCTGCCAATCACTGGTTGGCTATAGCCATCTCGGCCGTGTTGTTTGCCCTGATCCACCTTAATCCTGCCCAGATGCCACACGCCTTTGCCGTAGGCCTGCTCTTAGGCTGGCTTTATTACCGCACAGACAGCGTTGTTCCGGGCGTTGTCTACCACTGGATCAACAACACCACAGCCTACGTGGTCTATAACTTCTATCCTGACCCCTCGCTCCACCTGATTGACTTCTTCGGCAGTCAGCGTTCTGTGGCAGCAGCCGTTTTATTCTCGTTGCTCATCTTTCTGCCTTCTCTCTACCAGCTGAACATGAGGCTCAGGAAAGCAGCCTGATGAATAGTCATGGAATAATAATGGGCCACCTCGAAAGTTCGACGGTGGCCCTTTAGGTTGTGTTTCAAAGTATGTTATGAATAATTTGAGAGAATCGAAACTTCACAGTTTCTTCCAATTGTTGTGTTTTAATTTAATAAATGGTTTTATAGAGAAAGCATAGAAAAAATATCTTGTCAGTACTTGGGAGTCTCAGCTACCGTAGTGCTGATGGAGTCTCCCATGATGTTTTCAGCCTGCACAGGTCCGATGATGTTCACCGAGTCGTTGTGCTGCTGGTGGAACTTCGCATATTCCTCCCGAGGATTGTCCCATCCGCGGTCCCAAGGTGCCTGGGCAGCATTGCCGAGAGTCAGGATGATAGCCACGATGGCGGCAGCTTTGAAGAGCGGCATCAGCCGCTGGGTTAATGTCACCACCTGTGCCTTGACGGGCTGTTCTTCCTCAATGGCGGCGAGGATACGTTCATCGAAATCATTGTCAAGCGGCTGTTCCTTCTGCGTCTCATAGTTGAAGAGCGTCTGGTACTTCAGCAGCCATACCGGAACATCGTCCTGCGAGAAGAATGTACGCAGGATGTCTTCTTCCTTGAGTGTGGTCTCACACTGGAAGTAGCGCTCCAGTAACTGTTCGATGTACTTATAATCCATATTGTTCTACTTGTATGTATTTCTGTTTGATGGTTTGGCGTGCCCTGAAGATGTTCACTTTCACCTGTTCTTCACTGATGTTCATGATGGCCGCAATTTCCTTGTAGCTTTTCCCTTCGAAGTCTCGCAGTTGCATGACGCTTCGCTGCTTCTCGGGCAGACCGTCAATAAGTCGTCTCACCAGCTCTATACGGTCTTGCTGAATGGCCTTTTCCTCAGGGTTGGCCGAGTGGCTTCTGTCTGGCTTGTCGTGCTCATTGGCATCAAGGCTCTGGTCGTAGAGGCCCATTTTCCGTGTCTTATCGAGTGACAGGTTCCGGCAGATGGTCAGGCAGAAAGCTTCTATCGACTCTATTTGCTCCCATTGTTCGCGCCGGTTCCAGACTTTTATCATGGTCTCCTGAACCACGTCCTCGGCATCCGCAGGATTGAGAGTGATGCGGAGCGCCAGTCTGTAGAGTTCGTTCTTCAGTGGCAGGACGTCGTTTCGGAAACTGATTTTTTTCATCCTCTCTATATAGTAAGACGATTGGCAAACGGAAAAGTTACAGGGAAAGGCGAAATTTTTTACTTGATGACCGTACCCGACTGGCCATTGATGGCTGTGGCGAGGGTGATGATGACTTGCTTCACACCAGCCTCCACAGCCGCCAGGGCATTTTCTATCTTGGGCAACATGCCGCCGCTGATGGTGCCGTCTTCACGATAGCGCATAAAGTCAGCACGGGTAATGGTGGGTATTACGCTGTCATCATCATCGGGATTGCTGAGCACCCCTTTTTTCTCGAACGAGAAGATGAGTGTCACGTCATAATAGGGAGCCAGGGCCTTAGCTGTCTCCGAGGCAATGGTGTCGGCATTGGTATTGAGGATGTTGCCATGTCCGTCGTGGGTCAGCGGAGCCATGATAGGTGTGATGTTTTTCTCGATGAAATCGGCTAAAATTGCACCATCGACGCTGTCCACATCACCCACAAGACCAAAGTCAATTCCATCCTTCAGCGGCCGTTTGTGTGAACGGATGACATTCATGTCGGCCCCTGTCAGTCCGAGGGCATTCACCCCGTTGGCCTGCAGCCGGGTCACCAGATTCTTGTTTACCAAGCCGCCATAGACCATGGTCACGACACTTAGCATGTCAGCATCAGTAATGCGCCGCCCGCCTACCATCTTCGACTCTATACCGAGTTTGGCAGCCACTTGCGTTGCCCTGCGTCCACCACCATGTACCAATACCTTGCGTCCCTCAATGGCGCTGAAGTCTTTCAAAAGCTGTGCGAGTTGTGCTTCGTCCTCAACGACGGCACCACCCACTTTCACAACAGTCAGTTTTTCTTTCATAACATACCTATTTAATAATTATGGTGCAAAGTTACTAAAAAATATGAATTATGAATTATGAATCATGAATTATTTTGTACCTTTGTCGGCAAATACGAACTAAAGCAAAGAAGATGAAGAGACTGATTTGTATCATGGGAGCTGTCCTCGGGCTGACATTGATGGCTCATGCCCAGGGCGACGACTTTGGCATGTGGTATGAGATAGGAGCCGAGAAGAAGCTGTCATCGAAGTGGAGCATGGGGGTGGAAGGTGAGTTCCGTACACGCAACAACACGAAGACAGCCGACCGATGGAGTGCCGGACTAAGCGGCGAATACAAGATAAGCAAGGTTCTGAAGGTTTCGGCAGGCTACCTGTTCCTCTACGACAACAATCAAGAGGAGTTCGACCTGAAGAAAGACGGTTTCCGTCCCAACAAATGGACACCCAGCTACTGGGGAGTTCGTCACCGTTTCAACCTAAGCCTGTCAGGCAATGTAGACTGGGGGCGCTTCAACTTTGCCCTGCGTGAGCGATGGCAGTACACTTACCGTCCGGAGGCCGACGGGAAGAAATATGACTTTGACGAGGAGGCATGGACTTCCATCCGCGGCAAGGGAAAGAACGTGCTGCGCAGCCGTTTTCAGGTAAGTTATGATATTCCGCACTGGAAGTTCGATCCATTTGCCAATGTGGAACTGTTCAATGACGACGAAGGCATCAGCAAGACCCGCTACCAGGTGGGAGTAGACTATAAGTACAAGAAGAAGCATGTGTTCTCGCTCACTTACCGTTATCAGGATGTCAACAGCAATGATGACGACTCCGAAGTGAACAGCCACCTGTTAGGACTCAGTTACAAATATAAATTCTAAAGAGCCATGAAAAAGTTATTCCTGTTTTTCACCATAGCTATAGCACTAACGGCTTGTACCAATGACGACCGCTACACGTGGGAAGACGACTTTGCCGACCTTACAGCTACTGATACTGTTCGCATCGCCATAGCCTGGGCGGGGTCCAGTGCTTCCGTGACAGGCGATGACAAAGGCTTTGTCACCGTCAATGGTGCCCATGTCACAGTTCGCTCGTCAACCAATAAGTTCCTGAAACTCTCGCTCAGCGGCTCAACGACGGATGGCTCATTGCTCATATACAGCTGGAAGATGTTGGGTGTGGAGCTTAACGGAGTGAGCATTACCAATCAGAACGGGCCTGCCATCAACAACCAATGCAGCAAAGCATTTGTCGTCACCTGTGCCGCTGGCACTACCAACACCCTGGCTGACGGTACAACCTACTCGGCAGCCCCTGTGACAGTCAACGGCGACACCA
>JAEEGH010022297.1_pt1 | contig 13001 bp, 14 predicted proteins | sample 9134181 | NCBI WGS metagenome assembly JAEEGH01 (sample SAMN16246544, study PRJNA631951) | gut metagenome | biome: gut microbiome; feature: rumen; material: DP-attached | host: Bos | place: Iran: Karaj | collected 2018-10 | reverse complement strand
TTTACAAATTGCGATTTTATCCTTCGCGGGAATTGTCGCCCATCCTTCTTTATAAGCCTGGCCAACTGTAAACGTTGTTCCCGCTGGCAATGCGCTGACACGCGACAGTAAAAGTTTGTAATAATCCATAACTGATCATCGCCTTCCTTCAACCAGTGGAATCAGGTCTTCCAAATCCGTTAACCAGTAATCCGGCGTTACCAGGGATTTGAATCGTTTTGTGTCAACCTGGGTGTATTTTACAGCGACCGTTAGACATCCTGCTGCTTTACCGCTCATGATGTCGAAAGGCGCGTCGCCGACGCAAAGAGTTTCCTCCGGCCGCGTCCCTAATCTTTCCAGCGCCATCCGGGTCGGCTCGGCATCCGGCTTGGGGTGTTTTACGATATCCGAACCGATTACCGTGACAAAAAAACTGTCAATGCCAAGGCAGCGGGCTCCCCGCAGACAGGTAGCGGTGGTTTTGCTGGTAACAACAGCCATGGGGATTTGCATCTGCTGCAGCTGTTCCAGCGTTTCTTTAACTTTGGGGAAGGACTGGATCAGTTCGTCATGATGAAGTTCCTGATACGCCCGGTATTCGTTGCAGATCCTTCTTCCCGTATCTTCACCGAAAACTCTGGTCAGACAAACTGTCAACGGCAGGCCGAAAGTTTCGATAAACGGGGCACGGTCTGCTTTCTTTCCCAAAACTTTTTCCGTGCTGTAATCATAACAGGCAAAAATCACCGGCAGTGTGTTGGCCAGCGTGCCGTCAAAATCAAAAACAATTCCTTTGATCATAGTGTTTTTCCGTTAATAAATAAAAACTTTTATTCATATTATTCCACAATTATCATACCACAAATCACGTCGTTGTTCTACTGATAAACACTCAGGTTTTGTAAAATAAAAAAACGCAAAGGGAATAAATCTTCAAACCCTTTGCGATGCAACTGTTCATACCATGAAAACTGTCTTTGCAAGATAGCGGTTTTCTTTTATTTCATTTCACACTCGTCCCCGTGTCCGTTGATTACCCCCATGGACTGCAGGAATGAGTAAATAATCGTAGTGCCAACAAATTTCATGCCGCGTTTTTTCAGATCTTTGGAAATTGTGTCGGATAACGGGGAAAACGTGCGCTGACGGTAGTCTTCTTTGATAACTTTTCCATCGGTAAAATGCCAGATATATTTATCGAAGCTGCCGAATTCTTTTTGGATGGCTTTAAAGATAACCGCGTTCTGAATGCTGGCTTTTACTTTCAGTTTGTTGCGGATGATGGCAGGATTCTGTAAAAGTTCCGTCTGCTTATCTTCAGTATAGGACGCGACTTTATCCACATTGAATCTGTCATACGCAGCGCGGAATGCCTCGCGCTTGTTCAGCACGCACTCCCAGGACAAGCCAGCCTGAAACGTTTCCAGAACCAGCAGTTCAAACAGTTTTTGATCATCGTGCAACGGTCTGCCCCATTCTTCGTCGTGGTATTTCACATATAAAGGATTTTTCAGATTTACCCATTCGCAACGTTTCAGTTAAATCATTCCTTTCATAAAACAATGTAAAACCTGACAGAAGATTAAAAATGTGATAAAGGTATAATCCCGCAGCACACTTACACAATATACTTCTTTACATATCTGCTGGTGTAAAGATGAAGCAGAGCATGATACTTTAATTTAAACGTCACTACATCCCCCACTTGATAATCGTCCGAACCGTGCAGGTTGATAATCGTATGATCGCTGCTGGCTCCGATGATTTCGATATTTTCATCCAGCGGAATAAGATATTCATACGCTACATCCTGTGTGCCGAAAGCAAGCAAGGCCCGCTTCATCGTTCCTTCGTTTTTAAATTCCACATGTTTTCCGAAAGCGTTTCCGCCAATGGTTCCGACTGGCTGTGAGGGTTTGTCCTTGATTTCGATGATCTGCGCTTTAAACAGGAACGCGTCATCGTGGAGATACGGCAGTCTCCGGTTGTCCACCGAATCAAAGCCTAACAGCCAGGCTTCACCGAAACGTCCGTGGTTCACCCGCGGGGGCATGGTTTTGTTTTCAATCATTTCCATGGCCGCCGTGCTCATGCCGGAAATATAAGGCAGCGTGACAGAAAATTTCTGTTCGATATGAGTTGCCACCTCTATAAGTCCCTGCATGTTGGCCGCATCTGTAATCACACCGCCGAAGCAGCCCAGATTCGTGCCCACGCCAAGCAGTTCCAGATTTGGGGACTGGATAACCATTGCGGCGGCTTCCTCAACCTCGTTAAGATATTTATAAAAGATACCTTCCCGCAAATCCCCCATATCGATGGCCAGTATAACACCGTGCGTTATATTCTGTCTCTTTGCTTCTTCCTGCAAAAGCAAAATCGTTTTGCATTCCGATTCAAAACTTACTTCCGATGAAGCAACAACATCTTTAATCTCGCAGGGCTGGGAGAGACGGATCAAAAGCCTTGTTTTTTTTGTTTGCAGTTTTGCCAGATCCTCAATGCGGGAAGAAGCCAGCCAGTCGCACTCGCTCTCTTCCATAATCTGCATAACCGCTTCCTCTGCGCTGAAGCCTTTCACCACTGCGCACATGGTTTTATTCTCTGCGTGCATCATCCGGGCCACGGTTTCAATATTCTGTAATAATTTTTTCCTGTTACATTCCACACATGGGTACATGAATTCACCTTTGTCAGATCAGAATATTATTTAAAATTATAACATAACTCTTGTAAAAACAAAAACCGGACAGTATGCGCTGTCCGGTTAAAACAAAAATGCTGACGATCAAAAATCCGTTCCCAGATTGATTTCGGAAATTATTTCCTCTTTGTCTACATAAAACGTTAACGTCTTCACGACGTTGTTAAAGCTGTAAATATAGCCGATTCTTCCGTCATAGTCTGTAAATTTTTCCCCGGGTCCGAACTTTTTCACTACTGCCTGATACGGCATTCCCACCGAAAAACCGGACGGCGTGGTTATATTTTTATCTTTTACCATGTAACCGACAACTGTTAACTTCTCATCCGATGAAGTATCTTCCGCATAGGTTCTGCCGAATACTTTGAACAAAGGACTGTAAACGTAGGTTACAACGCGTACCCCTTCGCCCTTAAACTCGTCTTTGCCGGCAGGCTCACCGTAGACGGTTTTGACCTGGGCCAGTGTTGTTTTGGGGCCGATACCCCGCAGGAACATTTCCGATTCCGGCATCGTATGGGCAAAACAGGTGGCGGAAAGCAGGATGGAAAGCATGGTGAGTACCAGTAAAACGATTCGTTTCAAAATACGAAACACCTCCCCGACGTGTAAGTGGTATGAGCGGTCCGGCAACTACACTGCCTGGTGACTGTAAAGATTATTTCGTTCCGCATTTTTCATGGGTAACCCACTTCTTGCCGTTTTCATCGTGACGCACATAGGTTTTGTCAAAGGGTACCAGAACTTTTTTTTCTACGACAGGTTTATCGTAGGACGCAGGATCCAGTCGTTTGGTATGTGTACTGGTAGCTTCAATGACGCAGTTGCCCTTGCAGCCCCCAACCAGCACATCAATATCAAACCGTTCATCGCCTTTCACATCCTGTCCAAACTTATTTTTAAAAGCGGGTCTTTTATCGCTGGGCAGGAACCGGTGGAAACCGGCTAATACTTCGCCGTAGGCAAGCAGGGCGCCTTTGCCTTCTTTACCCTTGCCCGGATAGTCTTTGTAACTGTAACCGGTATTGCCCCATGTCAGGTGTGGAAAAGCGTCTTTTGAAATCTGGTCATACTTGGCAACATGCGGGAGTTTCATTACTTCCTGCGCGTGTTTTACTGCCGGATCTACTTTTTTCTCCGGCGCCTTTTGTTTCTCGTCTTTTTTGACATTTGTGGTCTGCTTGTTTTCAGGCTTCGGCGCCGGTTTCTTTTCCTCACCGCCGCAACCGGCTGCGCCGCAGGCTACAAAAGCAGCTAATGTTAACGCTAACATTTTCTTTTTCATCATAATCAGGCCTCCTTACATAAATGTTTATATTAGCAAAAATTGCAGCTAACCTATTATCTGTTAAGGCAAAGTTTTAAACCCTGTGCATGGGTGCATGCATGCACAGATACATGGACTCACCTTACTTCACAATCAAATCCCCGGCCTCTACAGACAGATTTTTGTTGGTAAACGCAAACTGGAAAGGATATCCTTCCTGCGCCGTACCGTCAAGCTGCCAGACAAAAATAAAACTGCGATCATTGTCTTTTCGTCCTATGCTTTTTATATCTTCGTACGTGATCGGGGCGGGTGAAAAACTGTTAATGATTTTTCCTAACTTCAGCTGGATTTTTGTTTCGGCGCTCCCATGCAGCAGCAACGCATCATCATCCATGAAAAACGTTCCGTACAGTACGCGCCCGTATACATTCACGACAGGAGACGGGAACGCGCCGCTGCCATTATCTACTTCCACATTGTCCACTACATATACTGCATTGTATCCGTTATATTTTTCACGCAGGGATTCCCGGTAAGATTTTGCCTTCTTCAGGATGGCTTCATAATCGTTTACCGCCGCATCCTGTAAGGGATCGACACATGTACTGTTGTAACCCTTTACCGTACTCTTTTCGTAATGAACCGGGAACAGCACCCGTACTTTTGCAGCGCATTCTGTACAGATGCTTCCGTCCTTCATCCTTTTTACGTGCAGAATCGGCTGACCGCAGACAGGACAGAAGCCTTTATGCAATAATTTATTACCCATAATGATTCCTCCCCTTACACAATGATCAGGGTATCGCCCGGATAAATACAGGAAACGTCTTCCGCAACAGTCACGATGGCGTAATATCCTTCCCCAACGCTGTCAACAGCATTTCCGGTGTACTCTTCAAAGCCGGTAATCTGTCTCAAACGATCTATGCGCATTAAAGTACCGGAGCCGGCTTGTATCATATCGCCAGTGGAAGCTTTACCGAACAGTATTTTCCCCCTGATGAGGTATTCTTTTTTGCCGGGGCTGGTGCGTGCGTTTTCAAAATCCCTGCCCACGCTGCCGACGGATATGACGGCTTCACAGCTTCCATACTGTTCTTCCAGCTGTTGCCGTTTTACAGTTACATCTTCCAGGGCTTTACGGAACTCTGCCAGCGTAATGTTATGCAGCGTATCCAGATGCGAACCGGTGGGGTCACCGTCACTGTCATGTGTCTGCGTATAAAGGACCGGGTACAGGAGGCGGACTTTTTCCGCGCACTCTGCACAGATTTTCTGGTTATCCTTCAACAAAACAAATTTAGGAATTTCATCCTTAACCGACCGTTTGATATCGCCCCACAGGGAACCGGTGGATTTCTCAGACACGTTGGCCCCGCAGACGGGACAGGCATCCTGTTCCTTCCGCTGTTCCTTTGCAACCTTCTGTTTATCAGCCCGGGCAATCAGGACGGACAGTTCTTTCAGGGTTGTATCTTCCAGCGCTTTATCGGTTTCACCGTTTTCTTCCAGCTCATTAAACGTATGGAAGCATTCATCGCAGATGTACCCGTCTTTCACTTCCGCCGTCAGCAGCTTCGGCATCTTTCCGCCGCAGATGGGACAGACTTTCGGTTTTTCCGCTTTGGCTGCTTTATCGGAGGCTATTTCACCCTTTTTGGCAAGTACGGCAGCTTTGATGGGAGCAATATAAAAATCCTTATCTTCGTCCATCCTGCCCATCTCAAAGTCATCCATCACCAGTTCCCAGCAGTCCAGGCAGATGATGCCGTCGTGAACATCCATGCCTCTGCCTGTAAAGCTGTTACCGCAGACCGGGCAGATCCGTTTGTCTTCCGTTTTCTTTTCTTCTTTTTTCTTACCGAATATACTGTCGAAAAATCCCATAAGAAGCACCTCCTTACAATTCCAATTTGAGTACGCGATGGTTCTTCATATCCGGAATAAACAATGCCTTGTCTGTCAGTGTAATATCTGCAGGGTCCAGTCCTTCCGCTTCGTAAATCGTTCGCAGTTCTTTTGTCCCGATATCGACAACGAGGATGGCTCCCGTCTTTACCCGGTGGTCTGCTACATACAGCGCGTAATTATCTTCCGAAAGTGTTATGCCCTCATAATAAACAGAGACGTTTTTATCGGCAGCCGGATTGCCGGAATATACCTTTTTGCTGATAAATTTTTCCGCCTGCGGATGACGCAGGTCGCTGACCCGGTAAATTATGTTTTCCATATCTGCTTCTTCAGTATCCGGGCCGTTTTCAGGAGGGGCCGTGATATACATTACACCGTTACCCACTGCCATACACTCCACGCCCTGCAGTTCCAGCCACTTTTTCGGCTGCACACGGCCCATTTTTTCCGGATGGGAAATATCAAGAGTAAAGATTTGCCCAATATTGTTAGAAGAAACATACAGTGTATTTCCGTCAACAGCAGCCGCTTTCAGCCAATAGGGTTTAGGAAACGTGACCGTCTGGGGCGCTTTTTCCGGCTGCTGTAAATTGTAAACGCGAAGATGTTCGCCGTCGCACACAAACAGGTAATCATCCTTGACCGCCATACCCGACGGGTACTGCAGCAAGCCGGGTGGAATCAGCGTTTTCGTCTGCCCGTCTTTCCGGTACAGAATGTAGCCTTTAATTTCATGGATGGCCGGCATTTTATGTTTAGAACCGTAATTGGCAATCAGCACACCTCCGTCATAGGGGCGTACACATTCCGAAAACCGTATTCCGTCCTGTATGACAGATACATCCGGGGCCGGAGCCGCAAATGACCCGAACGGCAAAAAGCAGCAGCAAATAAATAATAAAAATGAAAATACTGTGATTAGATTCTTTTTCATATCAGCCTACCCCGCCTTCGGCATTATAAATCAGCAGCGCATCACCATCGGGCTTGATCCTGTAAATCTGTTTGAAATCCTTGCTGACCAGGAAAAGCATAATCAGTTTATTGCCGTCATAGGCCTTCAGTTCATAGGAAGGTTTGATGGGACCGACACCCGGATAATTTTTCTCCATGCCATCTCCTACAAAATTATCTTCGAAGCGGTAATCCAGTCCCGGTTCCAGTCCGGTGACCTGCGGATTTTGTTGCCGTACCCAGGCCATGGCCATAAAGGCAGAAGGCGAAGCGTAATTGCCTTGCCATACATACGTGCCTGCCAGATCCGGATCCGTGCGCATGGCCCGGGTCTGGTCAAACATCTGGGGCGTCAGGTTGATGGATTTATTTTTCACATTCGAATTGTACACCACACATGTCATGGGTGGCAGTACTTTGGGATCAGGCATGGGATCCCGTTTGTCCGAATAACCGTAGGACAGAACAACACGGGAAGCATCCATGGTACCGGCGATGTAAATCCGCGGGGCCATGTCCGAACCTTCATAACTGTTGCCTGTATAGTTTCTGCTTTCCACGCCTACAAGAACAGAAGGATTCATATAAAAATCTTTGATTACAATGACGTCGATCCGCCCGTTAGGGATGCCGCTGGCGGTTTTGCGCACATACAGTCCTTCTGCCGGCATCCAGTCATCGACTGCTTTCGGTTCCGCATTAACCGGACCGCTGCTGAAAATCATTGTCATAAAAAGGCTTGCGCATACCAACCATTTCCAAATTCTGTTCATTGTGATTTCGCCTCCTGTCGTCTTTGCAGAACATGATAATTCGCACCCAGTCATATAGACAGAGGTTCTGTTCCTTTTTCTAAATAATTATCCTTTTGATCCGTCGATATTGTAAATCATAACGCCGTTGCCGTCGCTTTCAAACCGGTACACCGCGCTAAGGTCATGGGTTACGATAAAGGTGCGCAGCAGCATGCCGTTTTTGAAAACCTTTATGGCAAAGCCGAAATCGCCCAGGTCAAAGTCGCCAATCAGTTTATCATAGTCAGCTGCTTCTTTGCCGGTAATGGGAGCCGGCACGATCTGCAGGGTCCTGTCAAAAAAATCGGTTTTGGTTTCGTTCCGGCGAAGCGATTCGACTAAGGCAAAGGCGGCATATTCGTCAATAAGCGGCACGCTGTCTTTGCCTAACACATATTCGCCCCGGATATCCGGCAGGCCTTTGGGACATTCTCCGGAAAAATCAATGACAATCCGGTTTTTTAAGGATTTGATACCGCTGTTCAGCATGAAAATCTGTTGAGGCGCCAGCGTTTCAACAATTCTGCCCCCCCTGTAAATACCAATGGTTTTGGCTCCGATGACAAACCGCACCGCCAGTCCCATCTGTGCAGGCTGAATGGTTCCGCCCAGCCAGATGCCGGGGCTGGTATCAAGGGCTGCCAGGCCCTGTTTATCCGCCGGTCCGTCATATCCGCAGCCGTGCAGACTGACCAAGGGCCACTGATTCGGAAGTACGGCTACGTGGATCAGGGAGTTTCCCAGTCCGTTGGGATTTTTCCGTTCATACCATCCGGCCACAGGAGGCCAAATCTCCCCTTTGTTTTGGTATTGTGCTGCAATAGGCCAGTTTTGCGCTTCATGGACCGCACTTTGCGGTTTATACGTCTCCTTGCTGCCAACGGGTGCGGCTGTCACATTTTTTGCTATAAAGAACAATGCCATTGCAAAGCAAAAAGCTGACAATAAAAAACATCTTTTTTTCATTGCGGTTTCCCTCCGTTTGATTTATTTTGGAATCTCTCCTTCACAGGGGACTCCATCTTTTACAATGAGCCACAGGCCAAGTCCGGTTAGCTTGTATATCTCCCGGCCGTTCAAAGCGACACAGTAATCGTAATGTTTCCTGTCTTCAGTAAATACGGATACAGACCAACTTGTGGCATTGTTATTTGTGACATCCTCAAAAGATCTTATTTTTGTCTCTACAATTTTCTGGGGATCGAAGCCTGCCTTTTTCGCGTTGCCGGGCAGGTTTTCCACCCGGTACAGCGCCAGTGTCTGGTTGATGACAGGAGGTTTCTGATCCGTTTGCTTATATTTGTAAATCCCCGTCAGTTTAATAAATTCGGTAAAACCGGTTTTGTCTTTTTCTTCCTGGGTAACGTGTATCTCGTCACCCGTGATTTCCGCGTGGTAGATTATTTTAACCGGCGCCCTGTGATGGAGTCGCAATTCCATGGGATGTGAAAAGTCAACAGATCCTGCGTCCAGGATCCCGCGCTTTCCTTCCTGACGGAAAACGCCCGCCAGCGTGCAGCACTGTCCTTCCCGGTTAAAAGCGTCTTTATTCTTTAATCCGTACCCATTTCTTCCATCCAACGAAAAATAAACCGTGCCGTCCGGTTCCCGGAACAGTGTAAGAACCCGGGTCCCGATACCAGGATACGAAACACAGTGGTACTCACCTGCTTTCACAGGCTGTATCTCTTCCGGAGCGGCGTGAACGATCAGAGGTGAGATGATCAGTAAAAACAAACCAATTAGAATTGAGAAAAACGATTCTCTCTTTATCATCCTGCCTTCCACCTCCCAGTAATAACAATGAATACGTTTTAAATATTATATCATACATTACAGGAAAATATGCGAATTTGTGGCAATTCATTTCAACGAAAACATTTAGTCAGATAGAAAAAGTTAACGTCAGTTCGCTACAAAAAATGGAGAGGAAACTCTTTCCTCTCCATTCATATCGTCTGGTATTCAATTATTTATAAGTCTGTTTGTAAAGTTCTTCCAGCTTGCCCTTTTCACCGGTTTCCTTGGTTACATGGTACTTAACCACGCGAACGCTGCGCAGTTTTTCCGTTTTCCCGTCGGTGGTCATGTCGATGTGGGCAAAGTGCTGTTCGTTGATCTTTTTGCCTTTGTCATTTTCAAACTGGCTGTCGTGATGCCCATCCAGTTCCGCAGTCCAGCGATAGGTATAAACCTGCGCACCTTTTTTCTGCGGTGCAGAATTGAATGTCCAGGTTCCGCTACGGTGCTTTTTGGGATCTTTCTCTGCGATCTTAATGGGTTTTGCCTGTTTTTCAAATTCTTTAATGACTTCGTCTGTCATGGGCGGCAGTTTGTTCACATCGTCCAGATGCAGCGCATACCTGTACATGCTGGATTTGGGAACCGGTTTAACTTTTGCCGGTTTTGCTTCCGGCGCCTTATCCTGTTTCTGCGTCGTGGTGGTGGCCGGTTTCGGGTCTTCCTTCTTTTTGTCGCCGCCGCCACAGCCCATGGTGGCAAATAAGGATACGACAACAGCGCCTGCCAGCAAACCTTTGGTTATTTTGTTCATGTTGAATCATCCTCCTTAGCCTTTTCTTGTTCTTAATATGACGCCATTAAGAATGTATTTATTTTATCATTTCACTCGAAACTTGTAAATATGCATTGCCTTTGCGCAGCGTTAAGGAAACACTGATTAGTTTTCCTTATAAAACCATGATTTTTCTCCGTTTATAGACAATACTTTCCAACGGTCGTCCCGGTCAATGGTAACATACGCGTAAAACTTTCCGTTTGCCTCAAATAATTTGAAAACCGGATCGTAATTCCCTTCATGTTGGATTTTATAATGACCTGCCGCCACCGCTTTTAATACGCCGTTTTCATCCGTTTTTGCCTTTGGATTTGGGCCCGCCCACTGGGGGGAATACGCGATCCAGTGATTATCCTTGGTGAATTCGTAACATACGATTCTCGCATTAGCCCAGCTGCGTAAGGTCCATTTTCCGAGAATGTCCGTATCCGCCACCGCCGGTTTTCCGCTCATCTTTTTATATTCAAATTTCTCACCGGGTTTCAGATAGTTAAAGCCGGACTCGGTAACGGTAAAGCGGATACCGGTCTGCGTTTTTTCAAAAATTCCCCGGAAGTCCTGGTCGTCATTGACAGAGCCCTGGTTGATGGACAGCTTATCGCCGCTGATGTTGGCATAGCCGTCGGCATGGGCCAGCCGGTAAAAGAAAAAGTCCACGTAATAGCCGCCGGTCTGCGGGTTGGCTTCCTTGATGGTCAGCGTGGAATGAGGATCGCTGGTACATTCCCACGTTCCCAGGAACACTTTGTCTGTCTTTTCATAGTACATCGGGTCGCGCACATCCGGACCGGCCCCATTGGGACCGGATTCCGCAAGCACGGCTCCCTGTAATGCCATTGCAAAAATCAGAAAACAGACTGCTATTATTTTCTTAATCAATTGAAATCGCCTCCTTACAGTTACTTTTGCTTACACCGTCAGACTTTACTGCCGCAGTTTTCACAGAATTTGCTGTTGGCTTTTAGCGGCGCCCCACAATTCTGACAATAGGGCGTCTGTGCAGCACCGGCTGCCGTAGCGTTCGGCCCGACTGTCTGTGCAACACCGGCCGATGCCGCCGCGTTTGGCCCGCCAGTCTGTGCAGCACCGGCGGCTGCCACCGCGTTCGGCCCGCCTGTCGGGGGAAGATCCTGCCGGGAATTATCCTGGGGCAGTGTGTCTTCAGTGGGACTGTCTGTCCGCTGTATTTCCTCCTGCCCTTCTTCCTGCATTTCTTCAGGCCGGTTGTTTTGCTTTAATTGCTTCTGGCGTTCAATCGCCTGCAGACGCAGTTGTTCTTTACGCGCCAGTCGATCGGAAGCGATTCGGTTACTTTTCTTATTCTTTAAGAAGAAATGGAAGCCGATGCCGGCAAGAAATACCAGAAACGCGATGCCGGAAACGATACGCGTGAAGCGTTTGGCTGCTTCAGCCTCCGGGCTTTCTTCGGTGCTTTTACCTTTTTTCCCGTCAGTCTTTTCGGTGTTTTTGCCGCTGCCGTCTTTCGTATTGTTTGCGTCAACCGTTGTTTTTTTGTCATTTGAGTCAGTCGTTGTTTTCTTGCCGTCAGTGTCAGTGGTTGTTTTTTTATCCGGACTGTTAGTAGTTACCGGTTGGCCTAAAGCCGCTGCCAAAACTTCCTCTCTGGCGGACAGGATCAGTTTGTTGACGGTGGTGACCTTCTGGTTAAATTTACTGTCTTTGCTTTTATTGGTCAGGGTAAAGACTTCGATGACTTCCAGTGTATCCGCGTCTTTCGGAACTGTGTAGTTCAGGAACACGTTGCTCATGTTTTCTTTCCGAAAGTTCTCGGTCTTAATGACCGTGTCGCCTTTTTTTACGGTTACCTGCAAACGTATAAGGCTGGTACGGCCTGTGATGGGAAGTTCCTTTGCATTCTTTAAGGAGCCGCCGATCACAAATTTAATTTTGCTTTCCGGTTTGATTTTGCCTACATAGGTGTGCCTCTTATCTTTTAGCCCTACGTAGCGGAAATCTTCCGCCCCTTCCGCGTCTACCGTTATGGCGGTCAGTCCCTGTTCAACGATAGAAGCGGCAGGTACCCGTCGCAATTCAGCGAAACAGGGCAAAGAGAAAAGACAGAAAAGGATGGTAACAATTGTCAGCTTTGCGATTGTTTTACTGAAAGTTTTCATCATTCTCAGCTCCATTATCAATCATTCCTAAAATATAATCGCCGCTACATTATAATCGCCGCTACGCTGCCAATTAAAATGAACAGCAGCGTACCACCTAAAAACAAACCTATACCGCCCATCATCCGCAGCGTTTTGATGAGCCCCCATCTTTCGCCGTTCTCATCCTTCACGCCTACGCCGAACATGGACAGTACGGTGAGCTTCCGTGAATCGCTGTCGCCAATGAGTTTTTCCTTGCCGTTTTCCAGAATCTCATAAATAAACGGATGGTCAAAGGCGTCCATGCGAAGCCCTTTTGACAGATACAGCAGGGCGATGATGAAGGCGATGCAATACCAGGCCGCACCGTATCCCGGGGAATAGCTGTCCATAAACTTTTCGCCTTCCTTCATGTCGACCCAACGGAAGAATGCGGCGATGATGGCCGGCAAAAACACCGTAACAAAGGTGTTCACAACAACGGAAACCATACGGCTTAACGGGTAAAAACGAAGATGCACCGGCACCAGTTTTCCTTCATCGTTTCTCTCCCGGAAGACCGGTGTGTTATCGTACGGGTTTTCCAAAACGTCTTCCCCTTCCGCGATGGAAAGGGCATTCCCCTTGCGTTCCGCTTTGGCGGCTTCCGTTTTTAATACGATGCTGCGCACCACCTCACTGCTGTTTTGCG
>JAEEGH010022296.1_pt1 | contig 13002 bp, 13 predicted proteins | sample 9134181 | NCBI WGS metagenome assembly JAEEGH01 (sample SAMN16246544, study PRJNA631951) | gut metagenome | biome: gut microbiome; feature: rumen; material: DP-attached | host: Bos | place: Iran: Karaj | collected 2018-10 | reverse complement strand
AATACGGCGCACTTGGGGACTTTGAGCGTATCAATACCGGCGGCGATTCCTTTGAGCTTTATTCCCGAAAACTGCGCGGGATTTATAACGCGCGTAGCGAACGAAAGCGCAGGGCGAAGATGGAACGGCACGACTTTGAACAGCGAATTTATAAACCTTATAAATCCGTCGGAAGTCGGTTCGGAAGTATCTTTGAGCGCAACGAAGACGCCTTTTATCTTACCGCTTATCACGGCAAAGACGGAATAAACGAACCGCCTGAGCAGATCGCGCTCGTACGTTTCGGCTATCCAGTTCTGCGATTCGCACCTGACGCGTTCGAGCGGCTTTTCGGGATAGCTGCTATCCGATTTAGACGAAGGATCCGTCACGTTGAAAGACGAAAGATCGTGAAGGAACGCGTCTTTGTTTATGACGGCGTCTTCGAACGAAGCAAAAAACTGAACGTATTCTTCTTTTCCGGAGATCAGCGAATGCACCATATACGTGCTGCGCTCGCCGGAATAATCGAGCGGAAGATAAGTAACGCAGCTCTGGACGAGCATACCGTCGCGGGTCGAAAACTGGCTGTAAACCGGAGAAAGCTTTCCGGAACGAATGTCGTCGGCGACGTCCGGATTAAGTTTTATATCGCAAACGTACGAAAGCTCTTTAACGGCAAATTCCTCGGTTATGCCGGCGGAACAGGCAAACGTGTCGTACCCGTCGGTTTTATTGAACATACTGAGTTTTGCGGGCACGCGGGCGTACAGATGCTGTTTCGCCATTGGCTTTTTACCTCCCTGGAATTATTCGATGTTGAGCGTCATCAGTTCCTGAATACTGGTCGTCCCTTTAAGAACGAGATTCCTGCAAGAATCCCACAGCTTGATCATACCGTTCTGGGCCGCCGCGGTGCGCAGCGATTCGGAGTTCTTGTTCTGCGCAATGATGTTTTTCATATTCTCGTCGATATAAAGGATCTCGTGTATCGCGACGCGGCCTTTATAACCGGTGTTGTTGCAGAACTGACATCCTTGCGGCCTGTAGATGCTCACGGGCTCGTCAATGCCCAGTATTTCCATTTCCTTTGCGTTGGTCTTGCCGCGCTTCTTGCAGGCGGGGCAAAGGTGTTTTACGAGCCTCTGCGCAATAACGCCAACCAGCGCGTCCGCGACGAGATAGTCGGGAACGTGCATATCTTCGAGACGCGTAACGGCGCCGGGAGCGTCGTTGGTGTGGAGCGTACTGAAGACGAGGTGGCCGGTTATTGCCGAACGCACGGCGATCTCGGCGGTCTCCTCGTCGCGTATCTCGCCTATCATTATGATATCGGGGTCCTGACGGAGTATCGAACGCAGCGCCGTGGCGAACGTCATATTGGTCTTGGTGTTGACCTGGGTCTGCGTGATCCCCGCCATTGTATATTCGACAGGGTCTTCGACCGTGATTATATTGACGGTGGGATCGTTTACTTCTTTGAGGAAAGAGTAAAGCGTTGTGGATTTACCGCATCCGGTGGGGCCTGTTAGCAGGATTATGCCGTGCGGGCGCATAAGCATTTTATCGACTATCTTGTTTTCTTCGTCGGTGAAGCCGAGTTCGGAACGTGTGAACCGGAACGAAGATTTATCGAGTATACGTATAACGAACTTTTCGCCGTGGACCGAAGGCAGCGACGAAACACGGAAGTCGTAATCCTTGCCGCTTATCCGCATATTGATCCTGCCGTCCTGCGGCACGCGGCGTTCGGCGATATTAAGCCCCGCCATTATCTTTATGCGGGCGCATATCGCGGGGTACGCTTCGATCGGGAAATTGGCGCGTTCCTGCAGGTCGCCGTCTATACGGTAACGCACGCGTACGCGTTTTTCAAACGGTTCGATATGGATATCGGACGCGCGGTAAGGTATGGCTTCTTTTATAATAGAATCGACGAGCCGGACCGACGGATTGTTCACCACGTCATCGGCGGAAGATATGGAAGCGGTGGCGTTCCGGAGCCCCGCAAACAGACGGTCGTCGTTTTCGGTGTTTATATCCTTCAACGCGTCGGACGTGGAAATGACAGTTGCGATGGAATCGATATAACGATCGATCTGTATGGGCGGCGTGAGGATAAAATCAACGGGACAGTCGAAAGCGGCGGAGTACGCGGTCATCGCGTTGAAATCGAGCGGTTTGCCGACGGCGATTATGAGCACGCCGTTCTTTTCGATACTTACCGGTATGAACTTGTTTTTCTTCATATAGTCGAAAGAAAAACGTTCGAACAGCGTCTGGTCGATATCGAGCATATCGAGCTCTATAAAAGGCATACAGTAATACTCGGCAAGCGCTTCGAGCTCGGTCGTTTCGGTGGTGTATTCCTTGGCGAGCAGATAGTCGCGAACGGGCGTTTTGAGGCGCTTGCTTTCCGAAAGTATCTCGTCGACGTCTTTTCTGTCGATTATTCTTTTATAGACGTAAAACTGTAAAAGGTCGTAATCAATGTTCATTGGAAAACCTCTGAAAATGCGGCGAATTTATGTTCAGTGAAGGACGTTCATTATTGAAAGCATAGGAGAGTATACTGCAAGGAACAGCAGCGCCACGACAATGGCAAGTATAACGAGCATAATGGGCTGTATCCTGGTCGTCACGCGCGTGAGCGTTGTCTCAACGGCGTCGTCGAAGAAAGTGCAGGAGCGCGTGAGCACTTCGTCGAGTGATCCGGTGCGTTCGCCTATGGCGATCATCTGCAGCATAATGTCGGGGAACAGCTTTTGCCTGTCGAAAGCGACGGCGAGCGAAACGCCGTGGCAGACGTCGTCGGCGGCTTTGCTGAAGCGTTCTTCGACGTATTTATTGCCGAAAACTATGACCACCGATTTCATCGCCTCGGTCATATCCATACCGCTTGAAAGCAGCAGGCCGAAACCTCTTGCAAATCGGGCGGTAATAAGTTCGCGGTAGACTTTCTTTACGAACGGGCCGTGCATTTTGTACCAGTCGATGAAATATCTTCCCTTTTTGGTCTTTCTGACTATAAGGAATATACCCACCAGAAGCACGACGCCTAAAAGCATAAACGCCCAGTAATTCATAAGAAAATCGGAAATCGAATACACCGCTTTGGTCAGTCCGGTGACTTCCATATTCAGCTCGGCGAACGTTTTGCGGAACGTGGGTATGACGAACGCGAGCATAAGGACGACGATGCCGACCGTCATCAGCGCCAGCATTATGGGGTAAGCGAAAGCGCTGCTGACTTTTTTCTTTATCGCCCTGTCGCGCTCGTAATAATCGGCAAGCGAATTCATAACGATATCGAGCCTTCCGCCGAGCTCGCCGACTTTTATCATACTGCGAAAGAAATCCGGGAACACGCGCTTGTGCTTCGCCATCGCGTCGGAAAGCATCACGCCGGTCTTGACGTCTTCGTAAACGACTTGCAAGAGAGACCTGAAATAGCGCGAAAAGCTCTGCTCTTTCAATATCTCTATACCGTTAAGCAGCGATATGCCGGAATTGAGCATTATGGAATACTGGCGGCAGAACGCCGTGAGTTCGGAAAGTTTGACTTTGCCGGTACCGGTAGTAAAGAACGCGGAAGGCGACTTGCCGCTGTACGGAGTTGCTGAAAGCAGATACAGCCCCTGCTTGGAAAGCTGGACCGCGAGATCCTGCTCGTCGGCGGCGATGAAGTTGCCCGTTATCTTTTCGTTTTGAAGATTGATAGCCGTGTATTTGAATTGCTGCATCAGAAAAGCCCTTTCGAGAATTCAGGAATTTCAGCCGACAAGCAGCTTTATATACCATTCGATCACATAATGACCGAACAGCAGTGCCAATACGGCGCCCGTTGCGAGGAAAGGCCCGAACGGGTATTCTTTAGACGTTTCGTCTTTTGAACGTTTTGATTTGATAAGCAGTACGACGCTTGCGCTCACGGAAGCAATGAGCATCATAAGTATGAACCTCTGCCAGCCGAGCAGAAGTCCGGCGCAGGCGGCAAATTTTATGTCGCCGCCGCCGAGCGATTCGCGCTTTTTATACCTGCTCACCGCGTATCCCACCGCGATGAATACGACAAGCGCCGCTGCGAATCCTATAAGATGTGAAAGCCAGTCGTATTCGGTATCGAAAAACACGCTTGCGACGGCGAGAACTCCGAGTATCACCTGAAAGCGGTCGGGGATTATCATATGCTCGAGATCTATAAAGAAAACGCATATGCACACCGAGCAGACGGCGCACGAACTGATCATAAAGATCAGATTGGTGTGATAAACGAGTACGCACAGCAGCCACAACGCACAATTAAGCGCCTCCACGGCTGTATATCTGAACGGAATGCGGCATTTGCAGCTGCGGCATTTGCCGCCGAGCAAAATATACGAAACGATTGGTATATTGTCGTACAGGCGTATCTTTGCCGAACAGACCGGACAGTGCGACGCGGGGCGCGCCACGCTCATCCCAAGCGGAACTCGGTATATGACTACGTTGAGGAAGCTGCCCACGCAAAGTCCCAACAGACCGCAGAGTATATACGCAACGGTCAGATAAAACGGATCGGTAACAGATATGATCATAACGCGTACGATCCTTAAAAGACGTTGTTGTTCCGGCTGCCGCCAACGAAAAGTCCGCCGTACAGCTCTATATTGCGCTGCACGAACTCGTCGCGCGTGTCGAACGACGCGGGCAGGAACTGATATTTGTTTTCGCTGTGTTCTTCATTGATAGCGGTTATCACGTGATTGAGGTGCTCCGGAAGGTTGACATACACCGCTTTTGCGCCCGCGAGGCTTTCGAGCTTTGGATTCCCCTGAAGATAGCACAGCGCCCATTTGGCGAAAATGCGAAAGTTTTCGTCAGCCACGCCTTCGTCGGCAGAGGGCGTCGGACGCAGCATATATTTGGGCAGTTTGCGCGCGGATTTCTTGGGCAGAGTCTTATAAACCGTGCCGGGCTGGCGCGCCGGATCGGCAAAGTCGCCGCCGGAAAACGCGTCGTCGTCTTCTTCGCCGTTTTCGTCGTTTTCGTCATTTTGCGGTATCACGACCTGTGTGGCGTCGACTATGCCTTCGCCTATAAACGTGACTGCTCTCGCCTTGGCGCGCTCGCGCGCGTTGAGCACCGCGAGTTCAGCTACGGAATGGTCAAACAGCATATCCTCGGACGCAAGCTTGGGTTTTTCGAGTATGGAATAGCCGAAAGGCAGTGCCGAAAAGCCAAGAGACATTCCTTTGTAAACGTAAACCACGCGGGTATAGGTCTCTTTTATATCCAAAAGCAAATACGTCGCGCCTTTTAGCTTGGAATTGAGCGCGGAGGCGGCGCGCGCCGAAGTTTCGGCGGCAAAAGTTATGTTCTGCGCGTTGAAACGCGAAGTGACGCAGGAGTTCTTTACGGCAGAAATCAGAAGTTCCTTTACGCCGCAGATGCACACTTCGGAATATTGCCTGTTCTGCAGGGCGTAAAACGTGTTGAGCCGCAGTTCCTTGCGGTTTTTATAAAGGCCGGAAAGAGTCGATTCCACGGTGCCGCGCATAATATTGCTTTTCATCGCGGGCAGCGTGATGATATCGGTCATAATGACGGAATCCGGCAGTATGACTGTGGAATTGGCGGCCTGCGCCGGGGTATACTTGCGCATAAACCCGACGAGTATCTCGGTAAAATCGTTGAAGAAGGCGCTGTCGAGCGCGCGCGAAGTATAATTGGCAACGTCGTGCACCGCCCTTCCGCCGACCGAGCCGTAATAATGCACCGCTTTGTCGCGGGTGTCGATATATATTGCAGATGAATTGTTAGCAGCCATAATTCTTCCCTTTATTCTCCCGGATTCGCCGAAGATACGCTTACTTCTTCAAAACAACTCCAGCGTTTTATAATAAAGTTTTCTCCTTCTTTTTCAACAACTATATTCAGCACTACGTCGCCTTTGCTGTCGCGCACAATATAACTGTTGCCCTGCTTCTCGACGTTATATCCTTCTTGGGTATCAAGGGTTGAGTTCTCGCACACGCTTTCGTATATCTTTTCGCCGATTGAATCGATCTTAACACGTTCGGCAAAATCGTTTTTGGCTCTTTCAACGTGCTGTCGCGAATATAACGTGATCGTTACAATAAGCGTACAGAGAGCAAATATGATTATCATCATAAAGACCGCGGTCTCTATTGCGATCCCTTTTTTGTTCTTTAACATATTAACCGCCTTTGGTATATTTAGTATATCTAATCTCAAATTTACTTTCGTCGTTATAAGTGATTACGGCCGTGAAGCTATTACCCTCCACTGTGACCGCCAAAGAATAGTCGCCAAACTGTTCCGTATAGCTTTGAACTCTGTCAGTATCGTATTTAAACTCTTCCAGAGAGTTTCTAGCGGCAATGCGAGCTCGCTCGTAATTGAAATCCCGCGAGGTCGCAGAGGCGCTCATCTGTATTGTATAAGCGGCGGATATAGTGACAATGACGATCACGGCGATCGCGATTATCACTTCGCCGACAGTCATGCCGCGTTTGCCGCCGTTACTTCTTTTACTGAAAAGGCGCTTGAATATCCCCATATCAATCGCCTCCCTTTGCTGCGCGCGTCGCGCGAAGAAAAGCGATCGTTTCTTCTTCGCCGTCATCAAGAATATACGTAACTTCACATTTGATAAGGCAGACAGCTCCATTAGATCCTTCGATACTGAAACTGACGCTTTCAATATTTTCAACTTCAAAGTCTATAGCAAGGTCGTATTTATCTGTCGAGCCGGTAAAGCGCTTAGCATTGTTATCGAATTGCAAAGTTTCTGTTGTGTTCACGCTTAAAGAGCTTCCATCGACAGAAAACTCATTATCGGAATCGTCAAAAGCGGAGACCCAGGTGTCGAACGCGTGCTCTATGGCGTTGAGCGAAAGGCGGACGCCGTTTTCGCGCGAGGCCTTATAGGCGTACGAACGCGCGAGCACGGTAAACGAAGTGACCATGACCGTAACAACGGAAATAAGCGCCAGCACTATACAGAGTTCCACAAGCGTAACGCCGCGTCTTGCCGTGAACGATCGTCTGCTTATGTGACAACGCATAATACCGCGCTCCTTTCATAAAACTACAGTCGTACGTCAAAAGACCATATTACTCCTGTATATCATATTATATATAGCACAAATCGACAAATTTGTCAATACCGGCGTTGCTATTTTCGGCATATGAAGCGGTAAGGATTTTGGTTTTTGAGATGCGCGATTATAAAAAGAAAAACACCCGTTGGGTGCTTTGAAACCGTGAAAAGAGAGTATTTGTATATCCCACCAAAGAAAGAGCGCAAATAATAAACGGATAACATTGCAAAAAGCGTCTTTTGTTTGACAAAAGACGCTTTTTTCATGGCGCGCCATAAGGGACTCGAACCCCTGGCCTTTTGGTTCGTAGCCAAACGCTCTATCCAGCTGGGCTAATGGCGCATACTCGTTTTTCGAGCAAGACATATAATATCACAACAAAACGGAATTGTCAAGCGTTTTTTCATTATTTTTGGGCAAGCGGCAAAGATATTGACATTTCAATAATTTGTGCTATAATTAACTGTAAATCATAAAATAAAGGCACGCAAATGACTGACGTAATTTTAGACACTCTTTTAGATACGGCAAAACTGATACCTTTTCTGTTTGTAACGTATCTGCTTATGGAATATCTCGAACACCGTATAGGCGAGAAAATGCAGCGCGCGCTGGAAAACGGCAAGCGCAAATGGTTTATTCCCGTCATCGGTTCACTGTGCGGCTGCGTTCCGCAATGCGGCTTTTCCGCGGCGGCTTCCGGACTGTTTGCCGGGCGCGTTATATCGATGGGCACGCTTATCGCCATATATCTTTCCACATCCGACGAAATGCTGCCGATAATGATCTCGCACGGAACAAAAGTCGAAATCGTTTTCACGGTTATAGGCATAAAGCTCGTATTCGGTATGATATGCGGCATCGTGATCGATCTTTTCGCGCGCAAAGGCGCGCAGGAAAGCGGAGAGCACATCCACGATCTTTGCGAACACGACCACTGCCATTGCGAAAACGGCATCTGGGTCTCCGCGCTAAGGCACACGCTAAGCATAACGATATACATATTCCTTTTCGTTTTCGTGTTAAACACGGCGATATTCCTTATAGGCGAGGATAATCTCAAACATATCTTCCTTAACATACCCGTCGTCGGCGAGCTTATTTCGGGTCTCGTGGGGCTTATCCCCAACTGCGCGGCTTCCGTTATGATAACCGAGCTTTATTTGGAAGGTGTTATCAATTTCGGAAGTATGATGGCCGGCCTTTTCGTTGGAGCCGGAGTCGGTCTGCTCGTACTTTACCGGGTCAATAAGAATTTAAAGCAAAACATTTTTATAACCGCGCTGCTTTACGCGGCGGGCGTCACAGGCGGTCTGCTGATAGACCTTACGGGCATTTTCGCCTGACGCCGTCATTTTCACCACAGGAGTTACATATGCGAATAAAAATAATGTCTTTTAACATCCAGCATTGCCGCAACTATAATTTCCCGCTTGAAGACCGCATAGATTTTGACGTTACGGCAAACGCCATACGCAAGTACGGCCCAGACATAGTCGGTCTGCAGGAAGTGCGCGGAAAAGGCGAAAACCCCAAATACACCGATCAGGCGCCGGAGCTTGCCGCGCGCACCGAGATGTTTTACGCCTTTGCTCCCGCGTTCACCGTGCCGCATGGCGGCCCTTACGGCAATGCGCTGCTTTCAAAATACCCTATACTGGACGTTAAAACCATCCTCATCCCCGTGCCTGACACGGGCTATTACTGCGAACCGCGCTGCATACTCAGAGCCGTTCTCGATATCGGAAGGCCGGTGACGGTGTTCGTAACGCACTTCGGTCTCAAGCCGCCCGAAGCGGAAAACGCTTCGGCGTCGGTCGTCGAGGCGCTCGCCGGGACAAGCACGCCCAAAATACTTATGGGCGATTTCAATCTCACGCCCGAAAGTCCCATACTTGATCCGATAAGGATCTCGATGGCGGATACCGCCGACGTTTTCGATTCGCCCAAGCTCAGCTTCCCTTCCGACGCGCCTACGCAGAAGATCGATTACATATTCGTTTCGGAAGATTTCAATATCATATCCGCGGATATACCCGAGATAGTCGCTTCCGACCACCGTCCTTATCTCGCGGAACTCGAACTTTAAGGTGTTTTTATGAGTATCATCGGCAACATATTCTGGATCTTGCTCGTCGGTTTTGTTCCGGCGCTGATATGGCTGATTTCGGGTCTGCTTTTGTGCCTGACGGTGATTGGCATACCGTTCGGCTTACAGTGCTTAAAATTCGCGCGTCTCACGTTCCTGCCTTTCGGCTCGGACGTGGATCCGGATTTCGGAGCGCACCCCATAATGAACCTGTTATGGCTGTTCTTTGTCGGCTGGTGGCTCGCCATAATCTACTGCGTGGCGGCGTTCATATTCTTCATTTCCATTATAGGGATCCCGTTCGGTCTGCAATGCTTAAAACTCGCTCTGCTCGCCCTTTGCCCGTTCGGAGCGAAGATCAGATAAAGCGCATTCTATCCCGCACATTTTTGTGCGGGATGTTCTTTTTGTATTGACATTTTCCCGAATAGTGATATAATTTATATAAATCAAAACAAAGGAGATTTGACCATGCCCGAAAGAAAAGTTCGCATCGGTATCATCGGCTGCGGTGGTATCGCAAACCAGAAGCACCTTCCTTCTCTGCATTCGCTCCCTAACGTAGAAATTGTCGCTTTCTGCGATATTATCGTGGAAAAAGCCGAAGCCGCCGCAAAGCGCTACGGCACGCCCGACGCCAAAGTTTATAAAGACTATAAGGAACTCCTCAAAGACAAATCCATAGAAGTAGTACACGTCTGTACCCCCAACAGAAGCCATTCGTTCATCACTGTCGACGCGCTCGAAGCCGGCAAGCACGTTATGTGCGAAAAGCCTATGGCTATCAACGCCGCGGAAGCCAAAAAGATGGTCGACGCCGCGAAACGCACCGGCAAAAAGCTCACCATAGGCTATCAGAACCGCCACAGACCCGATTCGCTCTTTGCCAAGACCGAATGCGAAAAAGGCACGCTCGGCGAAATCTACTTTGCAAAAGCCACAGCTATACGACGCAGAGCCGTCCCCACATGGGGCGTGTTCCTCAACGAATACGAACAGGGCGGCGGTCCGCTCATAGATATAGGCACGCACGCGCTCGACCTTACGCTCTGGTGTATGGATAACTACAAACCCAAATACTGCGTAGGCACCACGTTCAAGAAACTGGGCGACAAGTTCCCCACCGGCAACGCCTGGGGCGAATGGAAAAAAGAAGAATTCACCGTTGAAGACGCCGCGTTCGGTTTTATAGTGATGGAAAACGGCGCCACTATCATACTCGAATCTTCCTGGGCGCTCAACATACTCGACTCGCGTGAAGCCGTCACCACCCTCTGCGGCACCGACGGCGGTCTCGATATGAACGACGGTCTCCGTTTCAACGGCGTGCTCAACGGCAGACAGTACGTAATGAAACCCAACCTCAACGCGGGCGGCGCGGATTTCTATGACGCCAACGGCAACGAGGACGCTTCCCACCACGAAGCAAGGCTCTGGATCGACGCCGTGATCAACGACAAGACGCCATTCTGCACCGCCGAGCAGGCATACTGCGTATCGCGAATACTCGACGGCATATACACTTCCGCAAAGACCGGTAAACCCTATTACTTTGACGAGGAGGAATAAACCGTGAAAATAGGCGTATGCGCCGTACTGCTCGGCGACAGACCACTTGACAAAGCGCTTGAATATTTTAAAAACGCGGGCATAGAAGCCGCGGAGATCGGCGCCGGCGGGTATCCCGGTAAAGCGCACTGCGATCCCGCAAAGCTGCTCGCCGACGAAAGCAAGATCACCGAGTTCAGAAAAGCGTTCGACAAATACGGGATCGAGCTCAACTGCCTTTCGTGCCACGGCAACCCCGTGCACCCGAACAAAGAAATCGCGAACAAGTTCCACACCGATTTCGAAAACGCCGTCCTTCTTGCCGAAAAGCTCGGCATAAAGAAGATAATCGGATTTTCCGGCTGCCCCGGCGACTGCAAGGACAGTAAATATCCCAACTGGGTGACCTGCCCCTGGCCCGAAGATTTCCTCGCCATACTCGACTGGCAATGGAAAGAAGTGCTCGTCCCCTACTGGAAAAAAGAAGCCGAATTCTGCGCAAAACACGGCATAGAAAAGATCGCGTTTGAAATGCATCCCGGTTTCTGCGTTTATAATCCCGAAACGCTTATGAAGCTCCGTAACGAAGTCGGCGAGATCATCGGCGCCAACTTTGACCCCTCGCATCTTATATGGCAGCAGGTCGATCCCGTCGCGGCGATAAGATATCTGGGAAAAGCGATCTATCACGTACACGCCAAGGACACCAAGGTCGACGCTATCAATACCGGTATCAACGGCGTGCTCGACACCAAACACTATTCCGACGAGATTCACCGTTCGTGGATATTCCGCACCGTGGGCTACGGCAACGGCTACCAGTACTGGAAAGATTTCGTTTCCAACCTGCGCCTCGTGGGCTATGACGACGTGCTTTCGATCGAGCATGAAGATTCGCTTATGACTACATACGAAGGGCTCGCAAAAGCGGTGGCTTTCCTTAAGGAATGCCGCATAGAAGAGCGTCCCGGCGGAATGTACTGGGCATAATCTGAAAGATAAAAAATACCGGCTGAAAAGGATATCGCTTCTTTCAGCCGGTGTTTTTTGTAAAATAAGACCTCCGCGTTTTGCGGAGGTCTTGTTTAGTTATTTTGCAATTATTTTGCTTTTGCGGTCTTCTTGGAAGCGGACTTGGATTTGAACTTGCCGAAGAACTGGTCGAGTTTGAGCCAGACGTAGCCGGAAAGGCAAACCGAGGAGAACAGACCGGCGATTATGCCTATGATCAGCGGCAGAGCGAAATCGCGGATGGATTCGACGCCGAAGATATAGATCATAAGGATGGTGAGCAATGTCGTGATCGTGGTGTTGATCGAACGTCCCATAGTCTCGGAAGTACCGAGAGCGACGATCTCGGCGAAAGTCTTTGATTCGCCGTAGCGTTTCTTATCTTCGCGGATACGGTCAAATATAACTATGGTTGCGTTGATGGAATAACCGAGTATGGTGAGCAGTGCCGCTATGATGTTGGAATCCACGGGGATCTGGAATATGGAGTAGACAGCCATCATTATGAAAGAGTTGAACACCAGGCAGAAGATAGCGGCGAGCGCAGAATCGACCGAATGGAAGCGGAACGATATATATACGAGCATGCAGGCGACGGCTATAATGACAGAAAGGATCGCCGTTCTGGTAAGGCGTTTGCCCACGGTGGCGGATATATAGTTGATCTGGAAGTTCTTGCTTTCGGTGTGGTCGATGCCGTAAGTCGTGTCGAGTTCGTTGAGCAGCTGTTCCTGCTGTTCGTTGGTGAGCTCAGCGGTGCCGGTACGGATGATCGCAAGCGAAGTGTTATTCAAGTCTTTGGTCGTGGAAGAAACGTACTGTTTGCCGAAGAGGCGTTCGACAATACCGTTGATGTCATCGCAGTCCTGTGCGGTGACTTCTCTGCCGATATCGATCTGAACTTCGGTACCGCCGGAAAAGTCGATATCGATATTGAAACCGAGGACGATCATGGAAACGATACCGAGGAGTACGAGCACGCACGAAACGATGAGGATGATACGGGAGTTTTTGATAACGTCGAATTTTCTAAAGAATTTCATTATTCAGCACTCCTTTCCGAAACGCCGTAGAGCTTGATATTGGTAAGCCCCATTGCGCAGCCGAGGTAAAGAAGCACGCGCGTTATCACCAACGCGGTGAAGAAGGAGATCACGACGCCCAGACCGAGCGTAACGGCGAAGCCCCTGATAGTACCGGAGCCGAGCATATAAAGCACAGCGGCGGCGATAAACGTGGTCACGTTGGAGTCGAGGATCGCGGAAAACG
>JAEEGH010022295.1_pt1 | contig 13003 bp, 5 predicted proteins | sample 9134181 | NCBI WGS metagenome assembly JAEEGH01 (sample SAMN16246544, study PRJNA631951) | gut metagenome | biome: gut microbiome; feature: rumen; material: DP-attached | host: Bos | place: Iran: Karaj | collected 2018-10 | reverse complement strand
TGCGTTGAAAAAATGACACACGGTTATATAATTGTCATATGGGTTTTGCTAAGGAGGCGCACTTAGAGACAGAGAAACCCAAATCCGATCTTTTAAGCACGTACTACCGATATTTTGGCATGTACGCAAAACGGCAAAATCGGGCAAAACCCTCGTTTTTCCCGCAATCCGATCTTTTTAGACTACACGCCACATCGCCCCGGAGAATTTGACCGTTCTCCGGGGATTTTTTTGCCCTGAAATCAGGCCGTTTCGCCGTAATCCTCGGTCTCAGCTGCGGCTTCCTCCGCCAGGTGTTCTATGAATCCTGCATAGTCTTCGGAATCCATTTCCTCCGCCATCGCTTCAAACGCGGTGTCGGTCAAGTTTCCGTCCTCGTCATAAAAGTCCATATGATGCCGCAAGTTCCCTTTAAGCGTGATCGCGATTCTGAGCTTTTCGTCTTTCTCCCAGATCGTTATCTCCTCAACCAGCAGCCTGAGACTTGCCGCGCTGATTTCGCCCTTATCCAGCATTTCGTCGAGCAGAGCGATCCCGTCCTTCATTTCGCTGCGTGCGCGTTTGACGGCGCTCTCGTGATCTTTAAGAGTACGGATCTCCTTGCCGAGCCTCGAAATATCCGCCTCACACTCCGAGAGCATCTCGGTATAGACGGATGCGTGCTCCTTGTCGCGGAGGCGCTCCAAAAGGATCTCCTTCTGATCTTCAAGCCGTTTCTCAAGCCGCGACTCCAAACCTTTGAGCTTCTTTTCTGTATTGTCACGGCTGCTCAGCCATTTCTTTACGTCATCTTCAATTCCGGCATATGCTTTTCTTAGCTGGCGCCTTGCCGAGATCAGTTCTTCCCGGATGAGGCGGTCAAGGTCGGCTTCGTCTACACGGTGGGACGTACAATTTTCTTTGCCGTAGCGGTGGTAGCCGTTGCACACGTACTCGTGTCTTCCCGGCTTGTCCGTCTTATGGCGTCCGACGCACGTGAACGTCGCTCCGCAGTCGCCGCACTTAATAAGGCCGGTATACCGGTGAAACGGCTTTCCGGTACTCGCGCGGACCTTCTTCTCGGTCTTTTCTTCAAGCAGTATCTGCACATGCTCCCACTCGGCGCGCCCGATTATCGCCGGAACAAATCCTTCGTGCCGGAACTGCTCCGCCTCCGGAATATCCTTCCTGACGTGGTTGATCCGGCTGGTATACGATTTATGGCAGACAAGCGTTCCGGCGTAGAACTCGTTGGTCAATATCCGCCGCACCTTGGTGTTCTCCCACAAAAACCGTCTGGCAAGCTCCGGCTTGTTGTGGCCGACGTTCTTACCGTATAGCTGTTCCTGGTAGTAGCCCTGGGACTTGACGCCTTCCTCGTTCAGCATCCGCGCGATGGATTTAAGCCCGTAGCCTTCAAGATACAGCCGGTATATCCGTCGAATGATCTCCGCCTGCTCTTCGACGATAACGACCTGCCCAGTGTTCTTGTCCTTGTAATATCCCATCGGCGGGATTATGACGATGCCTTCGCGCTGCTTTTGCATAAACCCGGCACGGATCTTTTTTGAAATATCCCGGCAGTACATATCGTTGAAAATGCCTTTGAAACCGATCATAAGCTCGTCGTCTTCGTTGTCGGTGTCAATGTTTTCCGTGACCGATAGCACTCTCACGCGGTGCTGACGAAGGTAGTCAATAAACATCGCGGTCTGTGTTTTGTGGCGGCCGAGCCGAGAAGGGTCTTTTACGACCACGGCGTCGATGCTGCCTTTTTCGACCTCGTCCTGAAGTTCTTCTATGCCTTCGCGGTTAAAATGCATGCCGCTGACGTTGTCGTCAAACGACTCGCCCACGACGGTAAAGCCTTTTTCTTTCGCGTATGCTTCGAGTATCTTCTTCTGGTTCGTAAGGGAGTTGAGTTCCTTGTCCTCGTCCCTTGACAGCCTGTAGTACAGCCAAACTTTCATAATATCCTCCTCTAAGTTCCGGTATTGCCGCCGGGATGACCTGACGTCTCCTTGCGGCAACCCGAACATAAACGAAACACCGGCACAAGTCCAGAGACAATCCGCACAATTTAAAAGGAAATCTGCTCATAATCCGGATGCTTCCGGACTGTCGCTGACAGCACCTGCAGTGACGCTTTTGCCGCCGGTTTCCGCTTCGTTTCGCTCTTTCGCCTGAACGTAATCTTTCACGGCTGACAACGCGAACGCTTCAAGCTGTTTGCCGGAGCCTTCGTAGCAGAACTCGACTGATTCAATTACCGGTTTTCTGTTCTTACGCATATATCCAATACCTTCTTTCTTTCAGTTTACTATTCTTTAGATTGACTATTTATTGGTAGCCGATGACCGGCCGGGGGCCAGCCGATAACATGTCAGCCACAGTAAATACCTGATATCTTTCTTTTCAGTAGGTATTACTTTTAATTGAGTATTTAACGGTAGCGCACAGTGAACCGGGGGACGGTTCAATTTGAGCGAAGGTATTCCGGTCATAATTACGACTCCAATGCGACGCCAAAAAAGTGAATTACGACGCCTTTTCAGTCCCCTGAAAGGTAGACGAGCGCAAAACTGTCTACCCGCTTTTTGTGCTGCAAATAATGGCGAATTTGCCCTAAAACAGCCCGCTGTTGCGGGATGATGTGACCGAGGAGGAGCCGGTCAGGCGCCACCTCTTTAACCCGCTAAAAAATCGGTCGATGACAAATTCAGGCTGTTTCGGTGTGCGCTCAGTGCTCAATCGACACGTAAACGATCAGCCGGAGTCGATCCGCCGTATGTCTGCTTTCTTTACATACTGCCGGTCGGAATACTTCGGGCAGAAGATGATCTTCGCTCTGAAACTCTGCCTGCAGCCGTGAATGCAGTGAGTGCATTTCGGGTTGTAACGAATATGTCCATCGGCATCCAGAAAGAACGCCCATTCATCCAGATTTTTCTTTTTCAGTCTGCTCATATATACCCTCGTTTTTTTCGTCAAGCAAAACCCGGGTTTTCGGGGGTAAAAATCGTCTGTAATCGCTTTTACAGGGCGGGGTGGTATAGTTTAACCTCCCGAAGGCAAATCGCCTTAAAAGGCCGTTTTTCGCGTTTAACAGATCTGCACTATGTCATCAATCATCATCCTCTCAATTAGGCCGGAAAAATGATCCAACCGTACAAAAAAAGCGCCGCACGTCACCTGACAGTGATACATACCAAAAGAAACACTCATCTGAGCGTGCGTTAATCAATATGGTATGTACTGTCGGGTTTCGTACGGCGCCTGGCAGCTTTTCAGGCTCGGCAGATCAACCACCGAATTAACTGCTCCGCTTGCACGATTTGAAACCATCCCCGGAGTTACTGCTCCGAAGATAACTCTTATGTTATGCGTAAGAGATTTCCCTCAAACGCACAGAATATTATACAACAATCAAAACGGACTGTCAAGCGGTTTGTGAAAAATATTTCATGCAAAAAGCGAAACGAACTTCATACAGCAAATAACACAAAACCGCTTGTGAATCATGAGTGGGGCCGGGCTTCCGCCCGTTTCATTTGCCGAAGGTTTGGCGCGTGAGCGACAAGCCAAAGGCGATGCTCGCTTTCTTTCCTTAAAGAGGCGGAGTCCTCCCTTTTGCAAATGTCATTGCTTTTAAGTAGCTCAAGTGTTAAAATTGAAGTACGAAAAAGACACTCTTTGTGAGTTCAAATGATCGGAGGTTCAGCTATGAGTACTGCAAACAGAAATATCGGATTTAAACTGGTTGCGCTGTTACTAGTTGTGACCATATTTGCAACGTTACTTCCTTCAAAGCTTGTCACAAGAGTATATGCTGCCGAATCAACTTCCGACTCGCAGTTTCTTCTTGACTTTGAGTATCCGCTCGCGGACATTACCGAAACCGATGTATTTGCAACCGAACCAAACATATCGGATCGTTCTATTGTATTTGACGAATATGAGCAAATCGCTCTTGAACAACTTGAAAAACCGACAACTGTAGAAGAAATCGCTCCGTACCGGCGCTCTGACGTCAAATACGAGATTCCGGATATGGCGAACGCTTTCACCAGAAACTACGCTCTCGAAAACGGAAACTATACCCGTCTCATATTTGGAAGCCCTGTTAATTACAAAACAAACGAAGGGCAATGGCGAAAAATCAATCTCTCCCTTAACGAAGAAGAGAACTCTTTCAGACCCGTAGACACTCCTTATGATTTAACGTTTGCCTCATATACGGCTGAGTCTGAGAGTCTTCTCTCTTTGAGTTTTAAGGGAATATCGCTTGATTTGATTCCGCTCGGTATCGTATCGAATTCCGATAAAGCCAAATATGAATCTGCTACACATTTAGATGATGAGCTTTTAACCAAAAACCCATGTGAGAGTGGTTCAATCGTTTATTCGGATATATTCTGCAAAACTGAAGGATCTCCTTCCGCTTCCATTGAATACATTCTCGAGCCATATAGAGTTAAGGAGAATATCATTGTCGTTGAAGGCGGTTTTGAAGAATACTCTTATTCGTTCAGAATCCTTACCGATGCGTATTCGGTAGAATTGAAAGACAACACAATTCTGGTCAGTGATGAATCCGGCACCGTTGTTTTCGGACTGTCCGCATCAATTATGACTGATTTCAAAGGCAATGTTTCAGACGAAATATTACTATCTATGAAACAAGACGAGACCGGATACGTCGTCACCGTAAGTGCTAATGCCGAATGGATCAACGCACCTGAAAGAGAATTTCCGGTTGCTATTGACCCGACAATTAACATTGCATATCCCGATGACGATTATGCCTATGAAGCTGTATTTGTCGGGACAAATACAACAGGGTATGGAATACGGACCGGCAGCGGTATGACAACATATATTCTGCTCGACAGTGATTTGCTGACCGGTTTGCCGCAGGGCGCAACTATTACACATGCCGATGTGAATTTTTCCGCTTCAAGCATACTGTCTCTTTCGGGATGTGATGTGGCGGTTAGAGCTGAAAGAATCAGTAACAGCTGGTCACCTGAGTCCGTATATAACGGAGGCAGTTTGCCTTCCGTTCCTGCTTCATATGCCGGTTTGACCGATTCGGCAAAACTGAGCTTCACGGGCTTTTATCCTACCGAAATAACAGCGAAAACCGACATTACTCCGGTTATAAGAGACATAATTTCCGGTAATAGTTATGGCTTTGCGCTGACAACCGATTGTCTATCCGGCAATTATCCTGAATCGGTTGCTATGGTTATGGCATCTGTTCAAATTACTTACACAGACAATTCCGGCCTTAACTCATACCAAAGCAAACATTCGATCTCAATCGACGGTTCCGGAACAGCATATATTAAAGACGTCAACGGCGATCTTGTTTACATTCATCCGGGAATCTCATCCAAGGGCGTGATACTGCCGGTCACTATCGATATGGTTTACAGTTCTTCTTTCAAGGGAACCACCACGGATACATACTATGGCAACGGCTGGCGTCCGTCGATAATCCAGACAATGCTTCCGGAAACGGTTACGGATATAGACGGTGAAACATATACTTTTTATGTTCTGACTGACGGTACCGGCGTAAAGCATTATTTCGTTCATTCTTATGGAAACGTTTATGAGGCGGAGGAGAACCAATTTCAAACATACAACACAGTCACTAAAAAACTTGAATACGGCGACGGTTCTTTTGCTTTGTTCAATTCTGCCGGATATCTGATCAAATACCCGAATGCTTATGGTGATTCTTACCAGATCGGCTACGAAGGGACAACGCCAAAGATAACCGGAGTGAGCGACGGAAGCGGAGTCAGCATTACATTTATGTACTACCAGTATTTGCTTGCCGCAATGGTTAATATCTCCTGTGTTTCTCGCATTGTATCTTTTTCTTATACAGGTAACGATCTTACAGTCATAAGCACTCCTGCGGGAGAAAGAACTGCCTTTGTATATAATACAAACGGTAATATAACCCGTTTTGGATACAGAGAAAGCGGCTCATATGACCGGGAATATATTTCTTTCACACGTGGTACTGTTCAGCAAAACGGAGTGAGTCCTGTTAATTCGATAACCAGATTTACCTTAAACGATAACAACTCCTACAATACTTGCGAAATTGTTAATCTCTCATTCTCGGATCATACAAAATATGATTACTATTACAATTCGATCATATACGGTTCTGTTTATTCGGAATACTTATTTTTTGATCGGTCCGGCAGAACAACTGCCGTATTTGACAGTCTGGGCAATGCCTCCGGAAGCGAATACGCAGGCGGAGACTTATCAAAAATGAATCTGGTTTCCGGCAGAACAAGTTCTGTGATGAGCAACGGAAATCTTGTAAAAGATTTCACTGGTCTAACCGATGCCTGGACTGTGTACCCTTCAGCGAACAGCGGGACTCTTAGCGCTGAGGACAACGGTTCTCATTTCGCACTAATACACTACGGTGGAGAATACTTCAAGCTTTCTACCGCAGACTCGGTAACTGAACTATATGCCAGATATCCTGTACCGGCCGCTGCTCCCGGGAAAACATATACGCTGTCTGTGGACATAGATGCGTCAGGTCTAAGTGGTACGGGAGGCATCGTCCTCGGTGCAATTTACACCTTTACCGGCATGAACGATCAAGCCCTGTCGCCGATTATGAAGCTTGATTTGGGTGTTGAACAGCGAGCTCAGTACTCATTCAGTATTCCGTCTTTTGCGGTTGCCGGAAGTGTCTCCATCTTGATTGGTTTCAAGAATATGAGCGGGAATCTGTATTTTGATCTTGTATCGCTTACAGAAGGTGCATGTGACAGACCGGTCAATCACATTTCGGACAACGGGTTTTACTACGGAACTTCTGCATGGAGTGTCGACGGATCGTTCACTCCAACTGTAGTGACGACTGATAGAATAAGATGCGTGCAAGTTCCGGGATCGATCAATGAAACAAGACGGGTAAGCCAGACGCTTTCCGCAATGGTGTATGAGGAAAATTATTTGGTTGTAAGCGGCTACGGCAAAGGCAAGGCGGTCAGCTCCGGAAAATTCGGAATTATTGTAGACTTTGGTAACGCGAATCTCACAGACAGAGAACTTCTGTTCTCCAATACAACTACAGAATGGCAGTATGTGACGGCCATAATCCCTATATCAGTCGGTTTGAGCACTGTAACAATACGGCTTGCCAATGATTACAACTATACCGACGTTTGTTTTGGCGGCGTTACCGTTGAATATGTGAACGGATTGGGCGAATACGTCAACAGAAGCATATATGTTTATGATGAATACGGGCAGATAACATTAGAAAAATCGTTTTCCGGGGAAAAGACCAGTTATACTTATGACGAGACTGTTCATAACAGATTGTCGTCGAAAATATATACGGATGTCAGAAATAACGAAACGACTACTACTTATTCTTACAATGCATCCCTTCTGTACGAAGTCACTTCAATTACAGAATCTATCAGAATCAGCAACAATACCCAGCCCAGTATTCAAACCGTTACAAACTACTCATATAATTCAAACGGCAATCAAACTGAGTCTGTAACCCTTTTTACTCACACTTCTCCGGCTACGGAAGTTGCCCACAGACTAAACATTTACTCTGCCGACGGACGCTTCCTTATAAAAGAAACAGATGCTTCCGGCAGATTTATAACGTATAATTATTCGAGTTCTACAGGCGATCTTCTTTCGGTAACCGACGGAGACGGTAATGATACTACGTATACATACGATTCTTATGGCAGGCTGACGGGCGAGACCAGCTCCGGATCATCCATTGGAATAACCTACGGACAAAACAGTACCGATATTTCAAGGTCAACGTTTTCATATTCGATTGAAAAGAACGCGGCCGGTGACCGGACCGGGGTCAAAATCCTTGACGCAAACGGAGATTTATACCGCACACTTGCGACATATACCTACGGAGGAAGATTTGGACAGATTTCAAAGCAAACGTTTGGCAACGGACAGGAGAAGTATTACGGATATGACACTCACGGATATCTGACGTATATTGCGTTCTCGCCTAACGCAAATATTGGTACTGCTACTTTTGCTTGGTATTACGATCAGAACGGGAGAGTCATAAAGACTGTTGACCGCTCCGACCCTTCGAATACCGTGACTAAAGAATACGGCTATGATCAGGAAGGAAACATAAGCCAGGTCCTTTCAAGCGACGGCAACAGTGTATTCTACAGATATTCGACAACATTTGACCAAAGATATGAACATTTCATCACAGCCGGAGAAGGGCACGAATATAACACGGTCGTAAAAACGATCGAATCACAAAGAGAGTTCATTGCAGAAGGCTATTTGGGAACAAGAACTATCGTTTACGATGAGCTTGGAAGGATTTCGTCATTCAGCAATCATGTCAATATTTCAACATTGTCGAAGTCGTATAGCTACATTAACAAGAACGAGACAGTCACTAACGGAAACCAGTCGTATACTTTAAATAATCACACTTCGCTTGTGTCATCCGAAACATGCTCTGTTTCCGGTGTTCCGACTCTGTCTTATACTTACTATGATAACGGTAAGATAAAAACCATTTCTGAAAACGGGGTACAGACTCACAAATACGAATATGACTCCCTTGGTCAGCTTTTGCGTGAAGACAACAAAAAGCTAAACGGCGGAACAGGATATACGATCAGGTACACCTACGATAATTGCGGAAATATAATTTGCAGGGCGGTGTACAATTACAGCCCCAATATTACCACTGAAAATCTTGCGGCGAATGCGACGCTGATTGCTCTGCCGATTTGGGGGTATGACTCCACATATAAAGACATTATGACGAGCTACGTCGGAATGAATGTCTATTCTTACGACTCCGCAGGTAACCCGCTCACATACTTCGGCAGAAATGCATACACAATGACCTGGACTCGCGGCAACAAGCTTGCGACCGTAACCCCGCAAGGTAGCACGTACGCTCAAAGCTATCTTTACGACTCGGATGGATTGAGGACCCGAAAAACTCTTGTATCGAACAGCAATGTATCCAGGCAAATCAATTACTTCTGGGTAGGTAACACTCTCAGATCCGAATGGGCCGAAGACGGATCGTATGAGATAGTTTATGTTTATGATGCTTCAGGCAGGATCTGCGGTTTTTCGTTATCCCAAAACGGAGGAAGCGGAGAACTCTACGATTATGTGCGGAATGCGCAGGGAGACGTTACGCATATTGTCAACAAATACGGAGCAATAGTGGCTGCCTATACTTATGATACCTGGGGAAAACTTGAATCGATCAAAAACGGCAGCGGCGTTGACATCACAAATAATACCTCGAGTATCGGCTATATTAATCCGATCAGATACAGAGGATATTACTACGACAACGAGACGGGATTCTATTACCTTCAGAGCCGTTATTATGACCCTGCTACAGGACGATTCCTTAACGCCGACTATCGGCTGAATATCGAGGATGGGTCTCTCGGCACTAATCTTTACTGCTACTGCGGAAACGATCCTATTTCCGGATACGATCCGGAAGGAACATGGGACTGGGGCAAATTTGTAAACGGACTGATAATGGTCGGGACCGCCGCTGTCTGCATCGCAAGCGTTGCGTTGAGCGTGGCTTCTTGCGGAACGCTGACTCCTTTGATGACAGTAGTCGCCGGCGTGACGGTAGCGGCGGCGGTGGCATATGCTTTTGAGGGTGTTTCCGAAATTGTGGAAGCGGGAACCGGGTATAACTATATACGCGAGACTATCTTCAATGGGAACGAGGAGGCGTATGAAGCCAGCAAGGTTGTGCTATCAGGAATCATGCAGATCGGGACGGCTGTCATGGGAATGGGCGCCTGCTTTATTGCCGGAACGCTTGTTGCTACTGAAGCGGGGCTGGACGCAATTGAGAATATTGCCGCGGGAGACAGCGTTTATGCGTATGACGAGGAAAGCGGCGATGTAGCCCTGAAGCAGGTTGTCAGGACGTTTGAAAGAGAAGCGGATGAACTCGTCCACGTAACTGTTAACGGAGAAGAAATAGTCTGCACAAATGAACACCCGTTTTACTCACCGATAAAAGGCTGGACAGCTGCCTGCAAACTCAGGGCCGGAGACATACTGGTAACGGTAAACGGAGAATATGTAGTAGTCGAAAAGATCCAGCACGAGATACTTGAGAGTCCGATAAAGGTTTATAACTTTGAGGTTGAGGATTTCCATACATATTTTGTTGGAGACAGCGAGATTCTTGTCCATAATAGTTGCAATCATGGAAGTGAATGGGCGGCAGAACGACGAGCACACTGGCGCAGCGAAGGGTTAAAATATGAAAACTCAATTGATCCTAAGAAACTTTCTGATTCGGGACAATACTATCTAAGCGAGAACAACATAGATTTAATGCTAAAAGGCCGTGCCCCGATTGGAATTGACGGTCATAAAGTCCAACTTCATCATGTTTACGGTATTTTAAATGATTTTTATGCATATATAGAGATTACCTTCACGGAACACTTTGTAAATTTCGTAAAATTACATCCATGGCTATTCTAAATATATAGGAGGAAGTTAATTATGGAACCGAAGCATATAGTATATGATTTCCTTGCAAACCGTATGGAGTTTAAGGAGTTTAAGCAGTATTGTCAGGAGCATTCCGAAGTCCTGGATTGGGTACAGAGTGTTGTACCTGCCGATTTTAAAGGTCATATGACAATAGAAGATGAAGATGTTAAAAAGAGATTAGAGAAGCTAAGAAACGAAAAATATAGTGATCCTATGGAAATAATAACGCTTTTACAGAAACATTATAAACAGATTGAAATTCCATATGATATTCGTGAGACCTTGTCCGATATATGTAAGGATGTAGACGAGATAGGCCAATGGTTGAATGTCCATTCCGAATTAAAAAGAGTCCTTACGAAAGCATTTCCTGATGAGGAGATTGAAATAAGTGATTACGTTCATAAACTGTTTGATTTCGTAATCGACACATGTCCTGAATACATCGGCGGCCCGGAAGTTGACGCGTCAAATATACTTCTTGATACTTATAACCGCTTACAGCCCGGAACTGAGAAAGCAAGAAAAAGAGAGTTCAAATCGCAGATTAAAGCGCTGTTTCGCTGCAAAGGAGCTAAAAGACCCCGGTGGATTCAAGAAGCCGAGTGGCCTATGGGGAAAAACTCACCGATGGTGTTCGTATCACAGTCACATTCTGCAGATAAATATTTGTATTTTTTCGAAGATGCGGATACTGGTGAAAAGAGAACAATCACACAACTGGCATGAATTATATGGCTGGATTTAAAGCGAGAATATCCTCTGACTTCTGACATGCCCCCGAAAATTGGAGTGTGGTGAAAGAGTATTAGTGATTTGGATAGCCGCCTTCAACATTTTTCACCAAGGTAACGCTACCATCAGGTCCGTGTGGGGGTGACTCCATACAGGTTCAAGTCCTGCTATCCGCACCATCGAACAGCCTCGAGATACGTCCCGGGGCTGTTGTTTTTTTGGCCTATCATAGAAGATCAAATCGTGTAGACGATCTCATCGCCATGGTCTATTCGTCTTGACCGTCGATCAGAAAATAATCAAACCCGGAAGAAGATATCTTTTCCAACATTTCTGATACAACTTCGGCAGACGGTTTGAAGCCGTTAATTATCCATCTCCGGTATACGGCGGTCCTTCCCGCAACAGCGAATGTAAGTATCAAATCTATCTGTGCGGGCGGTATTGACGTTTTTGCGACGAGCGTAGTCCTGAGCCGGTCTCTTATGAAGCTATTGATCTTTTCGAGAAAAATAACGTTTTGATTGACCAGGAGTAATTTTGAGTAAAACCCGATCTCTGAAACAATAGTCTCGTTGACGGTATTCAAAAACTCTTTGCGCCCGTATAAGAAATCGTCAAGATCTGTGTTGTCCAGCAATTGCATAAATTTGTTAAGGACAGTTTTTTCGATATCTTTCTCTATATCTGAGATATTTAAATAGTGCCGGTAAAAAGTCGTTCTGTTGATCTGGCTTCTCGAACAGATATCATTTATAGATATGGATTCTCTTTCCTTCTCTAACAGCAATTCCACATATGCGTTGACGATTTTGTCTCTGGTTGCGCGGGCGCGCGGATCGGTATATTTTCTGTTTATCATCCAAGTTCCTCCCCAAAAAAAATTTTTAATTTTGGCACTTATGCAACAGTCCGGGCAAAAAAACGTTGCACAACTCCATGTTCGCTTGTAGTATAATACTATTGACAGTGGGTGTCAATAACGGCCGGTTGGACTCATTGATTACTTATTTTTGAAGGGGATTCATATGAAACTCAAGCGAATCATTACCGTTTTGATTATTGTTGTTTTCCTTATTATTGTGTCAGTTTTGGCAATCAACATGATTGGAGGTCTTAGAGGCCACTACGACGCTAAATTTGAATTGGGAGATTCAATTAGGCAGTCCCTCGTTGGTAATTATTCGTCAATCGAAAAATGTGAGATCAGTGAGGTTTACCGCTTCGGGAAAACGCTTGGCCAGATTAATTGCTCCGTTTATGTGGCTTCCGAGGATGATTTAAATGCGGCTGAAGAGATGATCAGGCGGATTTCTTCGGAAATCAGCAGAAAGGATGAACTGTATGATTACCTATTGAAAAATATTCGGGTTTTCTCAGTGTACTTTCATGTACATTCGTCTGACAGTTGGATTATTTCTGTCGACACTTCTCGGGAAACTAATTTTGAAGTCTGGGGCGTCTCCGGAGACGGAGCGGAGATAAAAGTGATCCGCACGCCCATGACCGAACAGAAATACGGTACGGTTCTGATAAACAAGGTTAAATCCATACTATGTCGGGTCAACACAAATTCTCATACAGCCGGTTTCATAGTCCCGTTAAAGGAAACTTTGGCGGCGATTGGAGTAAACGTCGAAGAAAAGGACGGCCTCATTTTGGTGCAGGGTAGGGAAAATATCATTGCAATCGATCCGAAAGAGTGCAGTTATCAAATGTTTGAGGA
>JAEEGH010022287.1_pt1 | contig 13007 bp, 8 predicted proteins | sample 9134181 | NCBI WGS metagenome assembly JAEEGH01 (sample SAMN16246544, study PRJNA631951) | gut metagenome | biome: gut microbiome; feature: rumen; material: DP-attached | host: Bos | place: Iran: Karaj | collected 2018-10 | reverse complement strand
CCGTCAGCATCACCAGGGTTTCGGCAAGTCCGATAAAGCCGATCGAAAGCGTACCGTGCTTGATGACTTCACCCACGGTATCTTCCCAGCCGAGCTTGTCGGAATCGATCCACACACCCTGTCCCATAAGGAACGGGAAGTTCTTGACCTTGCGGCGGCTCTGGACGGCGAAGCGTTCCATGAGCTGGTCGCTCACCAGTTGCAGCATGCGGTCGAGTTCCTTGAAGAACAGGTCCACGGACTTCATCTTGATGGCGATACGCGGAAGGTTGATCGACGTAAAGCTCAAGTTACCGCGACCATACGAAATTTCACGAGTCGGGTCGTAGTTGTTGCCGATCACGCGGGTACGGCAGCCCATGTACGAAATTTCAGTTTCAGGATGGCCCGGCTTGTAATACTGCAGGTTGTACGGAGCGTCCTGGAAACTGAAGTTCGGGAACAGGCGCTTGGCGCTCACGCGGCAAGACAGCTTGAACAAATCGTAGTTCGGGTCTTCCGGGTTCAGGTTGATGCCTTCCTTGACGCGGAAAATCTGAATCGGGAAGATCGCCGTTTCGCCACCGCCGAGGCCTTCTTCGGTCGTGAGGAGCAAATTCTTCATGACCATACGGGCTTCGGGCTCCGTGCACATACCGTAGTTGATGCTGCTGAACGGAGTCTGGGCACCGGCGCGGCTATGCATGGAGTTCAAGTTGTGGACGAAAGCTTCCATGGCCTGGAAGGTCGCCTTGTCGGTTTCTTCGTAAGCCATCTTTTCGGCAAACTTCTGGGCGTTGATCACCACTTCTTCGCCATAAGTCTTGGAAAGTTCGCGAGCTTCGGTATCCTGGAACTTTTCGTTCGGCACGAGCGTCGCCACCATTCCCATTTCCGCCATTTCGGTATGGAGTTTCTTGACGACCGGCTGGATTTCTTCTTCAGTCTTGGAAGTCAAGAGCATGAGGGCCTTGACCATATTGGCTAAATAGCTCTTGCGGTACGTAATACGCACGCCGTCGGCCATGGCATAGTCAAAGTTCGGAATGGACTGACCGCCGTGCTGGTCGTTCTGGTTGGACTGGATCGCGATAGCGGCCAAGGCGGCATAGCTACGAATATCCTTCGGTTCGCGCAGATGACCGTGACCCGTATTGAAGCCGTTCTTGAAGAGTTTCTTGAGGTCGATCTGGCAGCAAGTCATGGTAAGGGAATAGAAATCCAGATCGTGGATATGGATATCGCCTTCCATGTGGGCGCGGCTGTGCTCGGGCTTGAGCATCATCATCGTGTAGAAGTGCTTGGCCGATTCGGAACCGTACTTGAGCATGGTGCCCATAGCGGTGTCGCCATCGATGTTCGCGTTTTCGCGCTTGAGGTCGGATTCCTTGGCAGAACTGAAAGTGATGTCGCGGAGCGTATGCATGAGGCGAGTATTCACTTCGCGCACGCGAGTACGTTCGGCACGGTACAAGATGTAGCTCTTGGCGGTATCGGCGTAGCCACCTTCGGTAAGAGACTTTTCTACAGCATCCTGGATTTCTTCAATTTCGGGAACGGTCTTGCCCTCGGCTTCGAGTCTGCCCACCACATCGGCAGACACCTTGAGCGCCGTGCTCGTAAGCACGTCATCGCTACCCAACAAATTCAACTGACTTTGGGACGCCTTGATTTGTTCATCAAGTTCACCCGAGGCGCGGAAAGCCTTGACAATGGCATCGGCGATTTTTTCAATGTTGAACGGCATCTCACGGCCGTCACGCTTCCTTACAGAAACAATCATCTACCAATCCTTGTATCCGGCGGAATCGGCCCCCTACGGGCAAATTCCGTATCGAACATACATTTTTCTTTCATTTTCTTTTTTTACTATATCTTGTGCTCTCCTTCGAGTTCATAACACAAGATATGGAAACAATATAATAAATGTAGGCGTTGTTGGAAGACTTTTTTCAGAAAAAATTCGCTTTTTATGTAAATTTAAATTTTCAAATAAGAAGCTTTATCAACAGCCTTTTATGGGGGCTCGAAGCAGATACAAACAAACTAATAAAATCAAAAAGCTAACCCCTTTATTTATAAGAAGTTAGCTTTATCAACAGAAAAATAAAAGTTTTTTATAAACTACACCTTGACAAAAACAGCCGTCTTGACTAGCCGCTATTGGAGCAGTTCCGCCACCAGGTGAATAGACGCCGAAATTTCTACCGAATCCGCCACGGCAGAAAGATTATCCGCCGTCACCCCGTCATAGAAAGCGGCCTTTCTTGCGCCAAGGACATGATTTCTAAAAGAGAGTCCCTCCCCATTTCCCGTCACCGAGATAACCTTGCCCAGTTTGCCGCCCACGCTTTCCGCATAGCTGGACGCCGTTTCGAGAGCCTTTTCCCCAGCCGCCTTAATAATCCCCTTCTTGAGTTCGGCCTCATTCTTGAGCGTTGCCGACGTATGACTGATTTCCACATCCAGTTCGGCAGAAAGGGCCGCAATCACCGCCGCAGCCGTAGCCCTGTTCGAAGACTTGATCGCAAAGAACTGGCTGACCACGTAACCTGTAAGACTGCGCGTTCCCTTGTCGTAGGACCATTCCTTGCGCATTTCGACACTGTTCTGTTCAATATCACTTTCCGTCACGTCGATGCTCTTCATTTGCTCAAAGATAGAAGCACGACGGCTCGTCAACTGTTTGAAAAGAAGTTCCTTGTCCTTGCCGTGCAATTCAAGGCAGGCAACCGTAACGAATTCGTTGGCCTCGTACTTGCGGCTTTCCGAAGCGGAAACTTCTACCGTAGGCGTTGTCTTGTCGCCAAGAGGCAGCATCTGCGACAATTTTTCGCCGGGAGTTTCGTCCTTATCCACCGACACGACGATGAAGGCGACAAAAACCAAAAGGACTATGACCAAAACAAAAAGCTTGTTAGACATTTTTCCTCCTACTTTTTAAATAAATTAACAAAGGCATTGACTAGGAGCGCCACGGCCACCGTCGTCGTCATGCTGATAAAGGGCATCCACGGCCAACTGAAGATTCCTCCAAGCACCGCGGAAACGCCAAAGGCCGGAATTCCCTGCACCAGGACAAGGCTTGCCATGCCGCAGAGCACGGCCACGATTACGACCCAGCCGCGAAGCCTTTTCGCACCCGTTCCAAACAACCTGTCGGCAAAGAAAGCCAACAGGAACATACCCAGGAGCGGTCCCGTGAAAAGTCCCGTAAAGAACAAGGCATTCTTGAGCAGGCTCCCCTGCTGCGTCGCCGCAAACAGGGCAAAGAAAATTCCTAAAACGCCCCACACGACCGTCCAGATCTTGGCACGCTTAAGGCCGCCAATTCCTTCGTTTTCGTCCCAGCCCAGGAAATCCCGTTCGGATGTATTGCCGAGCGAATTAATGGCACTCGAGAGGCTGCTCATGGCCGCCGCACAAATCGCCGCCACGATGAGTCCCGTGATTCCCGCGGGAAGTCCATGAACGATAAAGTATGGGAAGACGTCGTTCTGTCCCAGACCTTCCGGAAGCGGAGCCGCATGAGCTTTCTGGTAGTAAACGTAGAGCGCTGCACCTACCCAGTAGAATAGAATCGAGACCGCACAGCCCAGCACCATCGAAAGGACACTCGAGCGGTTTGCCGCCTTGACATCCTTGCAGCTCAGGTAACGCTGCACGAACTGTTGGTCACAGCCGCGGATTGCAATTTCAAGAATGGCGTATGCAAAGCCCGCCGAAACAAGCGTACGGGCATTCGAAATATCCATCGAGGCGTCCCACCACTTGGTCTTGCCCGCCTCGGAAGCGAGAGCGGCCATTTCGCCGAAGCCACCGACGGAATTCGCAATTACAAGAAGCACCAGCACACCGCCACCAAAGAAAACGCAGAACTGCATCACGTCGGTCCAGATGACCGCCTTGATGCCTCCGAACCACGTATAGAAAATGGCCACGGCTGCAGACACGACAATCGCTAGCTTAAGGTCGATATGCAGAATCTGCGCAAGCACCAGCGACGGCGCGAACAGCAGGATTCCCGTGCGGAGCAACAGGTGCAGGCAATAGAAGATAGCCGCAAGCCGACGGACCGGCTTGGAAAAACGCACCTCGAAAAGTTCGTAAGCGCTATTGATTCCCGAACTGCGGAACCTGGGAATAAAGACGAAGCCGACGACCACGATACTGATGAGCGCACCGATCTGGAACATCAGGAACGTCATGTTGTCACCATACACATCGGCAGGCGCCCCGAGGAACGTAGTCGCACTCACCGACGTCGCGATCAGGCTGATGCCCACGGCCACCCACGGGATGGACCCGCCGCCCAACATGTATTCCTTCAGGTTCTTGTTGCCACGGGAGACCCAGAGGCCAATAAACACAGACAGCAGCAGATACGCCGCAAGAACAATCCAATCAAGAACAGTAAACATAGCAGGAAGTCGATAGTTGGCCCTTCGGCATGGTTCGACAGGCTCACCAACCGAGCTCAGGGACCCTACAAGGTTGGTGAGCCTGCCGAACCAAAGTTCTAAGTTAAACAGTTGCAGGTTCGGGTTCCGCCGTCTGGAACTGAACCACCTGGTTACGGCCGCCTTCCTTGGCGCGGTAGAGTGCCTGGTCGGCGTTGTTTACGGCCTTCTGGAGGTCCCCGTTGAAATTGGGCTGCAGGAGGAACGCACCGATACTGACCGTTACGCGCAGGGGTTCCGCCTGGTGAATGTCGAAGGAGAGCTTCTGGACAGCCTTGCGAATACGTTCAGCCGTTTCGACCATGCCGTTCGCATCGGTCTCGATAAGCCCCACAACAAATTCTTCGCCGCCGAAACGCGCCACGATGTCGATATCGCTACGGATTTCCTTGCTGATCGTATCGGCGATTCCCTTGATGACCACGTCACCGATCGGATGCCCGTAGGTATCGTTCACGCTCTTGAAATGGTCGATATCCATCATCAGGACACCGATACTGTACTTGCCGCGATCGGCGCGGCTCTTTTCGGCACGGAGCTTTTCGAACAGCGTCTTCTTATTGATAAGCCCCGTATGGCCGTCGCGCATCGCCTGTTCACGGCCCATTTCGAATTTGCAGGCACGGTCGTAGGCAAAACCGGCGACACTTGCGAACGCCTTGAGCAATTCCTTCTCGTGATCGTTATAGGGAAGCGAGCTGCTGCTTTCGAGACAAATGGCGATATCGGCCGTGGCGGCATCGTGTTCAGCCGCAATAGGCATCACGAAAATCTGGCGGAGGTTCAGGTTCCTCTTTTCGGAATCGTTCAAGCGAGGCAGGTAATCCTTAAAACCAGGCAAGAAGGAACGTTCCATAGGACGGTTGCGCATGATCGAAAGGACAAAGATGCCCTTGTCCGAAAGGGTGAAGCGCTTGTTGACGAACTGGTCCGCATCCACGCCGTCGCAATGGATGACACGACCAGAATCCTTATCCTTGTCCATCGCCATGATCGTCAGGCGGTCGTAGGCCATATTGGCCCTGACGTAGTTGATGATTTCCTTGTAAATGTCATTCACCGACATCGTCTTGAAGAACTTGCGCAAGTAGTTGTAAAGGCCGCTATACTGCTGCAGGGCAATATGCTTCTGTGCCGAATAAAAGCCCTTGTAGTCGAGCATCGAAATCGCCCCAGCCACATAAGTCAGCGCGCGGGCCGTCGCATTGTTGAAGGCGTTCGGGCAAACAGAATCCAAAATCAGGGCGCCAACACGGACTCCGCTTCCATGGTCGATCAGGGGCACGGCCACCACCGACTTAATCGGGGTGTTGTCTACATAATATTGCAGACTCTTGCAACCAGGCAAGTCGCCTTCCAAGAGACGGTCAACCCCGGGACGGAAAAGCTGACTTAAAAGTCCAGAAGTTTCAGTGATTACCGTAGATGGATTGACGGAAACTTCCTTGTCATTCACGTAATTGCGGACTCCCCATTCCTTGGCATTGCGCTGCGAAAAGACCAGGGCGGAATTGACATTCGGGACAATACCCTTAAGGGCAAGGAGAAGATCCATCATGGCCCTGTTGATGTCGGCATTGGCACGCGCCCAGACCTGGCTCACCTTGAGTGCCGCCTCGGGTTCATTCGCCATACCGTTGCCATTGCGGAATTCGGAACGCAAATCGGGAGCCACCACGGGAGTCGTCCCCGTTGCACGGTTCTTGAGCGTAATCACCGGAAGTGTCGCCGTAGACGCCCCCGGGCCGGCCAGGCGCGGACGATTCATCCAGGCAAGGACAAAAGCCACCACGGCAAAGGGGATCAGGAAAAGGAACATCCCGTTCAGAAACGAAAGGCCAACCAAAAGACCTGCCACAATAAACAATATTTCAGAAACCGACATATTTCACCTTCTAAAGACGGAACGAACGGTACAACATGACCACGGCAACGCCTCCATAAACGAAGTGGCTAATCCACGCCGCCCAGAAAGGCGTCAACGCACCGTTTTCTCCCATTTTCAAACCGATTCGTTCAAAGATATAATAGCTAAAAACAATCAAGAGGCCAACCCCGAACTTCTGGGAAAGCCCCCCGGAACGGCTATAGCGATGGCAAAGAGCTGCACCGATGAGCAGAACGATTAAATTCATCCAATGAGCCGATCGCTTAAACTGCAAGGCCGTTTCCATGGCGTGGGTATCTTCGCCGGAACGTTTCAGCACGCTGATTCGCGCCATCACCATCTTGGAATCCATCTCATCGGCGGTCTGGCGTTCGTTGATAAGATCGTTCGGATGCGTGTTGACCTTGTCGCAAATTTTTTCGCGCTTGATCGGGTAAACCTTGACGGAACCGTCCTTGTTGAATTCACGGCGGTTTCCCCGTTCGAACAGCCAGCATCCCGGAGGCGGTTCAATACTTTCGAGCCGGGCGATGGAATCCAAGGAATCCTTCGGCGGAATTTCTTCCCAGCGGACAATCCTTGCGTCGTAACGTTCCCGGAGACGGCCATCTTCGCGCAGCAGGAGCACCACGTCGCGGCCTAGCCGGTTGACGCCGGAGTAATGCCTAAAGAACCAGCTCGCCCGTTCACTGTCGATAAAGGTAAAGTCGCGTTTTTCCTTGATGCGCGGATTCTTCTTTTTCTGCGCATTCGTTTCCATGGTCTCGAGTCGCTTATGGTTCGCATCGGGCAGCCAAAGTTCGCTCATCTCGTACGAACCTATCGAAACAAGGACACCGAAAACAAATATCGGGAAAAGGGTCTTGAGGGGGCTCTGCCCCGAACTCTGCATGGCACTCGTTTCCAGGTGACGCGCCATGTTACCGATAGATGCGAGTACCGCAATGAACAAGGCGACCGGCGTAATCAGGTACACCATGTAAGGGATATAGCTCACGTAGTAATCGATGGCATCCTTGGTGTCGCGGGCAAGCCACGTCTTGATGTTACCCACAAAGTCGATGACCGCAAACATGAGGATTGCGCCCAGCAACACCAGCAGGAACATCTTGAGGAAATTCCACATCATGTAGCGGGTAAACTTCATCCGAATTTTCTCCCCAAAAAGCCGAAGATATTCTTGAAGAAGCGCCCCACGGCGCGCACCGCCCTGAAGAACTTGGAATCGCCCGAGAAACGGTCTCGCACCATCGCAATCGTAATGAAGATGCCGAACGCACCGATAATGATATTGGACGCCCACATGGCAAGATACGGGCTCACCAGGAGCCTGTCGGCCATATTTTCGCCACCAATCAGGCAAATCCAGTAAATCACAAAGAACGCAAGGCTATAGAGGATACCCGTTCCGATACCGCCCTTGCGGGCCATGATACCGAGGGGAGCCCCGATCAAAATAAAGATGAAGCAGGCAAAACTCGTGCTGTACTTTTTCTGGATTTCTACCGTATACTGCGCCTCGCGCTTGAGTTCCGCTTCCATGCGACCATACAGGCGCTCCGTCGTGCGGAAGGTCGCGATTTCCTGGACGCGCAGACGCTGCAACGACCGCCTGCGCTGGATAGAATCGAGCGTCACGCCGCTCTCGACCGATTCGGGAACAATCGAATCGCCTTCGACATCGTTCCGCAACGCCACCAGCGAGCCCAGACGCTTTTCGAGGGCCGCATCGCGGTATTCCACATATTTTTTTTGCGCATCTTCAACGACTTCGGTCATCATCTCGATAGGCATTTCGCGGTCGCTGCGGTAACTGCGGCTACGGCGTTCCAGGCGGTCATCGACATTCTTCATCGCGAGATCCTGCGAGAAGAATCGAATGCGGAAATAGTTCTCGGGATTGTCGGCGTCCGTCATGTGCGTCTCGCCGCTGCGGAGCCTAAGCATCAAGGTCGCACCGTTATCCGCATATTCCATGGAGGCGCTATCCGCATACACGATACGGGGGGCGCCGCGCTTCTCCATCTCGAAAATCTGGATTCCGTACAAAGTTCCGGAAACGGGGTCGATGCGGTTTACCCACAGCTGCACGTCAGGAAACTGCGTAATAAGGCGCCCCGCATCGATAAACACGTGAGGTTTCTTGCGCGACACGGCATTCATGAGCTCCACGGAACGGTGGTTCGCCTCGGGAAGCACCCAGTTGTTAAAAATCACCATCAACAAAGAAATCAGCAACGAAACGAGAAGAACCGGGCGCATCAGCGAAAGCGGCGACACGCCCGCCGCCTTGCAGGCCGTAATTTCCTGGTCACCCGAAAGCCGACCAAACGCCATGAGGCTTGCCACCAGCACCGCCATCGGAATCGAGAGCGAGAGCATCCACGCGAGGTTCAGGGCGAATATTTCGAGCACCGTTTCTGCCGGGAGTCCCTTGGACAGCACATTGTCCAGGATTTTTACGAGAAAGTCCACCACGAACAAGAAGGTGATGCCAAAAAGAGCCGCCAAAAACGGGGCTATAAGCTCTTTCAACACATAGCGGACTAGAATCATTACTTCTGGACTTGCAAAATTTTCTACTTTACGGGAGTAAAATTAGAATTAAAACCAAAGAAAAAAAATGAACCTGTTCAAAAAGATTCCCCTATTCCTTTATCTTTTGGCCTTTGCAATCGCTTTTATAGGTTGTTCGTCTAGCGGGCAGACCAAGATGAAACATACCGAATGGTGCAGAATCCGCTACGAGAACGCCGAGGAACTCTTCAAGAAAGAAAAGTACGGGCGTGCAACCGACAAGCTCGAAGAAATTCTCGCCACCTGCGCCGGTACCGGCTACATGGAACAGGCGCAGTTCCTGATGGCGGAAAGCTATTTCAACATGGAAGACTGGATCGAGGCCCGCGGCGAGTACGGCAGCTTTATCCTGAACTTCCCCGGTTCCCCGTTTATCGAGACCGCCGAATTCCGCAAGGCCATTTCTTCGTTCAACATGGAATTCCGCGTGAGCCGCGACGAAGCCAACACGACAATCGCCATGAGGGACTTCGAACGTTACCTGTCGAACTACCCCGAATCTCCGCTGCGCGACTCAGTGAACTACTACTACAACCTACTGGTGGAACGCCTTGCCGAAAAGGAATTCCAGACGGCCAGACTCTACATGCGCATGGACAAGTACCAGGCAGCCGTCATCTACCTGAAGGAATTCCTGGAAACCTATCCGAACAGCAAGCGCCATACCGAGGCCCTGTTCATGATTACGGAAGCCTACAACGAACTTGACCAGTTCGAAACCGCCAAACTGTACCTGAACATCGCAAGAAACGAGGCCTCCCCCGACGACAAGGATATCCTGAAGAAAATCGAGAAAAGCGAAAAGGCTATCGACAAGTCCGAGCTCGCCTTCGCCAAACGCATGAAGAAGGATTCTCAGAAGAAGAGGTTCTGGAAAGAAGACCGACAGATGCAGAACTAGGGAAATTCGGAATTCGGAATTCAGAATTCGAAATTAAAAACGAATGCGTAGGTTAAGGTCATCCTGAGTGGAGCGAAACGGAATCGAAGGATCAAAAAAGTTGAGAAATCTTTTATACATCCTCCTTGTGGCAGTTCTTGCCGCATCTGCGATGGCCGCCGAAGAAACCTCGACCCGCGACCGCTCCAAGTTGTCTATCTTTATCCAGCCTGCAGTATCCTTTTTGGATTTTCCGGAGCGAGAATACTTCCAGAACGCCATCGACACCCTCTACTACAGTTTTAGGGAAGACGCCCTCACCGAAAGCGAATCGCTCAGCGTCGCCAAGCAGGATTTCCAGAAGGTGAACTTCTGTTTCCCGATTTCGGCCGGACTACAGTACCAAATTTTCCCCGACAACTTCGTAAGTCTCGGTCTGAGTTTTATCTATGACAACGAAGCGGTGGTGCTCACCGACCGCAAGAACAGGACGCATAACTACAGCTATACCATCCAGGGGATGCCGCTGTTCCTCGAATACCGCCTCGGCATTCCGCGCAACCTGATGACCCTTTCGGGAGAAAGCCTCTTCAGTATCGCCGTGCGCTGGTACTGGGTGCTGCCTGGCACAGAAATTTACAGCACCTGGGGACAGCTGGAGGCGAAATCGTCCGCTGTGGGAGCGGGTTTCGGCATCAGCGTCGGCTACCTTATTGCCAACTGGAAAAACTTCAACATTTACGGCGACATAGGCTACAGCAGCATCAAGGTGGAATCGGACAAGAAGTATTCGGACATCGTTCCTGACGGTCCCGAAAAGAAAGCCAAATGGAATATCGGCGGACTCACGATGCAAGTGCGCGTCGGTTTTGGACTTTGGAACGAACCCGAGCCTGTCGAAGAAGACGATGACGCGGATGACGACTCAACAAACGCTGCAACTCCCCCGGCAACATCCACGGCAACTTCCACGGCAACACCCCCGGCAAGCGAACCGGAACATACTGCAAAAGAAAAAGTCCCGGAGGAATAATGAGTTTTCTTCCTGGCGAAAAGTTGCATTACGCCGAGACGCATTTCAAGTTCAAGCTCCCCTGGTCGCTGCTGTTTAGGCCGTGGCCTGAAATTCTTGCGGACGCGCCCTTTCAGTTTGTTCCTGGAGTCGAGCCTATTTTATGGTTGGTAATCCGCGACGCGCATCGGTTCCCGACGCTTATTGAAAAAATTGAAATTTCAATTACAGGCTCCGAAAATTTCAGCACTAACAAGAGAGTCGATTTACATATCCGCGCCACGGAGCAATTTGGATTTTACCCCGTCAGGTTGGGCAAGCTTCCTGCGGGAAATTATGATATCGACTGTAGGATTTCCGCGAAGCGAATCAACGAAAACGGCGAGCCTACCGCAGACAAGGAAAGATGCTTTAGACGCTGGAATTACCCCGGATTAAAGCCAAAGCCGCTCAAGATTCAAGTTCTTGCAGAAGAACCGCCCAAGGCACCTGGATTTGTGGCCGGCGAAATGCATTGCCACACGCACTACTCGGCAGACCATGTGGAGCACGGAGCCTCGCCAGCCGTATTGCAACAGGCGGCCCAAGCCGTCGGGCTCGATTTTGTAAGTTGCACCGACCACGCCTACGATTTCGCTTTCACGACCGAAGACTACACCAAAGAAGCGGACACTCCACTCACCCGCTTTGATGCCTTACGCGAAGAAGTCCGCAAACTGAACGAAACCCGATCGGGCCAGACAGAAAACCTGCCACTCATGATTGCAGGCGAAGAAGTTTCTGCAGGCAATTCCAAAGGCGAAAATGTGCACATGACTGTACTCGGGCCAGAATGCTATTTGCCCGGGCTCGGCGACTGCGGACGCAACTGGCTCGACAACAAGCCCACTTTCAAGATTCCAAAGCTTTTGGAAATGACCGCGGCACATTGCTTTGCAGCCCACCCGATGCAGCCCATGGGCTACCTCGAGAAATTCATTTTCCGTCGCGGCTACTGGAGCCACAAAGATTTGAATCTGGACGCAACCCACAAGATTCGCGGAATTCAGTTCTGGAACGGAATTCGCGATGAAGGATTCAAGCTTGGAAGAGAATGGTGGATTGAGGAACTCGGCAAGGGGAATTTCTTGCTCCCGATTGGCGGCAACGACGCTCACGGCGACTTGAACGACACAACATCAGTCAACATGCCGCTGATTTCATTGAGGCACTCCCGCGAACATGTTTTCGGGAAAGTGAGAACGGTAATTAAATTCGGAATTCGGAATTCGGAATTCGGAACTAAAGTTTCAAGCGAGGCAATCCACGAAGCGTTCGCGGGCGATAACTGCTACATTACCGATGGCCCGGCTCTCTGGTGGGAACGCGGCGAAAAGACGGTGACCTTCCACGCCCGCAATACGCAAGATTTCGGCGGAGCCTTCCGCTACATTCGCATTTTCGGGCGCAAGCGTTCTGCAGGCGGCAAGCTCGCCAAGAACGAAACCGTCTGCATAGAAAGCCTAGTCGCCGCCCCGGCAAAAACAGACATCACCGTAAACACAGACAACTTTGCCTACCTGCGCGCCGAATGCGAAACGGCAACCGGCAAATTCGCGATGACCTCGGCGGCGGTACTCGCGTAGTAGCGAATTTTATATCTTAAGGGAAACCCATCCGAGGAGGTACACATGCCACGATTCATGTCGCCATTGCGACCGCGCTACATGCGTTCCCCGTTGGATATTCCGCCCGAAGCGTCGAAATTTTCGGCCGAAGCGAATACGGCTTCGCTGAATGCCGCGCAAGAATCGCCCGAGGCGCAGGAGCCCGAATACCCTGAAATCGTCTGCGTGTCCGAAGGCACTTTTCGCCAGATTCGCGACGACAGCCTGGTGCTGCTTTCGCAGGGAATTTCACACCGGCTCTTGCGCAGTATCGAAGGCCCGTTCCTGATTTTTGTTTTGCCCGAGCATGAGGTGCGAGCACGCGAGCAGTTGGCGCTGTACCGCAAAGAGAATCCGCCCAAAGAAGAAAACCCGCCGATTCCCTTGAGCTTTAGCCTGCAGCCGCTCTGGGTTTTGCTTGCACCCTTGATTGTCACGCTGATTGATTTTACAGACGCCATGAACCTGCATACGCCCGGCATTTCGGATGCAGCCAAGGTCCTTAAGGGCGAATGGTGGCGCTCGCTGACCGCGCAAACATTGCATGGCGACGTAAGGCATCTGG
>JAEEGH010022282.1_pt1 | contig 13010 bp, 8 predicted proteins | sample 9134181 | NCBI WGS metagenome assembly JAEEGH01 (sample SAMN16246544, study PRJNA631951) | gut metagenome | biome: gut microbiome; feature: rumen; material: DP-attached | host: Bos | place: Iran: Karaj | collected 2018-10 | reverse complement strand
GTGGCATTCCACAAGCTTAACATCAACAAGCTCGCCAATAAGTGACTCATCACCTGGGAAGTGAACCAGTGTGTTATTGCTAAGTCTGCCTGTAACGAGGCTGTTATCCTGCTCGTTAACACTCTCAACGAGAACTTTCTCAGTTACTCCTGTAAGCTTTTCAGACTGTATTCTTGCTGTTTCCTGAACGACCTTAAGAAGTCTGTCGAAATTCTCTTTAACCTCTGCCTCTGGCACCTGATCTGGGAAGCCGGCAGCAGGTGTTCCTGTTCTCTTGGAATAGATAAATGTAAAGGCATTATCAAAAGAAGCCTTCTTAACTACATCTATAGTCTCGTCCACATCAGCTGGTGTCTCACCAGGGAAGCCAACGATAATATCAGTTGTAATAGCAACATCAGGAAGCTTAGTCCTGATCTTATCTACAAGTGCAAGGTATGAATCCTTGGTATACTTACGATTCATACGACGCAAAATTTCAGTACTGCCTGACTGAAGTGGCAGATGGATATGTCTTGCAAGCTTAGGATTTCTCTCGATAACATCAAGAAGCTCATCAGAAAAGTCCTTAGGATGAGGAGTCATAAATCTGATTCTCTCAAGTCCCTGTACCTTACAAACTTCCTCAAGAAGCTCTGGGAAGCTTATCTTATTAGGATCATCATCCTTGAAATCAAGACCATAGGAGTTAACGTTCTGACCAAGGAGCATAACCTCTTTAACTCCATCAGCAACGAGCTTCTCACACTCTCTTACGATATCCTTAGGAGACCTGGATCTCTCACGACCTCTAACATAAGGAACGATACAGTAAGTGCAGAAATTGTTGCAGCCAAACATAATGTTTACGCCTGACTTAAATGGGTACTTACGAAGAACTGGAAGATCCTCGACAATCTTGTCTGTCTCTTTCCAAATATCGATGATCATCCTATCAGACTCGAGACAAGTGCAAAGTAGCTCAGCAAATTTATAGATATTATGTGTTCCAAAAATAAGATCAACAAATCTGTAGCTCTTCTGAATCTTCTCAACTGCTGTCTGCTCCTGCATCATGCATCCGCAAAGAGCTATCTTCATATCAGGATTCTTTTTCTTAAAATTACTGCATGCACCAAGACGGCCATACACTCTCTGATCTGCGTTATCTCTTACTGTGCAGGTGTTGTAAATTACAAAGTCAGCATTCTCAGACTCAGACTCTTCGTAGCCTACAAGACGAAGGATAGCAAGTAGCTTCTCAGAATCTCTTGCATTCATCTGACAACCAAAGGTTACAACGCAGGCTGTAAGCTTTCTGCCAAGCTCTTTTTCCTTGTCAGCAACATAAGCTTTAGCCTTCTCGATAAACTCAAGCTGTCTAAGGCTCTCTGCATCTGTGATCTCATTTTTATTACTATTTAAAACATTTATTTCTTTACTCATTACCAAAAACTCTTTCTAACAAAAAACAAATTAAAACTTAGTACCATACGCATCAACGATTCCAAGGAGGATATCTACAACCTTCCTCATCTCCTGGATTGAAGCGTATTCATACTTGCCATGATAGTTGTAACCACCAGTACAGAGGTTAGGACATGGAAGTCCCTTGTAAGACAGCGCTGCACCATCTGTGCCTCCTCTGATTGGAGAATCGATAGGTGTGATTCCAAGCTCTGTCATAACCTTCTTGGCATTATCAACAAGGTGCATGTGAGGACGGATCTTATCGATCATGTTGTAGTACTGATCGTGAACCTCGACTTCTACTGTGCCCTCTCCATATTTCTTGTTAAGATATTCAGCAGCAGCCACAAACAGCTCTTTCTTCTGAGCAAAAAGAGCTTCATCATGGTCTCTTATAATATATGATGCGCTAGCCTTCTCTGTTCCGCCATTAACCTCAGTTAGGTGGAAGAAGCCTTCTCTTTTCTCTGTATACATAGGATTCTGGAATGCAGGTAAAAGAGCATGGAACTCATAGCAAAGAAGCGCTGCATTTATCATCTTGTTCTTGGCATCGCCAGGATGAACGCTTCTACCGTTAACCTTGATATTGCCCTCAGCAGCATTGAAGTTCTCGTACTCGAGTTCTCCAAGCTTACCACCATCAACTGTATATGCGTACTTGGCACCAAATCTATCAATATCAAAGAAAGCTGTTCCAGCGCCAATCTCCTCATCCGGAGTAAAGGCGATCTTAATATCGCCGTGCTTGATATCAGGATTAGTCAAAAGAGTCTCAGCCATAGTCATGATCTCAGAAACTCCGGCCTTATCGTCAGCACCAAGAAGTGTTGTACCATCTGTAACAATAAGGTCTTCTCCAATGTGGTTCATAAGCTCTGGGAAATCCTTAGGCGATAAAACAACCTTCTCATCAGCATTCAGAATAATGTCTGTTCCCTCGTAGTTATCAACGATACGAGGCTTAACATCCTTGCCGCTTACTTCATCAGAAGTATCCATGTGTGCCACAAAGCCAATAGCTGGTCTATCCTTGCCATCATCAATATTAGATGGAATGCTGGCATATACATAACAGTGATCCTTGTCATAAAAGACATCTGATGCGCCAATCTGTGTAAGCTCATCAGCAAGAAGTTTAGCCAGATCATGCTGCTTCATGGTAGATGGTGATGTACCTGTTGTATCATCTGACTGAGTATCAATCTTTACATATCTAAGAAACTTTTCAATAACGTCAATTTTTCCCATTTTTCTTTCTCTTTGTTTCCTTTTTCTTTTTATAATTTGGATCCTTCTCGCTTATATAAATGCGAACGCTTCTGTCATCAAGAACGTTAAAGTCTGCATTTCCAGGATCAAGATCAACTCCTGCGTAAGCTCCAGTATCTGACAAAAGACTCCATTTAAGTCCATCAGGAAGCTTGGGAAGTGCAAATTCGTTCTTGGCCCAATACATGTTGTAGCAGACATAGATAAATGGCTTATCTGCATCCTTGTTGTTATCATAAAGGCCGCAGTACAACATTCCCAGAATATGACTATAACCTGACAGGTCAGGTCTCCATGCATCCTTGCCGTGACAGGAAAGATCCGGATAACCACAGGAAATGTAATCCATAAGCTTAAATGGCTTCCTGTTATGTAAAAAGCTATATGTAGAGCGAAGCTTCACAAGGAATCTAACATAATCATACAGATCTCTGTTCTTGTCAAACGCTCTCCAGTCAACCCATCCGATCTCATTATCCTGACAGTATGGATTGTTGTTACCAGACTGTGAGTTACCAAACTCATCACCACTAAAGAGCATCGGAGTTCCCTGAGACAAGAACAGCATGGTCAGAATATTCTTCATCTGCTTAACTCGAAGCTCTAATATGTTATGCTTCCTGGTACGTCCTTCAATTCCGCAGTTCCAGCTGAAATTGTTGTCTGTACCATCCTTGTTGTTCTCGCCGTTCTCCTCATTGTGCTTGTGTTCATAAGCTACAAGGTCAGCAAGTCTGAAGCCCTCATAATCGCAAATATAATTGATAACGCCATTATCACAATCATTGTGAATCATGCTCTTAAGGAAGTCATTAACTGTATTGTCATCACTCTTTAAGAACCTGCGGCAGGCATACATAAAGGAATTATTGTAAATAGCAAGAACACGCTCATCAGGCGTTTTGCCACCATAGATATCTCCTGTATCAAACCAGTCATACCAGATCTTGGCATCTGTAAAAAGAGGCTCCTTAACTATCTGCCTGATTGGCACTCTCGCGCCTTTCAGATGGAATCCATCTACGTGGTAAGTACATCTCCAGTATCTAAGAGCATCGATTATAAGAGACTCATTCTCATTATCCTCGAAAAAGAACTGCATAATAACTTCAAGTCCATTTTCGTGAAGAGTCTTAACAAAGCTCTTGAACTCATTTTCTGCATCATCGGAATTCTCGCAGAAAGCAGTTCTTGGAGCAAAATAGTAACCTTTTTTATATCCCCAGAAATTAACCTTCTTGGTAATATCTTTCTCGTTTAAAAGACTTCCATCTTTGGAATAAACAACCTTGTTCTGGCTACCAACAGCCTTTTTCACAGGGTTCTCAACCTCATTCATCTCATAAGCAGGCATCAGCTCAAGTGTTGTAACACCCAGTTCTTTGAGATAAGGAATCTTATCAATGATTCCGCCAAAGGTACCTCTCCTGCCAGATGAAACACCGCTGCTGGCGCTCTTGGTAAAGCCCCTGACATTTAACAGATATACAAAGCTGTTCTCATATGGAACATTAGGATTTGCATCATTCCCCCAGTCAAAGCAGGATGATGAATGTGAATTAAGAGATTTGTTATCAAGCTTGGCTCTGATCTCATTATCAGGAACATCTGTCCCGAACTTCTCAAGACCTATAACATGCTTGGCATAGGAATCACAAAAATATGAATCATCCGCAAAATAATTGTAGGAGTCATATTCATCAATGTTCTCTATTCCTCTAATCCTCGCAGAATAAATAGCCCCTCTCTTAAGGGACTTAGGAAAAGAAATAGACAGAATATCTACTATCTTGCTCCCCTCCGACTTATACAGCGTAATTCCGCACTTCTTGTTATCCCCGAAAATAGTGCGAACTACCAGACTCTTGTCGTAATCAATATAACAGCCAAGAGGATATGGCTTCTCATTGCAAATCTCAAATTTCCCGCGCATTTTTCATACTCCCAATCTTTCACATATGCCGTAATATTTTACCACAAAAAAGCTTTATATGCTAATAAACTATGCTATAATCGACATATACGAGAACAAATTCCACAAGGAGGCATAAAATATGGAATTTTCTAAGATTGCAACCGAAATGAACACCAGAATCGAGAATGGCGAGCAGGAAACAGTTGAAATCGAGCTTGATCACGGCGAAATCGTTAATTGCGCCATTATGATCGTGCTTACTGTTAACGATAAAGATTACATAGTTCTTTTACCACTTGATAAAAATGGTCAGAATCATGATGGAAATGTCTGGTTCTATGAATTTATCTGGGATGGATCAGATAAAGAGCCTGAACTTGGCTATATCAGTGATGATGCAGAGTACGAGGCTGTATCAGAAGCTTTTGACCTCTATCTTGACGATGTTGAGTTCGATGAGCTCGTTGAGCTCCCAGAAGAAGGACTTGACGGAGAAGAATAATTTTTCTCCCATAAATGCCTGAGGGGCCTTAGGAACCTTGATGGTAGCATCGGATTCTCACTATTTCCGGTACAATACGACATTATGAGCGCTGATTTAGCCCTTGTCATTCCGACATAGAGCATTCGGCGCTCTTCTTCTATCTGCTCCTTTGTAACTGAGCTTCTGCTTGGAATAACGCCTTCATTCAGACCTGGGAGCCATACTATATCAAACTCAAGCCCCTTAGATCCGTGCATTGTTAGGAGTCTTACACACTTTCCTTTATTTACAGCCTTTCCCTTTGAGTCTGTATCAATACTTTCTTCCTTTATCCTGTCCAGTTCTTTTAATAAAAGCGTATTATCAGGAAGCTTTTTAGACAGCTTGCTCAGCTCATCAAGTGCGTTTATCTCCTTTGGAAAGAGCTTATCTATACCAATCTCATTTCTCAGAAACCTTATGGAAAGAGCTGGTCTCATATGAGCTATCATGTTTATCTGCCTGAAAAGCTTTTCAATTTCTTTTATCCTCTCATGATTACCACGATAATACCTTAATAGCTCAGCTTCGCTTACCGTATCCTTGGATAACGCGCTTCTACTGATATATCTGTTGGGGTTATTCATAATCCGTAAAAAGAACTCCCTCTTTTTGCCCTCATATGCAAACCTTAGGTAGTTCTCGCATAGCTTAACAGCTGGAGAATCGGTAAAAGACTTAGCGTAATTATCAAGATTAGTAGGAATCCCGTACATCTTACACTCTCCAGCCAGTGCAAGAGCTTCTGAATTAGTCCTGAAAATAAAAGCTATGGTATCAAGTTTATCCATATTATCCTTGAGAAACTTGATAATGGCTGCGCTTTGATGCTTTTTATTTATATACTTTCTGGGATAAACAAAGCCATTAGGGCTTGCTGTGTCAGGCCTTAGCTCCTTATTAAGTCGTATGATGTTTTCTTTTATAAGATCATTCGCTGCGTATAATATAATTTTTGCGCATCTATAGTTGATATTTAAATTTATGATTTTAGGACTCTGCCCTTCAAACTGCTCTGTAAACTTCTGCATTATTCCAGGGTCAGAGCCTCTAAAGCCATATATAGACTGGTCATCATCTCCTACAACAAAGAGATTATTAGTCCTGCACAGAAGCCTTATAACCTTATACTGCATGAGATTTATATCCTGATACTCATCGATTAGAACATACTTAAATCTCCTGCTCCACATATCAAGAAGGCTTTTATCTTTTTGTAAAAGCTCGTAGCAGTGAAGAATCATGTCATCAAAATCAATCAGTCCAAACTCTCTAAGTAGCTCATTATATTCATTGTAAATAGCCGTAAAATATTTAGATAATGGAACGCTTTCCTGATGCTTATCAGGTGCCTCTCCAGTATTCTTGATCCTGGATATTTCAGAGATAATATCCCCTATCATTTCAACAGCATCAGTACATTCCTGTTTGTCAATATCGTGAACAGATGATAATTTAAGGATAATATCCTTAACAAATCTGTACTTATCTTTCTCACTGGCTATTTTAAGTTTATTAGATGGATTCGATTGACGAATTATCTGATAAAAAACAGAATGAAATGTGCCAAAACACACCTCAGGATAAAGAGAATCTGTGATCTTATAGAATCTATGCTGCATCTCTATTGCTGCAGCTTTCGTGAAGGTTATTACTAAAACTGATGAAGGATCTACTGAACACTCCTCGATCAAATGCTTTAGTCTTTGTACTATAACAAAGGTTTTGCCGCTCCCTGGCCCTGCAAGAACCATTGCAGGGCCATCTTTATGGAGAATAGCCTCCATCTGAGCGGCATTACCATTTATATTATTTCTCAAGAAGTGCAATACTCTTCTTAATTCTGGCGATTGTCTCGTCCTTACCGATAACTTCCATGAGTTCAGTAGCTCCACATGGAGTCATCTCCTTACCACATACAGCAATTCTTACTGGCCAGAGAACGTAACCATTCTTGTACTCGTGAGACTTGATGTAATCAGATAAAAGAGCAAACAGAGAATCGTTAGTGTAATCATCATGTGCCTCAAGAAGTGGAAGTACCTCTTTGAGAACTGCAAGTGATGTCTCCTCGTTAGTCTTCATCTTCTTGTGAGCAAAGATAGCTGTATCATACTCAGGCATCTCCTCAAAGAAATCTACCATACCCTCGATATCAGGGAAAATCTCGATACGAGTCTTAACCATGTTAGAAATCTTCTTAAGATCAAGAGGCTTCTTGATAACTTTCTCAAGATATGGCCTTGCCATCTCAAAGAACTTATCCTCATCCATAGCCTTGAGATACTCACCGTTCATCCATTTGAGCTTAGTATAGTCAAATACAGCTGGTGACTTGTTGATACGTGTATAATCAAACTTCTCAATAAGATCCTGAAGGCTCATGATCTCCTGGTTGTCATCTGGTGACCATCCAAGAAGAGCTACAAAGTTAACAACTGCCTCTGCAATAAAGCCCTGCTCGATAAGATCCTCGAATGAAGAATGTCCGCTTCTCTTAGAGAGCTTGTGGTGCTCCTCATCAGTGATAAGTGGGCAGTGAATATACTTAGGAACTTCCCATCCAAATGCATCGTAAAGTCTGTTGTACTTAGGTGATGAAGAAATATACTCGTTACCACGAACAACGTGTGTGATTCCCATAAGGTGATCATCAACAACATTAGCAAAGTTATATGTTGGATAGCCATCTGACTTAATAAGGATCATGTCATCAAGCTCTTTGTTCTCAACTGTTACATCTCCGTAAAGCTCATCATGAAATGTAGTTGTACCCTCTGTTGGGTTATTCTGTCTGATAACAAATGGCTTACCCTCAGCAAGGTTCTTCTCAACCTCTTCCTTGGATAAGTGGAGGCAGTGCTTGTCATAAACACTGATCTGCTTCTTGCCGCCGTTGCCATCATCTATCTCCTGTACAAGAGTAGCAAGTCTCTCCTCATCACAGAAACAGTAATAAGCCTCGCCCTTGTCTACAAGCTCCTTGGCATACTGCATATAAATACCGGCCTTCTGTCTCTCACTCTGAACATAAGGACCTACTGGACCACCGATATCTGGACCTTCATCATGAACAAGTCCTGTATCCTTAAGTGTCTGATAGATAATCTCAGTTGCACCCTCTACAAAACGCTCCTGGTCAGTATCCTCAATTCTAAGGATATAGTCTCCACCCTCATGCTTGGAAATAAGGTAAGCATAAAGAGCTGTTCTAAGATTTCCTACATGCATACGGCCTGTTGGGCTTGGTGCATATCTTGTACGAATTTTCATTGTTTTCTCCTATATAAAATAAAATTTAAGTTTATACAAATTTATACATATCTAAACCGGTAATTCAAATATGCCGCAAGTTTCTTTTATAGCACAATCTTATACAAGTGTCAAAAGAACTATTAACAAAATATCAGTTCTTGCCTGTTGAACCAAAACCGCCTCTATCAGCGCCTTCAAGGTGATCACATTCCTCAAAATCAATGTGAGGCTGATTCTCCATAATGCGGAACTGGCAAATACGATCATTAAAGCTGATATGTGTATCGCGCATAGCAATTACAGGCATAAACCACTGATCATTATCTCCGCAATATGAGTGATCGATAACGCCCATGCTGTTGGCCTGTATAATTCCAAAGTTCTTGAAGGTTGAACTTCTAGGCACTACATGTGCTTCATAACCTTCTGGAATCTCCATTGCTATTCCAAGTGGAACAAGCTTAAATTCTCCCTGCTTGAGGTCAATATCCTCAGCGCTCCTAAGGTCTATCCAGTCAGATTTGCCATCTATATACTGAAGTTTCTCAATCTTGTCGTTAAAATATTTGATCTTTATTGTCTTGTTCATGTTACTCCCCGGTTTCTAATTAAAATTATGTATTATTTTATCATAAACATTCAATTTCTATTATAGCTTTATAGTATAAAAAGTCACTACATGAAATACCAGCCACTGCGGTGCCCGCAGTGACTGGTACTTTAGAAAGTGTATGAAGAAAAGATATTATCTATAGTAAGCTGTAACTGTCTCACCCTTTGATCCAAGTGGAATCTCATGGTCAAGACCTACAAACTTGCCAGTACGTAAATCTGACCAAAGAGTCTTTTTCATCATGTTGTACTTGGCAGCATCCCATGTTACCCAGTCGCCTTCAAGAATCAATGCTTTTTTGCCATAAGATTTAGTGCTCTTATGCATTGACTAACCCTCCATATAATTTGTTACCATCCACAGCCCTAAGGCTGTGGACGATAACTGTAAGTTTTTTATTTTGCTTCTGCAATAATCTCAACAGTGTTGTTAAGATGGCTTGATCCCTGAATACCAAATTCAGTTGATCCGCCTGGCTCAAGTGATGCGTTCCATGACATTGGTGTAATGATGTAGTAATTAGCATCTTCATCAACGTTTACGCACCAGCTTGAATCGATACCAACATCCTTCTTGTTAACCTTAAGTACCCAAGAATTTGTTCTCTTATCTGTATCGTTCTTAACCTTGATAAGAACCTGATAACCTGAACCCCAGTTATTGAGTGTGTACTCAGCCTTGAAGTCGCCTGTAACAACAGGATCTGGAACGATGATTGGATCATCTGGCTCTACTGGATCGTCTGGCTCGATAGGATCATCTGGTTCTACTGGGTCAACTGGATCTGGATCAACTGGATCATCTGGCTCGATAGGATCAACAGGATCTGGATCTACTGGATCTGGATCTACGATAACGATTGGATCTGGAATTACAACAGGCTCTGGAGCATATCCTTCGCCAAGTACAAGCTTTGATCCCTCAAAGAGCTGCATTCCGTTAGGTGTAGCCATCTGATTGTTGCTTGTGCCGCCAAGTCCCTTTACGCAAGGGCTATTAGAATAATCCCACTTACCAGGAGCTGTGAATCTGAGCTGAAGCTCGCACTTGCACTCGCTCTGTCCGCCTGGATAGATCTGAGCGCCTGTAAGGTCAACATCTACATAGTAGATACCAGCCTGATCAGAAGGCTGGAAGTCAGAAATTCTAACCTTGTGCTGCATGTATGTTGTAGAAACAGTCATGTCTGAAGCCTTGTAGCCCTGTGCGATAACGTCGCTAAGGTCAAAGAACAGACGAAGTGTAAGGTTGTCTGAAAGTCTTGCTGGCCAAGCTGTATGGTTCTCGATAACAGCCTTGATCTCAACAAAGTTGATCTTGTTGTTCTTATCCTGAGCATTGATGCCAGCCTTAAGAACGAACTCACCTCCATCAGTCTGCTCAATAGCAGTTGGAGTTGCTACAGCGCCGTAACCATTCTTCTCATAGAGATATGCACATGCGCCTGTGAAGCCTGCATTATAATCGCAAGCAACTTCGTTAGCGATATAATCGCTACGATCGTCAACGTAACTGTCGTTAGCACCACTTGGTCCACCTACAACAGCACCAACAAGTGTATGTCTTGATGTCTTAGGCTCAGCATTGAGGTTGTTTGACCAGCAACCATGAGCTGCTCTGTGGTGAGGATTCTTAGGTGACTGTGAGTTGTAGCCAACCATGAAGTTCTGACCTGAGCTGCCAAGTGTGTAGTTAACTGTTCTCTCAATGTAAGCGTTAGCATCAGCGATGTGCTTGCTGTCAGCCTTTGGAAGACCTGTATAAATAGCATCGATGAATGCCTGGTTGTTAGCGTAACGTACTGATCCCCACTGGCTAAGGAATGAAAGTCCACCGGGAGAGATAGTAATAGGATTTGATCCCTCTAACTTGCCATTCCAGCAATCGATACTGTTCTCGATAGCCTTGTAGTATTTTTCCTTACCTGTAAGTTCAGCAAGGAGGAGGCAAGCGCCCATGTGTGTGTCATCCCATGACATTGTCCATGAGTAAGCCATATCTGTGCCACCCTGGAACTCTGCGCCGAAGTTATTAGCGTACTGATCTGCTTTTGTGAGGTATGTCTTGTCGCCTGTTGCCTTGTAGAGCCAGCAAGCTGCAAGAGCAAGTTCATCATAGAATCCGCTGTATGAGGTGTAGAATCCGCTGGCTGCTGTATAGCCTGCGTCACTCTTAGCTCTCTCAGCCATTCCATAAAGAGTCTTAGCATGTGCTAAGTATGTTGCACTTCTTGCGGCATCAGTGTTCTTCAAAACAAGAGAAGCAACTGCCAGGGAAGCTGCAGCCTCACCTGTAACGCAAGAACCACCATTAGCAGAGGTATCATCTACCTTGAAGGATGGTCTGTCCATCTTGGCCTCAACGAGCTCGGGAGCTCCCCAGAAGCCATGGTCCTTACCACCATCTCCTACCTGATAATAATAAGTACGTGAATCAGGATTACATTTTACAAAGTAATCATTAGCCCACATGATATCGTGGAGAATCCACTTGGTCTGGCCTGACTGGCTGTAAGCCTTAGGATTGTTCAGATATGACCATCCAAGTACCATTGATGAGTATGCCATAGGCAGGTTGAACTTAACGTTATCACCTGCGTCATACCATCCGCCTGTAAGATCCAATCCGTTGTCAGCACCGTCATTAAGTCCTGAATCTGCTCTCCAGTTGGTTCTGGAAAGTGTTTCTTCGGAAAGTTTTCCGGATTCCTGTAACTGGTAGAACAACAAAGATTTCGCCAATGCATCCCCATAATTGTAGTTGCCGGCTGCTTCTACCTTGATTGACGGGAAGTTCATTCCGCCAATAACAAGTGCGGCCGATAACGAACCCAGCAACACTTTCTTGCAAAAAGCTTTTACACCTTTATGCATATAACATATTCCCTCCTTACATTACATTGTATAGTAATTCAAATGATACCTGCGCGCATTGATATCATGCATTACTCCCACACTGAAATTACAAAGCTGGAACCAAAATGTTACGAATATGTTAATAATAGAATTTTCAAACAGTTATTGAAGAAACAATCATTTTCACATATATTAATAGTGTTTTCAACCATTATTGTAACTTAAACGTTTTAGTTTGTAAATATTTTCTAAATATTTTATTAATTTATTTTACAATTTTATTTCTTTTTCCAAATTATTCAGACGCAAAGTTTCCAAAATATAAAAATAATGCCAACAAAGTTGTCACATTTCTGTCACATCTTTGTTGGCATTGCCAATTGTCTTTAAAATGTAAACAATTACATTACTGAACTGTAATTTCTACAGAGTTTCCAATGCTTCCTGCTCCCTGAATACCAAATTCAACGGAATTGCCCGGATAAAGAACTGAGTTCCAGGACATAGGAGTGATCACATAGTAATTACCCTGCTCTGCAACATTTACGCACCAACTGGAGTCGATTCTTACATCGCTCTTCTTAACCTTAACTGTCCAGGTGTTAACGGTGCTTGCAGAATCGTTCTTAACCTTGATGAGTACCTGATATCCTGATCCCCAGTTGTTGATTGTGTAGGAAACGCCAAGATCTCCTGTTACTACAGGTGTTGGATCAGGCTCTACGATAGGCTCGGGATCGGGCTCTACGATTGGATCGGGTTCTACGATTGGCTCGGGATCGGGCTCAACGATTGGCTCCGGATCAGGCTCTACAACAGGCTCATCTGAAGGAATCTGGCTGCCATTGATGGTAGCAGGTGTTCCGTCAACGTGCTTCATGATAGCGCTGATGATAGCGGGATCCTTCCACTGAAGAGTATTTCTGTCGATGTACATATGGCACTCGCCATTTGATCCGGCTGAATTATTCTCGTAAATGTTGTTATCCCAAAGAACCATTGCAACATTGGTGTACTTAGCTGCTGTTCCCCAGTAGTAATCAGCCCATCTTACACGGTCTGAAGTATTGTTTCTGTTGGTAGCACTGGTCTCACCTACAACTACAGGAATGTTTCTTGAAAGGAACT
>JAEEGH010022281.1_pt1 | contig 13010 bp, 18 predicted proteins | sample 9134181 | NCBI WGS metagenome assembly JAEEGH01 (sample SAMN16246544, study PRJNA631951) | gut metagenome | biome: gut microbiome; feature: rumen; material: DP-attached | host: Bos | place: Iran: Karaj | collected 2018-10 | reverse complement strand
GCGGCTACAACAACTACACCCTCGCGGCCGCCATCGACGCGAACGCGAACTACAAGAAGGACAAGACCATCTGGACCAACCGGCTCCAGCTGGACTACGGCTTCCTGTACTCCGCCGACAAGCCGATCCTCCAGAAGACCAAGGACCGCATCTATTTCGAATCCAAGTGGGGCTATGAGACGTCGGTCCGGCACCTCAGCTATTCCGCTTTCTTCGACTTCAAGACCCAGTTCAATGACAACTGGAAATACGGCACGCCGAAGAACACGGAAGGGCACGAGCCTTCCATCGACGACTGGCTGAAAGCCCGTACGCTGATGTCCGATTTCCTTTCCCCGGCCTACATCAACTTCGGTCTCGGTGTCCTGTGGACGCCGAAGCCCTGGTTCTCCCTCAACTTCTCTCCGCTCGCGGCTGACATCGTCATCGTCCAGAACGAGCTTCTCCGCAACACCTACGGCATGGAGCTGCGGGAAGAAAACCTGAGCAAGGATGACGGCAAGAACTTCAAGCCGGTCCGGTTCGGTCTCGGCGCCCAGCTGAAGGCGGACGCCAAGTGGGTCATAAACGACAATTTCAGCTACACCACCCAGCTCGTCCTCTTCTCCAACTATCTGCACAAGCCCCTGAACCTCCGGGTCAACTGGGACAACAAGGTGTTCTGGAAACTGGCCAAGTACTTCGCCCTCACCCTCTCCACGAACCTCATCTATGACGAGAACGTGAAGGTCAAGGAGCTCTCGGACGGGTCGAAGGTCCCCGCCGTCCAGTTCAAGGAGTTCCTGGAGTTCGGCTTCACCTACACCATCGCCAAGAAGAACTGACGGGCCCATGGTGCTGGTCGCCGTAAGCGGTGGCCGGGACTCCATGGTCCTGGCGGAAAAGGTTCGCCGGAGCGGCGGACCTTTTGCCGTCGCGCACTGCAACTTCCGTCTCCGGGGCGCCGACAGCGACGCCGATGAGGCCCTGGTGCGGGAATGGACGGGCCGGTACGGGGTGACCTGCCATGTCAAGGCGTTTGACACGAAGGGTTTCGCCGCGGACGAGGGAATCAGCATCGAGATGGCCGCGCGGCGGCTGCGCTACCGCTGGTTCGGACATCTTTGCCGGGAAAACGGCTATGAGGCCGTCCTTACGGCCCACCACGCCGGTGACAACGCTGAGACATTCTTCCTCAACCTGCTCCGCGGCAGCGGCGTCAAAGGCCTCTGCGGGATGCAGGAGGATGGGTTCCTCCCGGATCCTGACTATTCCGACATCCCGCTCCGCCGCCCCCTCCTCCGCATGACGCGGGCCGGAATTGACGCGCTCGCCGCCGAATGGAACCTTCCCTGGCGGGAGGACCGGACGAACGCGGAGAACACCGTCAAGCGCAACAAGCTGCGGAACCAGGTCTTTCCCCTGCTCCGGGAAATCAACCCCTCCTTCGAGGAAACCCTCGCCGCCGACATGGACCGGCTCCGTCTTGTAGAACGGATTGCTGACCGCTTTTATGAAGAGCATGTCAGACTGGTCTGGGACGGGAGGAGAATCGACACGGCATTTCTGAAGACCATTCCCGGCTGGGAGTACATCCTGTACCGGATTCTGGAGGGCGAAGGGATGGCCCCGCCGCTCATCGCCCAGGCTACGGACATCGTCCGGAGCGGGCAAGGCGGCCGCCGGGCGGGCTGTTTCATCAGCGCCGCCGGGCGGCTGGTCCGGGAAGAGGCCGTGGAAGATCCGGAAATCCGAGTCTCGGAAGAGCCCTGGGAGCCGGGGCGTTCTCCCGTGATGCCGGAAGGCGTCCTGGCCGTGGACGCCGACAAGGTCCATGGCAGCCTGGTCGCGGACCGCTGGGCCGCCGGCGACTGGATCCGGCCGCTGGGCATGCGCGGCCGGAAGAAGCTCCAGGACTGGTTCAAGGACCGGCATTTCTCCCTCGTGGACAAGCGGCGGGCAGTCGTCGTCCGCGACAGCGGCCTTTCCGACGCGCACCATGTGGTCGCCGTCGCCGGCCATACCATCGACGAAGCCTACAAAATCACCGCCGACACCCGTCGGATCCTCAAGATTGAGGCGGGCGGAGGTCCGACTGAATCTGAAAAGTGTTAACTTTGTATATTGTCAACTGTCATTTCCATGGAATTCACCGCAAAACAGCTGGCCCAGGTCCTGAAGGGGACCGTGGACGGTGACGAGAACGCCGCCGCTTCCAAGTTCGCCAAGATCGAGCACGGGAAACCCGGCACCCTGAGCTTTTTCGCCAACCCCAAATACGAACAGTACGTCTACACGAGTGAAGCGTCCATCATCCTGGTGGACAAATCCTTCGAGCCCAAGCAGCCGGTGAAGGCCACGCTCGTCCGCGTGGACAACGCCTACGCCGCCATCACCGAACTCCTGAAATATGTCTCCGACAAGACGAAGAAGGCGAAGCGCCACCGCAGCCTCCGCGCCCGATGGCACTGCTCCACGAAGTTCGGAAAGAAAGTCTGGCTGGGACCGTTCTCCTATGTGGGCAGGCATACCGTAGTCGGAGACAACACCGTCATCCATGAGCATGTAACCATCGGCGACAACTGCAAGATCGGCAAGGACTGCATCATCTATCCCGGCGTTCGCATCTTCCCGGGCATGGTCATCGGAGACCGGGTGATCCTGCATGCGGGCTGTGTCATCGGTGACGACGGATTCGGCAATGCACCGCGTCCGGACGGCAGCTGGGAAAAGATCGAACACCTCGGAAATGTGATCATCGGAAACGATGTTGAAATCGGCTCCAACACCACCGTGGACCGCGCCCAGATGGAATCGACCGTCATCGGCGACGGCGTCCGCATCGACAACCTGTGCCAGATCGCCCACAATGTGGTGATCGGAGACCATACCGTGATGGCGGCCCAGGTGGGCATCGCCGGTTCCACGGTCATCGGCAAATACTGCATCATCGGCGGACAGGTGGGCATCGCCGGACACCTCAAGATTGCGGACCACACTACCCTCATGGCCCAGGCCGGTGTCATCGGCAACATCCGGCAGGAAGGACAGGTGCTGCTGGGCTCCCCCTGCATCCCGACCACCCAGTACATGCGGGCCTACGCCAAGTTCCGGCAGAGCGGACGGGACTAGTTTTTGGGCGAAACGAACATTATTCTTATCTTTGCAAATGCTCCGAAACCAGCATACCGTAAAGAAATCCTATTATTTCGAAGGGAAAGGCCTCCATACGGGGACTTATTCCCACATGAAACTGAAGCCGGCCCCCGCCGGACACGGCATCAAATTCCGCCGGACGGACCTCCGTTCCAAGCCGCTCATCGACGCCGTCGCGGAGAATGTCTCCAATACGGCCCGCAGCACCACCATCTCCCATGACGAGGCCGTGGCGGTCACCATCGAGCACATCATGTCCGCCCTCACCGGGCTCGGCGTGGACAACGCCGTCATCGAGCTGGACAACATCGAGGTTCCCATCCTGGACGGCAGCGCGAAGCCTTATGTGGACGCCATCCTGAAGGACGGTCTTGCGGACCAGGGCGTTCCCCGCGCATACATCGACCTTCCCCAGTCCCTGGAAATCCGGGACGACCGGACCGGCTCCTGGGTGCGCATCGAACCCGCCGCCAGCCCCTCCGCCGACATCACGGTGGACTTCAATTCCAGGATTCTGGGCATCCAGTCCGCCCACTGGGACGAGACGACGGACTATGGTTACGAGATCGGTGTCTGCCGCACCTTCTGTTTCTTCCACGAAATCGAATACCTGTTCCGCAACAACCTCATCAAGGGCGGGGACGTGGACAACGCCATCGTCATCGTGGAGAATCCCGTGAACGACGAACAGCTTTCCACCATCGCCCGGCTCTTCGACATGCCGGAGCTGACAGTCACCAGCGAAGGCTATCTGAACAACCTGCAGCTGCATTTTCCGGACGAATGCGGCCGGCACAAGCTGCTGGACCTCCTCGGCGACATGCGCCTCGCCGGCGGTTATCTGAACGCGCGAATCACAGCCTATAAGCCGGGCCATTCCATCAACACCAAGGCCGCGAAGGCCCTGCGCGCCCTCCTTTAAACACCTCTTTCTATGAATAACATCCATCCGCTCGCCACCGTCAGCCCCGAAGCCAGACTCGGCGACAACATCGAAATCGGACCCTACGTCTTCATCGACGCGAATGTCGAAATCGGGGACGGCTGCAAGATCCTTCCGCACGCCGTCATCTTCCCCTATGTGAAAATGGGGTGCGACTGCACGGTCTTCCCCGGCGCGGTCATCGGCGCCGTTCCGCAGGATCTCAAGTACGAAGGCGAAGTCACCTACGTGGAGATCGGTGACCGGGTGACCATCCGCGAATACGCGACCATCAACCGCGGTACCAAGGCCAGCGGCAAGTTCATCACCAAGGTGGGCAGCGACACGCTTGTGATGTCCTATGTCCACATCGCCCATGACTGCGTGATCGGCGACCACTGCATCCTCGTGAGCCATGTCGCCCTGGCGGGCGAAACGGAGGTGGCTGACTGGGCCATCCTCGGCGGCGGCACCCTCGCCCACCAATTCTCCCATATAGGCACGCACGCGATGGTGGGTGCGGGATTCAAAATTGTCAAGGACGTACCGCCTTATGTGCTGGCCGGCCGCGAACCGGTTTGCTTCGAAGGCGTGAACCGCGTGGGACTCTCCCGCCGCGGCTTCTCCGAGGAGAAGATCAATGAGATCAAGGACATTTACGACGCGTTGTTCTTCCAGGGGATGAACGTAAGCGACGCCGTGGCCCATATCGAGCAGAACTTCCCGCAGACGGAAGAGCGGGACACCATCCTCAGCTTCATCCGCGCTTCCAAGCGGGGCATCATCTCCCGCCCCCGGGCGCCCCGCAAGTAGTGCTCCTGTCCACCGCATACTTTCCGCCGGTGGCCTGGTTCGCCCTCCTGGCCCGTGACATGACCCTGTCCCCGGACAGGGTTTCTCCTTCCACGGTCTTCCTGGAGGCTTGCGAGAACTACCAGAAACAATCCTACCGCAACCGCTGCTACATCCTGGCCGGTGACGGCGTCCAGATGCTTCAGTTCCCCGTCGTCCATGCGGAGTCCATGCGCATCACGGAAGTGCGGGTGGACTATGCCACGCCCTGGCTTGTCCGGACCAAGCGCTCGTTGGACGCGGCCTATTACACATCGGCCTATTACGAATATTACCGGGACGAACTCTTCGAAGTGATGGACCGGCGTCCCGACCTGCTGTGGGACTGGAACTTGTCGCTGGTGAAGTTCCTGATGGAAAAAACGGGTGTGGCGTGCCGACTGGCGCCCACTTCGTCCTTCGTGGCGCCCGCGGATGCCGGCCCGGACGACTTCCGCACCGCCATCCATCCCAAGCACCCCGACGCAGTCCTCTCCTCCTTAGGTCTGGACCGTCCTTATTATCAAGTGTTTTCGGACCGTTTCGGCTTCTCGCCCAACCTCTCCGTCCTGGACCTCCTTTTCAATGAAGGGCCGGACTCCATCCTCTGGTTGAAGAAACAAGGTAATTTTGCAGAAGTATGAGCATTCGTGACGAAATGATGTCCGGGCGTCTGTATGACGCGACGAGCGGAGAGCTTCTGGAGGAACTGCTTCGGACGCAGCAGCTGTGCCAGGATTACAATGCATTGAAAGTCACCGATCTGGAGGGAAGGACCGCCCTGCTGAACAAGCTCATCGGCAAGGTTGGGAAGAACTTCATCGTCAATCAGCCCTTCTTCTGCGATTACGGGTCGAACATCGAAGTGGGTGATGACGTCTTCATCAACGCATACTGTGTCATCCTGGACGAGGCGAAGGTTACGTTCGGTAATCATGTGTTCGTCGCTCCGCAGTGCGGGTTTTATACGGCGGGGCATCCGCTGGACAAGGACCTCCGGCGCAGGAAGCTTGAGTACTCGCTTCCCATCACCATCGGGGACGACGTCTGGATCGGCGGAATGGTCTGCGTCATGCCCGGCGTCACCATCGGCTCCGGGTCCGTCATCGGCGGCGGTTCCGTCGTCATCAACGACATCCCCGAAGGCGTCCTGGCGGCCGGAAACCCTTGCCGCGTCATCCGAAAAATCACCCCGGAGGACCGGGACCGATATATCAGATAAAACGATTGACCCCATGAAAGCCCTTGTCATCGGTGCGACCGGAGCGGTCGGAAAAGACCTTGTTCAGTTTCTTCTGGAGGATGATTCCTTTGAAAGCGTCTCTGTATTCGTCCGGCGGCCCGTCGGTTTCGAGCATCCGAAACTGACCGTCCATATCGTCGATTTTGAGCATCCGGGACAGTGGAATCACCTGCTTTCGGGCGATGTGCTGTTCTCCTGCCTCGGCACTACGATCAAGGCGGCCGGAAGCCATGGCGCCCAATGGAAGGTCGATTACACCTACCAATATGAAGCGGCGGATGCGGCCCGCAGAAACGGCGTCCGGACCTATGCCCTCGTCTCCTCCGTCGGAGCGGATCCGAAGTCGAGAATCTTCTACACCCGGATGAAGGGGGAACTGGAAGAAGCCGTAAGAAAAATCGGTTTCACCGGCTGCTTCATCCTTCGGCCGCCCTCCCTCATCCGAAAGGGCAGCGACCGTTTCGGGGAGAAAGCCGGAGTCGTGATGCTCAAGGCACTCAATGCCGTCGGCCTGATGCGCTCCTGGAAGCCCATGCCCACGGAAGCCGTGGCCGCGGCGATGGTCCGCCTTGCCAAGAGCGGACGCCGGGGAACGGAGACGATTGTCTCGCAGGATATCTTGAAGGCATAAAATGAACAAAGACCTGATAAAACTTTCCAACGCCTATCTCGAGGCAGGCAACGCCATTCACGACGCCGTCAGGGACATCATCAAAAATGCCGGCGGTTTCATCAATGCGTCGAACAATCAGCAGGAGAAATCAGACATCAAAGCGCTGGTCTTCGACAGCAAGACCGGGTATTCCGAAGCCTATCCCATCCGCGCCCTCCGCGTCAACGACAAGGACGAGGTGGAAGTCTTCGTGGGCAATTTCGGAACCATCTATACGGATCGATATCTTCGCGGAAAAGGGTCCGAGGAACGCTGGACCTCCCTCAAGGACTCCAACATCCTTTTCTACCAGACCATCCTTTCCATCGCAAAAACCATTGACGAGTACCTGCCTGCCTGAAAGACCCGAACGGCAGACTTTGTTTACCTTTTCATCCCGGTTGCATATACAGATGAAATCAATCCGAGATGAAAAGGTTTTTTATATTCGCGCTCCTATTCCTGGGAGCCGTCGTCAGCGCCGCCATCTTGTGCGGCGCCGCTCCCCGCTCCGACTGGAAAGAAGGGGACATCGTCTTTCAAATTTCCAAGAGTGAACAGTCTCCGCTGATCCAGTATGCGACAGGTTCCCCCTGGTCCCATTGCGGCATCGTCGTGAAAAAGGACGGACGGTTCTATGTCCTGGAAGCCTCGAACGTGGTCAAGCTGACTCCGATTGACACCTGGTGCGGGCGGGGGCGCTTTTCTTCCGTGAAGAGACGAAGAATCTTGGACAAAGACGTCAAAGTCCGTTACACCAAGTATCTGGGGAAACCCTACGACCTGGCCTTCAAATTCGACAACGGCAAATACTACTGCTCCGAACTGGTCTGGCTCATTTACAAAGAGCAGTTCGGCATTGAACTGTGCAAGCCCAGGAAGATCAAAGATTATCACCTGGCGGGTATCAAAAAGCATCTGGCCAGGCGCGGAATGAATGAAGAACAGTTGGTGGTTGCGCCTAGTGACCTTATTTAGTTGCGGCCACAGGCGCTGACACACATAATCAGGATTTCCGTCAGGCAAGAGAGTAATAAGGTGTTCTTTTTCATAGTGGCGAGGACCAAGGAAAGGAGGATGCTGATGATGGCGATAACTGTCATAATGTCGGATTAAGCGTTTTCGGGAATATACAGGTTGATTCTCTGCGGATACTGGAAAAGGACCAGGAGAGTCACCGGGCACAGCCATGCCCTGTCAATTTCGACATCATGGCCATTTGAGGAATACAAAGGAGCGAGACCGGAAGGAAGACGGTTCTGATAGGTCGCGCCATACCCCTTCTCAATGCGCTCCATGACGATGTCGGGCACCCGTCCGTCCAGGAGATGATCATTGATGGTTACATCTACTACAGCCCGATTAGGGTGGCCTTCCTTCTTCGCGACATACGCACAAAGCAGATCAGCACCGGCGACCATCATAAGATTGTGATGAGAGAAGGGATAACCCGGGAACTCGATGTACCAGTCACCGTCGGACTCTTTGTTGAATTTGAGGTGAAATACTCTACTCATTCAAGATTGCTGGTTAAAGAATTAGCGAGAAATCTGCGTTATTATTACACAAATAGTGTGCCAAATCTATTTCTCGCTGAAAACCAGCCAGTTTGTAGCACTTGACAAGGTGGCGGAGTGGATCCATGTCGCATTACTGTCAGCATATTCCCTATACCAGGAATAGTTCCACCCGGGGCCCATGTCCAGATAAAGGGCCTCTGTAGCCCCGGCGTTCAGCAACAGCTGAATGAATGTCCCGAACCGCACGGGGCCGGAAGTGTCGGCGATGCAGAGACGATGGCCAATCAAGCACAATGCCCGGAACTCGTTCACGTTGCTGTCTGGACGAGTCGTCTTCACCTTCTCTCCCTGATGAATCATCATCTCCTGCGTGAAGGCGGTTGCCGCATGCTTGAATACGGGCCGGAATGCCTCCTGATTAGCATCAGGGCTGTACATAAAGGCATATCGGCCATCATCCCTCACGAAAAAGGCGCCGGTATTCCTCTTGAGCCTAGGCCTTTGATAGTAGGTTCCCCTGCTCACGTGATCGCCTTGAATACGTTCGTGAGACGGTTCAGTTTTCCAATCCGCGGTGAAAGCCGCGGCGCAACAGAACACGATGCTGCTGTCAAGCATCGGATCCGGACGTTCGAAGCACCGGAGTTCGATCGAATCCGTAGGTGGATAATAGATTACCAGCCCGCGGACGGTCGTGTCAACAGTCACCACAGGTACAGGTGCCGGCTCTGGGGCGGATTCATCATTCTTCGACTTGTGGCCGCAGGCGCCGGTGCCCATAATCAGGATGGCCGTCAGGCAGAAAAGCACTAATAAGTTCTTCATATTAATATAGTAGCAAAAGTGATGTGCGCGAAAAGCATCGCCAGCCATATGACAGAGCTATCAAAAACATATGAAATCGTTCGAGTGGGGGATATATACGGCAGTTTTATCTGTTTTGTTTCAAACAAACAAAAAAAACGCCTCTCACGCCCATAGAATGACGATTTGGAAAGATCAACATCTCCTTCACCAACCTCCTCATTTTCAAATCAAACTTCTTTACTTCATCATAATCCTTCACCAGGACATTCTCGACTCGGAACACAATTTACTATCTTCATTGAACCCTATTTAATGCGTGAGGACCACGCAAATATAATGCGTTATTTTCACACTTGCAAATTTTAATTGATTTTTATATTTTTGTGATTATGAAGATAAAGGACACCATCAATAAATGGAGGAAGCGAAAGCGTAATAATCCTCTAATGGTCAGCCTTGACAGGTCTGATAAAATTATGTTCATCATAGCAGGATGTAACGGTGCCGGCAAGACGACCGCGTTCCGTGAGGGCTTGTATGAAATCTTAGGACGTCCAGAATTCATCAATTCAGACGAGATTGCCAAAGATCTGTGTCCGAATGATGTAGAAAGTGTTCAGTTCCTAGCCGGCAGGAAAGCTGTTGAGAGCATCCACACCCATCTGGCCGGTAGTAAGAGTTTCTGTGTAGAAACCACTCTTGCTACCAGAACGTACCAAGGACACATTCGGGAAGCACACCGGATGGGTTTCAAGGTGGCCCTATTCTATTATTGGCTCGAATCTCCAGAACTAGCACTAAAAAGAGTCGGAGAACGAGTAAAAGAAGGCGGTCACAACGTCCCTGTCGCGACCATATTGGAACGGTATGAAAAAAGTGTCAAATACCTCTCCACGCTCTATATGCCCAAGGTAGATTATTGGAGAATTGTTAACAATAGCGGATTCGAGCAGAAGGTGATTGCAACCAGTGCCTCAGAGGTCTTAAATTGGGGAGTATTAGACAAATTGATATATTATGGAAAGGGTAATCAGAATCAATGACCTCAGCGAAATATATGATGCCGGTGTAAAGACTTTCGCAGAAAGCCTTTTGAAATCCAAAGCCCGGAAGGGAGAGAGTGTGGTATATTCTGTTGGTGGACAGATTGTCCAACTCAAAGCAAGCGACGCCCTATGGATCTACGAACGCCTCTCGAATGGATTGGAGGATTGGGAAGTCAGTTTCCTGTCTAAAAAAGCAGAAAAGGGAGAGGATATGCATTACCGGCTCGAGGATGACCAAACACTTGTCATCCCTGCCAGGCTAGTACTTGATTTATTTGAGCACTTATCTGATTCTGACAAGCCCAGTAAATGGCATTCTGCCATCCTGAACAAAATTCGTCGTTTATTTCAGTCTGCTGGTAAGTCAAAATAAGAAAATGCCAAACAACCCACCACCATGCCCACCGAACAACTCACCGTCGAAAAATACAAGGCCGACCTCACTGCCAACCTCCTCGAGACCTGCACGGGGAGCGGGCTGCTGAAGGGGACGCTGCTTGAAAGCCCGGACATCGACGAGGCCTGGATGCGCCTTGCGCCGGCCTTCTATGGCGATGCCGTGCGGAACTTCAACGCCTATCCGGAGTACTGCCTCGCCTGCGCGGGGTACCTCGGAATGGCCATCGCCTATCTCTGGGACAAGGATTGGGCGAAATATCAGGGCTTTCCCTACTCGTTCTTCCAGGGCGTGCGGGGGTTCGACGATATGGACGACCACATCACCGACAACATCCTCAAGGATCGCAAGCACAGCGTTCCGGCGATGCAAACCTGTTCCGCCAATGCCTACCATTTCCTGATGCGGGAGTGCACGGAGCCGGGGACGGCGGAGGCGTACCAGTTCTTCCTAGTGACGGTCGAGGTGATGTTCAAGATCGGGGCGGCCATCGAGCTGGGGCGGCTCGGGTACAAGTATGAAAAGGTTAACATGGGCAACTGATAATGCAGCACAAAAGAAACAAGAAGCACACCTACAAGGAGGCCAATGAGGCTTTCCTGCAGGTGAAGGCGCAGGAAGAAGGGATGGTGGTCCTGGACAATGGCGTCCTGTACAAGGTGCTGGAAACGGGCCGTGGAACCAAGAAACCCACACCGCGCAGCATCGTCTATGTTCATTACACCGGCCGTCTCATCAACGGTACCGTCTTCGACACCAACGAGGGGCAGCCACTGCCGGCGCTGTTTATGGTGGGAAACCTCATCATGGGCTGGCAGATCGCCCTCACCCGGATGCACGAAGGCGACAAATGGGAGGTGTACATCCCCGCCAAATGGGGCTACGGCTCCCTGAAGATGGACGACATCCCCGCCCACAGCACCCTGATCTTCGACCTGGAACTCGTCAAAATCGAGCGGTGACGGAAAGCGAAACAACTGAATGATATGGGTTTCAAGGAATTCATAAACGCCCTGAAAAACTTCGGCGACTCCATCTCCTCCGCCGCGGACAGCGTGTTCGACGAGGTGGACAAAACCTTCGACGGTCTGGATTCCTCCAAACTCACCCCCGAACAGGAAAAGGAAATTGAGAAAAAGCTGGAAGAAAAGGTCAATGACGCCAGCGAGAAGGCCGATGATGCGGCCGATACGTTCCTCGGCCAGTTGAAGCGCGGCCTCATCCTCCTGGAACCGGACAAGCGCAAGGAGGAAACCGACGAGACATCAACCGACGAGGAAGACAATGCGGACTGAAGATCCTTCTATCTGTAGGTCACGTCAGTCTTGTTGGGCAAGGTCTGAGACACTTTTGAGCAAGGTCTGATTTTGGTGCGCAGACCTTGCCCGCTATATTGGGCCTCCAGTGACTTGAGAACAAGTATGAACGGACAAGGTCTGCCTAATAAAAACAGACCGTGCCCAAGATTCCCACAGACCTTGCCCCAAAAGCATACAAACCGTGCCCAAGATGCTTTCGGATTCTGTCCAAGATGCACTCCTTTTGCCCAGAAATTGACAAAAAATCCTACACATTTCCCAGATACACCGTCTCAATCTCCATTGACCGCGCTATCTCGCGCGCTCGTAGAAGGGAGGCCTTCGGCGTCGGCCCCGGGGAGGCCATCTTATACCGCGGGAAGTAGCGGCTGAAATGCAGCGGGATGCGCTGCAGGCCGTTTTCCAACATCCAGCCGCACAGGGCCCGCACCTGCTCCTCTGAGTCGTTCAGGCCCGGAATCAAGAGGTTCGTAATCTCCACGTGGACCCCGGCAGCGACCATCGTAAGGATGTTCTCCAGCACAGGAGCCAGGGAAGCTCCGCACCAGCTGCGGTAAAATGCATCGCCGAAAGCTTTGATGTCGATATTCGCCGCATCCAGATACGGCAGCAGTTCCCGCAAAGGCTCTTTCTCCACATACCCCGCCGAGACAAGAATGTTCTTCAGGCCGCGTTGATGCGCCAGCACCGCCATGTCATACATATACTCCCACCACGTAAACGGCTCCGTATACGTGTAGGCCATGGACGGTAACCCGCGGCGGACGCACAGATCCACGGCCTCCTCAGCCGACAATGACGTGCAATCCACGTTCTCCGGAGCGGTCTGGGAGATGTCGCTGTTCTGGCACCATCGGCAGGAAAGATTGCAGCCGGTGCAGCTCAGGGAGAGGCACCAGGTTCCCGGCAGGAAGTTGTTCAAGGGTTTCTTTTCAACCGGGTCGACGGCAAGGGCGCAAGGCTCGCCATAGGACAGGGCCCATAGCTTCCCGTCGCGGCACTCGCGGCTGCGGCATCGGCCCCGGCCGCCTTCCTTGATCCGGCAGTGATGGGGGCAGAGCCGGCACTCCGCGCCACCCTCAAAAGGGATGTAAAACCGAGCTTCCCTCATTCTTCCACGATTTCGGTCTGATAGGTG
>JAEEGH010022280.1_pt1 | contig 13012 bp, 10 predicted proteins | sample 9134181 | NCBI WGS metagenome assembly JAEEGH01 (sample SAMN16246544, study PRJNA631951) | gut metagenome | biome: gut microbiome; feature: rumen; material: DP-attached | host: Bos | place: Iran: Karaj | collected 2018-10 | reverse complement strand
GCTGCATATGAGAAGTATTATAAGGATGAGAAATTTATAAGGCTCTTAGATGATGGTGTATGTCCCGAGACCAGATGGGTAGAGGGCAGCAACTACGTCGATATCGGCTTTAAGATCGATGAGAGAACAGGAAGAGTTATCATGATGGGAGCGATTGATAACCTGGTAAAGGGAGCAGCAGGACAGGCGGTTCAGAACATGAACATCATGTTTGGTCTTGATGAGACCAAGGGACTTGAGCTTGTTCCCAGTTTCCCGTAATTACTGACAGATCTGGGGAGAAAACTGATATGGTTCGCAAGATGACAATAGAAGACTATGACAAGGTGTATGCGCTGTGGATGTCCATTCATGGATTCGGTATAAGGACCATGGATGATTCCAGGGAGGGGATAGAGAGATTTATCAAAAGAAATCCTGAAACCAGCGCAGTGTATGAGCAGGACGGAAAAATAGTCGGCGCTATTTTATGTGGCAATGATGGAAGACGAGCATGTTTTTACCATGTATGTGTAAGTGAGGAGTACAGAAAGCACGGCATTGGAAGGAAAATGGTTGAGTTCTGCTGCGAGCAGCTGAGGAAAGAGGGTATCAACAAGGTCTGCCTGAACGCCTTTGTCACCAATGAGGTAGGAAACAAGTTCTGGCAGAAGATGGGCTGGACTCTTAGAGATGATATGAACTATTACGACTTTGTACTTAATGATAGCAATCTTACAGTATTTAATAAATGAGGAGGCATTATGAAGGTAATAGAAGGAGGAGTAACAGCAGCAAAAGGCTTTAGTGCCACAAGCTGCGAAGCCGGTATCAAGTATAAAAACAGAACGGACATGGCCTTTGTCTTTTCCAAGTCGCCATGTACCAGCGCAGGTACATTTACATCAAACGTGGTAAAGGCAGCCTGTGTTCAGTGGGATCAGAAGATTGTATATTCCGGTGAGCCAATGCACGGAGTTGTCATCAACTCAGGAATTGCAAATGCCTGCACGGGGAAAGAGGGCTTTGATGCCTGCGAAGCTACAGCAAAGGCTGTAGAGAAGGCCTTAGGAGTTCCATATTCATCAGTTGCTGTGGCATCTACCGGTGTTATCGGTATGCAGCTTCCGGTTGAAAAATTAGTTGCCGGAGTTGAGGCTATGAGCAAGACATTGGATGATAGCATAAGTGCCGGAACAGCAGCTTCAAAGGCTATCATGACTACAGATACCGTCAACAAAGAGGTGGCAGTTACTTTTGAAATTGATGGAAAAGAGATAACTCTTGGTGGAATGAGCAAGGGCTCAGGTATGATCCATCCTAACATGTGCACTATGCTTGCTTTCCTCACAACAGATTTAAGCATTGAGAAATCTCTTTTGCAGGAAGCAGTTTCAGAGGTCGTAAAAGACTCTTTTAACATGATAACCGTTGACGGAGATACCTCGACAAACGATACGCTTCTCGTTATGGCTAACGGCGAAGCGGGCAATGAGACTATTAAGGATAAATCAGATAACTACAACACCTTTAAGGAAGCACTTAAGTTTGTTTGCACCTTCCTTGCCAAGAAGATGGCAGCAGACGGCGAGGGAGCAAGTAAGCTCTTTGAAGCAAAGGTAGTAAACGCAAAGTCCAAGGAGGATGCAAGAACACTTTCAAGGGCAATCGTCGGATCAAACCTTTCAAAGGCAGCTATTTTCGGGTGCGATGCCAACTTTGGAAGATTCCTTTGTGCCATGGGATATTCCGGAGCAGACTTTGATCAGAATGATGTGGAGCTGTTCTTTGAGAGCACAAACGGAAGACTGAAGGTATTTGATAAGGGAACACCTATTGTATTTGATGAGGATGAAGCCCTTAAGATTATGAAGGCAGATGCAGTAACGGTATTTGTCGATATGCATGAGGGAAGCGAAGAGGCTACAGCCTGGGGATGCGATCTCACATACGACTACGTCAAGATAAATGCAGATTACAGAAGTTAAAGGAGAGAGTCATGGATCAGGGGATGCAGGATGTACTTAAGAAAGCGGAGGTGTTGGTAGAAGCGCTTCCATATATTCAGAAGTTCAACAGGAAGATCATAGTTGTCAAATACGGCGGAAGCGCCATGAGCAACGAAGAGCTGCAAAAGAATGTAATAACAGATGTTACTCTTTTAAAGCTGGTTGGATTTAAGCCAATCATTGTTCACGGCGGCGGAAAGGCCATCAGCTCCTGGGTGTCAAAGGTCGGCAAAGAGGCTGAATTTGTTAACGGACTCAGGGTTACGGATTCAGAGACCATGGAGATTGCCGAGATGGTTCTGGGAAGAGTAAACAAGCAGCTTGTGACAATGGTTCAGGAGCTGGGCGTCAAGGCTATCGGTATCAGTGGCAAGGATTCAGGTCTTCTTCACGTTACCAAGAAATATTCCGATGGCAAGGATATCGGATATGTTGGCGAAATTGACAATGTAGATCCCAAGGTTTTATATGACCTTCTCGACAATGACTATCTGCCTATCGTTGCACCTATCGGACTTGATGATAACTTCGATACTTACAATATTAATGCCGATGATGCTGCCTGTGCCATTGCCAAGGCAGTGGGAGCCGACAAGCTGGCATTCCTTACGGATATTGAGGGAGTATACAAAGATATCAAGGATCCAGAGTCCTTTATCTCAAGGCTTACCTGCTCTGAGGCAGATGCTCTTATCGCCGGCGGAAATATCGGCGGAGGCATGCTTCCGAAGCTTGGTAACTGTACAGATGCAGTAAGAGGCGGTGTTAACAGAGTGCATATCCTGGATGGAAGAATTCCTCATTGTCTTCTTCTTGAGATCTTTACCAACAAGGGTATCGGAACCATGTTTATGCCGGACCACGAGAAAACAGCAGCAAATGCTTAATAACAGGAGATATTAAAATGAGTGAGATGATGCAGAAGTACATTGAAGAGGCGGAGAAAGCTCTTTTACACACATATAACAGATATCAGATTGTTTTGGACAAAGGTGACGGAGTTTATCTCTATGACATAGATGGTAAGAAGTATCTGGATTTCGTGTCGGGTATTGCTGTATTTGCCCTTGGCTATAACAATAAAGAATACAATGATGCGCTCAAGGACCAGATTGATAAACTTCTGCACACCTCTAACTACTATTACAATGTACCGGCAATTGAGGCTGCCAAGAAGATAAAAGAAGTATCCGGGATGGACAGGGTATTCTTTACAAACAGCGGAGCAGAGGCTATTGAGGGTGCTTTGAAGGCAGCAAGGAAATATGCTTTCCTTAAGGATGGCAAAAATGATCATGAGATCATAGCCATGAATCATTCCTTCCACGGAAGGACCTTCGGAGCTCTTTCAGTAACAGGAAATCCTCATTACAGAGAGGCCTTTGAGCCTATGATCGGCAATATAAAGTTCGCTGATCTCAATGACTTTGACTCGGTTCTTAAGTGCGTAAATGACAAGACCTGCGCTATAATCCTTGAGACTGTTCAGGGAGAGGGCGGCATATATCCGGCAACCGAAGAGTTTTTGACCAAGGTAAGAGCTCTTTGCGACGAAAAAGACATCCTTCTTATCCTGGACGAGATCCAGTGCGGAATGGGAAGAACAGGATATATGTTTGCTTGGCAGAAGTACGGAATAAAGCCTGACATCATGACAACTGCCAAGGCTCTTGGCTGCGGAGTACCGGTTGGAGCATTCCTCATGACTGAAAAAGTAGGTCAGAACTCACTGGTTGCAGGAGACCACGGAACCACTTATGGTGGCAATCCTTTTGCCTGCGCTGCCATAAACAAAGTCCTTGATTTATTTAAGCAGGACAATATAATAGAGAATGTGAATGAGGTGGCTCCATATTTGGAGAAGCGCCTTGATGAGCTAAAGGATAAGTATGATTTCATAACAGACAGGCGTGGAGCAGGTCTTATGCAGGGACTGGTATTTAACAGACCTGTAGGTGAAGTTATCAATAAGGCACTTGAGAAGGGACTTATCCTTATAAATGCGGGAGCAGAGATAATCAGATTTGTTCCTCCGCTGGTTATAACTAAGGAGAATGTAGATGACATGATCGAGATTTTGGATTCATGTCTGGAGTCTTTATGAGAATTAGAATTAGAATAATATCAATAATACTTGTTGCCTGCGCACTGCTGGGCACTTACGTTTACGCCCGCTCTGACAGGAGCATATTTGAGGATTATTCTCTTTTTGCAAGAAATAAAACTACCGTGAGGCTGTGGTATACGGATGATACCCTGACTCCATATCTCCAGAGTAAGGCTGTTGCCTACTCTGAGTCTAACAGCAAGGTTCGAATCGAGCCTGTGCTTGTTTCTGGTCTTGAATACCTGGAGGCCATCAACAAGGCCTCCGTGGATGAAGACAATTACCCGGATCTGTATATAATAACAAATGATTCTCTCGAGAAGGCCTATTTAGCAGGCCTTGCAACAGAGATTGAAGGTGGAGATGAATTCCTTTCAAAGGGAATTTTCCCTGAAGCTGCTATTAATTCCGTTACCTATAAAGGGAAAAAGATAGCATATCCCTTCTACTTTGAGACCAGTTCTCTTATCTACAACAAGACCTATCTCGAGAACATGGCTGTTGAGACCATGCAGACAGAGATAGATACAGCTGAGGGAGAAGCTGCCCAGGAAGAGACTGAAAAAGCTGAGGAAGAAGGAAATCTCTCGGAAGATGCCGAGGTTACCTCAGAAGATGTAAATCCTGAGATCACTCAGGGTATGATCGATGAAGTTGTTGCTGAGAGCCTTCCTCTTAATATCTCAGATATCCTGAAGTTTGCCGAGAGTTACAATGCTCCGGAGCAGGTTGAGGCGGTATTCCAGTGGGATGTTACCGATATTTTCTACAATTACTTCTTTGTTGGTAATTACATGAACGTTGGCGGACAGGCAGGAGATGATGTCAGCCAGATCGATATTTATAATACAGACACTATCAGCTGCATGAAGATTTATCAGCAGCTTAATCAGTTCTTTGCTATCGACGCCGATTCAATTGACTATGACAAGGTGGTTCAGGACTTTATCGATGGTAAGGTTGTATTTACCATTGCTACTACAGATATCATCAAGAAGATTGATGATGCCAAGGCATCAGGCGAGTGTAATTTTGAGTTTGCAGTAGCTGATATGCCCGGACTTACAGCTGATTTCGGATCAAGAACCATGTCAGTGACAGACTGTATCGTTGTCAATGGACTCTCCGAAAATCCGGAAGAAGCCAATGAAGTAGCCAGATTTTTGTGCTCTGACAATTCCGGAGATATCTACAAGCTTGGCGGAAAGGTATCAGCTCATTACGGCGTTAAGTATGACAATCCCAATCTTGCAACCTTTGTAGGTGTTTATGCCGATTCGGTTCCAATGCCCAAGACAATTGAGACCAGTAACCTCTGGATGGAGCTTGAGATCGCTTTTACCAAGATCTGGAACGGAGAGGACTGTAATTCAACGCTCAAAAACGTCAGCGAGAGCATTATGACTCAGGTTACAGGTACTCCTTATACTGCAGAGGCACTTCCTGATCCCGATGATGATGCAATTACTGCCGGACTTACAGAAGATAGTGAAGATAATGATTGAATTATTTCTTTCAATCGCATAGAATAAAAAAGCATGGTGGGGTCCTCTTATTTAGGAGGAAACATGCGAAAATTATTACCAATATCAGCACTTATGCTGATGTTTCTGACCGGATGCACATCTGCAAGCAAAGAGATAATCTTATCCGATAACACTGCTAATAATACCTTGGAAGCTGAGGCTTTTAGCTCGCAGGAAGATTCCGGAAAAGAGATAGAAATACCGGAGACTGTAGATAATGAACTTCCTGTTAGTGTTGTGGTATATGTCTGTGGAGCAGTGGTAAATCCCGGAGTATATGAGCTTTCTGAAGGAAGCAGGATCGATGATGCAGTTACCGCTGCCGGCGGTTTTTCTGAGGATGCCGACAGGACTTATGTCAATCTGGCCGCCAGGCTAAGTGACGGCTCTAAGCTGCAGATACCGACGTTGTCAGAGACTTCTGATGAAACTCTTGCAAAAGAGATAAACTCTTTTGATGCAGAAGATAACGGTTCTAAGTCCGGTGCATCAGATGAAGGCGGTCTTATCAATATCAATACCGCTTCACAAACGGAACTGGCTACGCTTCCCGGAATCGGAGAGGGAATAGCCGGCAAGATTATAAAATACAGAGACGAGAACGGCTCTTTTAAAAGTATCGAAGATATCATGAAGGTATCAGGGATCAAAGATAAGCTGTTCTCTAAGATAAAAGATCAAATAACTGTCTGATTTATAGGAATGGTGAAGAAATGAGCAAGAAAGCGCTTGTAGTAGACGACGAAAAGGCAATTGTAAAGGGAATAAAGTTCTCTCTGGAGCAGGACGACATTGTTGTTGACTGTGCATATGACGGACAGGAAGCCCTTGATAAGGCTAAGGCCGGCAATTATGATATTATCCTTCTCGACGTAATGCTTCCTAAGCTCACTGGTTTTGAGGTTTGCCAGCAGATAAGGGAGTTTTCGGATGTTCCTATTATCATGCTCACTGCCAAGGGCGACGACATGGACAAGATCCTTGGTCTTGAGTACGGTGCAGACGATTACATTACAAAGCCTTTCAACATCCTCGAGGTTAAGGCCAGGATCAAAGCTATTATCCGCAGAACAGGAAGAACTGCCGATACCAACCAGGTTATGACCTTTGGTGACCTTAAGCTCAACGAAGAGTACAGAAGAGTATTTGTGGGAGACAGAGAGATCAATGTTACCAGCAGAGAGTATGAGCTGCTGGAGCTTTTGGCGTCCACTCCCGGTAAGACTTATACCAGAGAAGAGCTTCTTGAGACCATCTGGGGAACAGATTATCCAGGTGATGAGAGAACAGTAGATGTTCATATCAGAAGACTTCGTGAGAAGCTTGAGTCTAACCCAAGCGAGCCTAGATACGTAAGAACTAAGTGGGGCGCCGGATATTACTTCCAGGCATAACTTATGGATAAAAGTAAGTTTAAATTCAGAGACATTCTTAAGAGTCTAAGAGTGCGATTCTTCATAATTGTATTTATAACGGGGCTTGTTTCATGCCTCGTTATGCATTCTGTCATTCTGACCAGTTATGAGGATCGTGCTGTCAATGTAAGATCGACCGAGGTACAGACACAGCTGCGAATTCTCGCAAATCACCTCATTGTTTCCAACTACCTTCTTGATACATCATCAGAAGTGATCAATGCCGAGCTGGATATGCTTGCCAATCTTTATGATGGCCGTGTTATCGTTATCAACGATGATCTTAAGGTGGTAAAAGACACTTATAACATAAGTCAGGGCAAGACCATCATCTCAGAAGAGGTGGTAAACTGCCTAAAGACCGGATCCAAGGGAACGGTTTCAAAGTATGACCAGGCCAACGGATACATTGAAATTGTTACTCCCATCATTGAGAGTGATCTCATTCAGGAGGAGGATGTATCTGCAATCGGTAAGAGCAGTGAAGTGGTGCGTGGAGTTCTTTTGACCAGTGTATCTACCGACACGATAGCAACTACGCTCAATATCCTCAGCAGAAGAGCCCAGAGTCTTGAGGTTGTTATAATCCTATTCATCCTTGCATTTGCTGCCTGGGTATCGCATACGCTGCTAAAACCCTTCGATAGGATTACCGCAGCCATCAATGATGTTAAGGCAGGCTATACTGATGAGCCTATCACCGGACCTAACTACCTTGAGACAGAGCAGATCATCAAGGCTTTCAATGCGCTACTTAAGCGAATGAAGGTTTTGGATGACTCAAGGCAGGAGTTTGTATCCAACGTCTCTCATGAGCTTAAGACTCCTATTACCTCCATGAAGGTTCTGGCAGATTCGCTTCTTGCCCAGGAGGATGTTCCAAATGAGGTCTACAGGGAGTTCATGACGGATATCGGTGCCGAGATCGACAGAGAGGATAAGATCATCAACGACCTTTTGTCCCTGGTCAAGATGGACAAGAAGGCATCGGGACTTACCATTACCTCAGTAGATGTTGTGAGCCTCACAGAGGTGATCCTTAAGAGACTTAGACCTATAGCCAGAAGACACAATATTGAACTTACGCTTGAGAGTAAAAGAGCTATCGTTGCTGAGATAGACGAAGTTAAGATATCACTCGCTATCATGAACCTTGTCGAAAATGCTATCAAATACAACAGGGATGAGGGCTGGGTTAAGGTTGAACTTGATGCCGACCATCAGAATTTTTATGTCAAGGTTATGGATTCGGGCTACGGTATTCCCGAGGAATCCCTTGACCATATTTATGAGAGATTTTACAGGGTTGATAAGTCAAGATCACGTGAGATCGGCGGAACGGGACTTGGCCTGTCAATAGCAAGAAATGCGGTTCTGATGCACAGGGGAAGTATCGATGTGCAGAGTAAACTGGACGAAGGAACAACCTTTACGATTTCAATTCCACTTACAGCTACTGCAGTTAATACTACGGCAAAATAACAATTGGATTGTCATATGAAGAGAATTAATATTTTAAAAAACAGAATAACATGTGCTGTCCTTATTGTTTGTATGACGGTTTTAATGGCGGGATGTGGCAGAAAAGAAGCAGTCGATCCGGATGCCTTCAAGCTCTTTTACGTCAATAACAGTGAGACCGGTATTGTAGCAGTAAACTATGATATTAAAAGCTCTCTGCAGGATACGGATGCAGTAATTCGTGAACTGATCGGACAGCTTGGCACAATGCCCGAAAGACTTCAGTACGAAGCTCCGCTGACGGGAGAAGTAACCCTTCTTGGGTATTCTTTAAACGATAAGGTTCTGACCCTTAATTTTGATATCAAGTATGCAGATATCGGAAGAACTGTGGAAATCCTTGACAGAGCGGCAATTGTAAGAACCTTTACGCAGCTTGATGAGATTGAGTATGTATCCTTCCAGGTAGAGGGAACGCCTCTGTCTGACCACTACGGCAATATCATCGGCAATATGTCGGCGGATACATTTATCTTCAATGTAGGAAATGAGATCAACACCTATGAAAGGGTTGAGCTTAAGCTCTATTTTGCGAATGAAACAGGAGATAAGCTGGTTCCGGTTTATCGATCTGTAGTTTATAACAGTAATATTTCAATGGAGAGACTGGCGGTGGAGCAGATAATAACAGGCCCCAAGACTGATATCTGCTATCCGACCATATCCAAGGACACCAAGATCAACAGTGTTAATGTAAAAGATGGTGTCTGTTATGTTGATTTTGATTCTTCTTTTTTGACAGAGCCTTATAACGTAACTGCTGAGGTTGCTATTTATTCTCTGGTAAACAGCATCGTAGAGCTTACTAACGTAAATAAGGTTGCTTTCTCTGTAAACGGAGAAGCTAATTTTACATTTATGGATTTCTCAATTACAGGACCATACGAGAGAAATCTTGATCTTATGGAATAAAGATTATTTGTTAGGAGTATTTTTCTTTGAAACGGCCGTTATGTCTTTTGGCGATTCTGCTGAGTGCGGCTGTCTGTATTTATCTTGAAGTGTTTTTGTCTGACATTACCGGGAATATGAACGCAGCCCCGGATGGCTCTTATCAGACTGTAATTGGACGGGTTCAGTCCAAGGAGGTCAGAAGAAGCTATCAGGGCGAATTTCTTCCGGTAATCTACATTGTTCCAACTGAGCAAATAAACAAACATTCAAAGCTGATCCAGTGTTATCTGGAGTCGGGAGATGAGGCTCTTCCTGCCATTGGAGAGTATATTCAGGTTTCAGGCAAGGTAAAGACCTTTTCTGCGCCTACAAATCCCGGAGAATTCGACAGCCGGCTATATTATTCAACTCTGAAAATTTCATACAGACTGACAGGGGCTAAAATTCTAAAGACCGGTGGAGAGCCGAACAGGTACAGAGAAGCGCTTTATAAGATAAGGCGCTTTTTGGAGAGCTCTTTGGACAGAGCTTTGTCAGAGCAGGATTCAGCCATAATGAAGGCTATGCTTCTGGGAGATAAGGCTTTTATGGATGAAGAGACCAAAGATATGTACAAGAACAATGGAATCATGCATATATTGGCGGTAAGTGGTCTTCATATCTCCCTGATCGGAATGGGGCTTTATGAGTTCCTTAGAAAGCTGGGTCTTAATAAGGTGGTGACAACGCTTTTTCCGATAGCGTTCATGTATTCATACGGGATCATGTGCGGAATGGGAACATCTTCCTTCAGGGCAATCTGCATGTTTGCGCTAAGGCTCTTTGCACCTGTGGTGGGAAGAACCTACGATGTTTTAACAGGGCTTTCTCTTGCTGAGATACTTCTTTTGCTGGATCAGCCTCTGTATATGCATAACAGCGGATTTTTGTTTTCTTTTGGCGCGGTGATCGGTATGACATTGATCCGTCCGGCGCTTTCTTTTAAGGCTGTGTTGGAAGGCATGGGAAGCGGGAAGATGAAGTTTGCGGATGACGAGATCTCTTTTGCAAAAGAGATACTGATAAAGCTCTCGGATGGTCTTACAAGCGGGGTAAGCGTCTTTTTGGCAACGTTTCCTGTCTATGCAAGCTTTTATTACACATACCCTCTGCATTCCATTTTGCTTAATCTTGCAGTTATTCCACTTATGGGCATCTTGATGCTGCTTGGGATCATAACCATGTTCCTTGCGATATTCGGAGGCGCATCTGGGGCAATACCCGGGATGTTCGTTCATATCATTTTGTCTCTGTACAGGTTTCTTGGCTCATCGGAGGGCATTATCAGGGGCAGTACCTGGTATATGGGACACTCACAGAAGTGGCAGGTGTTTATCTATATAGCGTTGGTTGCTGCCTTTGTATGGCTTTCGGATAAGGATAATCTGCCACCGCTTAAGATGAGCGTGGCACGAGTATTGATTTTGGTGTTGGCGGTTTTTGCTATTACTTTTCATGTAAAGCCGGACCTTGAAATCGATATGGTCGACGTTGGTCAGGGCGATGGGATAGTGATTTCCTGCCAAGGAAGGCACATGCTCATCGACGGAGGAAGCACCTCGACTAAAAATGTTGGAAAGTACAGAATAATCCCGTTTCTGAAATACAAGGGAATAGGAAAACTGGATGTGGTGGTGATGACCCATGAAGATGAGGACCACGTCAGTGGAATCCTCGACATAATGGATGATATGGAGAAGGGCGGAATATGGATCGACAGGCTTATTCTTCCGGAGGTTTCTACATCATCTCAGGGAGAAAACTATGATCTTATAGAGAAAAGAGCCGGTGAGCTCAGGATTCCTATCGACTATATTAACACCGGTGAATCATTTTCTTTATCAGGCGCAACTTTTATCTGCCTTAATCCAGAAAAAGGCATGACAACAGAGGAGCCCAATGCCTATTCAACGGTGCTTTACATGAAGTATGGAAAGTTCACAGCTCTTTTCACAGGAGATGTAGAAAATGAGGGACTTACAAATGTAAAGGAGGCTCTGAAAAGTCTTTGGTCAGGTGCCGGCGATGAGTACCCGGATAGCATAACACTACTAAAGGTTGCCCATCACGGTTCAAAATACACGACAGATAAAGAGTTCCTGGATCTGACAAAGCCAAGGATTTCCCTGGTTTCCTGCGGAGTAGGAAACAGCTATGGCCATCCCCACGAAGAGGTTCTTCAAAGGCTTGATAACATTGGCGCAGCGATATATCGCACAGATGAAAGTGGCATGGTAACGGTAGAGGTAAATGGCGGAAAAGTAACTGCATATTGCCCTGCAAATTTTTAAGCTTTTTAAGATTTTGTGCTATACTAAACACTGTGCGAAAAATGATATCGGAGGAAAATGTTTTGAAGAATGATAACCGCGGGTCTTTTTCCGGAAAGATCGGCTTTGTACTTTCAGCTGCCGGAGCATCGGTAGGACTTGGAAATATATGGAGATTCCCGTATCTGTGTGCCAAGTATGGCGGAGGAATCTTTTTATTTGTTTATATCATATTGGCTCTTACTTTTGGCTACACTATGATCGTGGCTGAGACAGCAATAGGAAGAAACACCAAAAAGAGCCCTGTAGGTGCATTTAACACTCTTAGTAACAACAAGTTTATGTCTGTAGGCGGATGGATAAATGCTATCATCCCGATCCTGATCGTGCCTTATTACTCAGTTATAGGTGGCTGGGTATGCAAATACCTGTTTGAATACATAAGAAGTGATGCAGCTACCGTTGCATCGGACAGTTTCTTTGTGGATTTTATTTCGGACGGTTCAAAGTCTGAGTTTTGGTTCATAGTATTCGCAGTCCTTGTTCTTGGCGTTATTTTCATGGGCGTTGAGAACGGAATTGAGCGTGTATCAAAGCTCATGATGCCTGTACTTGTGGTGCTGGCGCTGATCATCTGCGTCTATTCGGTAACAAGGCCCGGCGCTTTGGAGGGAGTTAAATTCCTCTTTATCCCAAATGTGCAGAACTTCTCAATAATGACGCTGGTAACAGCCATGGGACAGATGTTTTACTCACTCTCTATTGCCATGGGAATCCTGATCACCTTCGGATCCTATGTAAAGAAGGAAGTCAGCATCGACGAGTCCACAAGACAGGTGGAGTTCTTTGATACAGCCATCGCAATTCTTGCGAGCCTTATGATAATTCCTGCGGTTTTCTCTTTCTACAACGGAGATCAGTCAATGCTTAAGGCAGGACCTTCACTGATGTTTATCACTATGCCTAAGATCTTTGCCAGCATGGGATTTGGAAGGATCATCGGATTTTTGTTCTTTGCGCTGGTATTATTTGCAGCGCTTACAAGTGCGATTGCTCTGACAGAGAGCGCTGTTTCCACCTTCTCTGATGAATTTGGATGGAGCAGGAGAAACGGGACTCTTATAATGGCCTTTGTGATGATAGTTCTCGGAAGTCTTTCATCTCTTGGTAACGGTCCGCTTTCTGGTGTGACAATCATCGGAATGCAGTTTTTGGATTTCTTTGACTTTATTACCAATTCAGTAATGATGCC
>JAEEGH010022275.1_pt1 | contig 13015 bp, 15 predicted proteins | sample 9134181 | NCBI WGS metagenome assembly JAEEGH01 (sample SAMN16246544, study PRJNA631951) | gut metagenome | biome: gut microbiome; feature: rumen; material: DP-attached | host: Bos | place: Iran: Karaj | collected 2018-10 | reverse complement strand
GCTTCGATTGATAGTACAGCGGCGGATAGATGTTTTCGCCCGGTTCAATCCCGGCAAGCCGGCACACCGCTTCGTGGCAGCGAATGGTCATCTCTTAGCGGCGTTCGTTGATCGGAAGCGTCCGATCGGGCAAGATCGGCTCCCCGATGCGGAGCGTGATCGTTGCGATCTGGCGGAAAATCGTTTTGCGGATCCGGCCGGGTACCCGGAACGAGAAGCCCATCGGCAAGACCGGCTTGTCGCAGTCGATCGCAATGCGGATCGCGCCCGTTTTGAACGGACGGACCGGCGCGTATTATTCCCACATGCTGCCCTCTGCATAGATCTGCAGCCACTCGTGATCCTCAGTCAGAAGTTTGTTGATCGCCTTCAGATACGCTTTTGTAGCGGGGATCCCCGTTTCCGGGATCGGAATGCCGCCGGTCAGTCGGATCAGCGTGCCGAATTCGCCGTTGATATCGGGTGCCCAGCTCAACACGTTCGGACGCACGGGACAGATCGCCTTGGTGATCGCAAGATAGTCCCACATATGCACGTGGTTCGATACGGAAACCACGCCGCCGCTCAGCAGTTCCCTGTTCTTTTTCAGGTTATCTCGCCCCTCGATCTTCAGGCCGAGACGGATCGTGCAGAGCGGGAACACGATCACGCGCAAAAGCGCGCGCAGGAGATTCTGCTTCCGCAGAAACGCTTTCGAGCGATCGACGTACGGATACTCCGCGTCGAACACGATTCCCTTGTCCTTTTTGACGATCAGATAGTGCCGGTCGGTATCTTCCGGATACGGGAATCGATTTGTTTTCGGGTCAAACGTCATTCTTTATTCTCCAAATCAGTAAATCATTAACAGTCATTCTTATCTGCCGTTTCCTTTGGCAGGGAAATCTCAATCCCGACAACCCCGTATTTCTTTTGCGCGTCAACTGAGTAATAGAACTCCATATCGGCGGGTTTTGCTTCTGATACCGTTTCTTCCGTATATCCGCATTTCAGAAGCGGCAGGGATTTATAAAGTTCCTCAAAGCTGTCAAAGCGGTGAAGTGCAGCGACAGCAGTTTCAAGTGTTTCAGCGGTTTCCGTGTTCGTAAAAACAATGGTATCGCCCGGTTTGATTTTTTGGCGCTTCTCATCGAATAAACGAAGCTCGATCGTCTTTTCCCCGCTCTTTATCATTTCAAACGGAGCCGGCGTCAGATTCATGGAATGCGTAGCCTCTTCTCTCCGTAAATGCGCCACCGGCTCCACGTGCCTTGGGACAATAGCGTGAATAAAACGGTGTTTATTTACGCTGATTGCTCGTCCATTCTCGTGGAGCAGTCCCCGCTCTCTGAAACGGTCGAGTGGGCAGGGTTGATAATAGATCGAGCCGAAATCATCTCGTAAAACGGGGATTTATGCTTTAAGTTCGTACATTCGATATATCTTTCGGTACAGCTTACCTGTAAACAGTAGCTTGAAGAACAGCCTTTCGATTGGCATAAGCTCTTTGACCAATGCGGCGGGTGTGAAGCTGTGCTCTTTTACAAATCTGATCCGAAGTCCATCGATGATGCTCTCGATATCATCTATCCCATACAGCTTAGTAACGCCAACATCATTGACAGGATTTTTATATTTCGATGCTTTGACGCCGAATTCAGTATAAACATCCATCAGAATATGGATTTTCCGATACTTTTTATCAAGTGCTTGCAATAACCCCCTCACTTGACTGTTTGTCAGATACATGCTCAGTCCCTCAAGAACAACGATGACCGTATCATGATCCGGGAGCGTTCCAATTTGTTCCGGTCTGGACGCATCCAAAGCCGTCATATGATACGTTTCATTCTCCCGAAAATACTTCTTGCGAATCTCTATGACGTCCGGAAGATCACAATCCACCCATTCAGAACAGGGCGTTTTTACCCTCATATGCCTGCTGTCAAGCCCGCACCCAATATGAAGTACCAACGCATCGCTGCTCCGTTGCAGCACATTGTCTGTCCAGTCGTCGAACACACGGGCTCTCATAGCCATATTGTAAGCAAGCCATTTTGACCTGGACTTACCTCGAATTGGGAAGGCTTCTTCTTTCCATATTTTCTCAGCTGAGGGATCGTTCAGGATAATCCCCTGTTGGCTCACCTTTGATTTTCCATACAGCGGAATATATAGTGTTTTATTCACTTCATTCATGTGATCCTTCTCCTCTGTTAATCCCGAGTTGCCGCATTTACATCCAAACCACAGCCACAACCCGCCGTTATTCAAACCACCAACTCAACCCTGCCGCAAAGCACCTAAACCGACCACTCAACCCTGTGACATCTGAATCGGCGACTCAACCCTCTGCACATTTCCGTTGATATGTTTCCAAAGAGCCATTTTGTGGCCGTTTCCGTTCTATGCCGTCGACTGTCACAAGCCAGAAAAGCCTATAAATCAGGCACTTTTTCGGCGGTCAGTCCTTAACCCTTGACATCAATACTACCGTCTCAATTGATTTCTAATTGAGAAACAAATCAATAAACTTGAATTTGTTTAAGCTTGTTCAGCCACTCATCTGCTGCAGAACGTGATTCAAATATGAATCGGTTTTTATTTGAATACTTTTCCATTAGAGATAGAACAACAGGACGATTGTCTGAATCATAATTATCTACTAACTTTACCAATTCTGGATCAAGTTCTTGTTCTGTCCATGGAATATCCGAACGTATTTTTCCAACACGTTCTTTAATTCCGCTCATACACTCTTCAAAGCTGAAATCAAGAAATATCACTGTATCACATGCCTTAAATCTCACTTCATAAGTTCTACTGTAATCACCATCGATAATCCACTTATCTCCTTGAAGTATTTCATCCAATTTCTTGTCAAATTCTTCTCTTGAAATATGTGATCTGTCCTTTTTCCACCAAATATTATCAAGATGAATCAAAGGTAATTGTGTAACTTCATGAAGTTTTTTTGAAAAAGTACTTTTCCCACTTCCTGAACATCCAAGCACAATGATTTTATTGCCATAATTCATGATTCTTCCTCAACAAATTTCGATTTGTCATTCTAATTCATTGTTTTTCAAATAGTCCGCATCTTTTGGTTCGTAGGGTACTGAAAAGAAGTCCTTCTTTGGGTGGTACAAGCAGCATACCGTCTCAACGTGCTGTGTTCGTGGGAACATATCAAACGGTTGTATAGAATTGAAGGAATATCCGTATTCGGCAAGAGAGACTATATCTTTTGCCTGGGTTTCGGGGTTGCAGCTGATATAAACGATTTTTTCGGGCGAAAGCTGCGCTATTGCATTTACAGTTTCAACGCCCAGTCCTTTTCGGGGAGGGTCAACGATAACGGTATTGGGAGTTCCGCCGCATTTTTCCAATATTTTCAGCGTATCTGCTGCATCTGCAGCGTAAAATTCCGCATTGTATATGTTGTTGATCCTGGCATTTTTTTGGGCATCGTCTATCGCTTCTTCAATTATTTCAATGCCAACTACTCTTTTTGCGCCTGCTTTGGCGGCTATAAGCGAGATCGTTCCTATTCCGCAAAAAAGGTCGAGGACTGTATCTTTTCCGTTTATATCCGCAAGACTGACGGCATATTTATACAGATTTTCCGCCTGTCTGCTGTTTATCTGATAAAAAGCTCTCGGGCTGATTTCATATTCTATATCACAAAGAGTATCTGTTATTCTTTCTTTTCCGCGTATAAGCCTGAAATTCCTTCCGAGTACCGTATTGCCGTGAGTTGTGTTTTCGTTTACGTAAACGCTCGACGCGCCTGTCTTTTCCATCAGTTCGGCAAATTCTTCCTCGTACGGCAGCTTTTTTCCGTTTATAACGGCGCATACGCATATTTCTCCGGTATTTTTTGCTTTTCGAAGATAAAGCTGACGAAAAAGCCCCGTTCCGCTTGTTTCGTTATATGGTGTAATGTTTTTATCCTTTACATATTGTTCGGTAGCGGTAAGATATTTCTCAAAATCGGCATCCTGCAAAAAACAGGCGTTATTTTCAATGTTTCTGTGACTTGCCCGTGCATAAAACCCGAATTTGCCGTTCATTGAAAGAGGGCAGACAACTTTGTTTCTGTAATTTTCTATTTCGGGCGACGGAACAGCGGGCAGGGGATCGGGAAAAGACTTCATATGCCTTTTAAATGCATTTATAACAGCCTGTCTTTTAATTTCGAGTTCGTTTTTGTAGTCCATATTAAGATATACACAGCCGCCGCACTTTTCAAATGTATCGCAGGGAACATTTATCCTGTTTTTTGACCCGCTTATCATTTTATCAATTATGCCGTAGGCAAAAGTTTTTTCCGTTTTAACTATGCGGCACATAATAAGGTCTTGCGGAATTGCGTTATGGACAAATATTATGAAATTTTCAATTTCGTCGTCGGAATATCGTGCGACCCCGAGCCCTGCAAAACTGACATCGGTTATTTCGAGTTTCAGAATATCGTTTTTCTTTATCATTTTTTTCATATCCGTATTTGCAATATTATACTTAATTATATTATGATTTTTTTCTTCTGTCAAGAGCTTGCCGATATACCCGATTTGTGATTTTTGCGTGAAAACGCTTCAAGGGCGTTGACAGAATTGGTTCATATGTGGTATAATACCATACAGCGAAGCATTTTGCGCGTATAGCGAACGGCTGATGCTTTATTCAAACACGAAAAAAACTCTGATTCCGCAATTATTTTCTTCCGGCAGCAAAGAGGGATGTTTGTTATCTGAAGAAATGTGCGGTGTCTTTCGTTGTGTTTTGAATCTTTTTACTATATATAATATTAAACCGGGAGGTAATTATTTGAAAAAAATCGATAAAATCAGAATCATCCCTTTGGGCGGACTTAACGAGATAGGTAAAAACCTTACGCTTATAGAGTGCGGAAAAGATATCATAGCCATAGACTGCGGACTTGCGTTCCCCGACGAAGAAATGCCCGGTGTGGACTATGTTATTCCCGATATGCAGTATATCATAAAAAACAGCGACCGTTTCCGCGCTATTTTTATAACACACGGTCATGAGGACCATATAGGAGCGATCCCGTATCTTCTTCGCGATATCAAAGTTCCCATTTACGCCACAAGGCTTACCATTGGCATTATACAAAACAAATTAAAGGAATTCAATCTTGATAAAGAAGCCGAACTTATAGAGGTCCGCGCAGGACAGACGGTGGATCTCGATACGCTCAGCGTTGAATTTATTCATGTCAACCATTCCATCGCCGACGCAACTGCGCTTGCGGTCCATACACCGTGCGGCGTCGTTCTTCACATGGGTGACTTTAAAATAGATGTTACTCCCGTTGACGGTGAGATGATAGACCTTACAAGAATCGGGCAGCTTGGTAACGAAGGCGTTGAGCTGCTGATGATGGAGTCTACAAATGTCACCCGCCCCGGCTTTACGATGAGTGAGCTGAAGGTAAGAGATTCTCTTCGAAATATTTTCATGCGGGCGGCAGATAAACGCATTATCATCGCAACATTTTCCTCAAATGTTCACAGAGTGCAGTCGATAATCAATCTTGCGGCAGAATTCCACCGAAAAGTTGCCGTCAGCGGCAGAAGCATGGTAAATGTAATAGAAGTAGCCGATCAGCTCGGTTATATGTCTATTCCGGACAGAGTGCTCGTTGATATAGACGATGTAAACAATTATCCGCCTGAAAAAGTCGTAATAATCACAACAGGCAGCCAGGGCGAACCGATGTCTGCGCTTTACAGAATGGCATATTCCGACCATAAGATCGTAGAAATAAACAATCGCGATCTCGTTATTATATCCGCAACGGCAATACCCGGCAACGAAAAACTCGTAAACAGGGTCGTAAACGAACTTTACAGATCAGGCGCAACGGTAGTTGACGATTCGCTTGCGGAAGTCCATGTGTCCGGACACGCCTGCCAGGAGGATCTTAAACTGATCTTCGGTCTTGTAAAGCCAAAATACTTTATACCGGTACACGGTGAATACAGACATCTGAAACGCCACGAAGAGCTTGCTCTTTCTCTCGGCATTCCGGGAAAAAACATAGTAGTTGCCGATATAGGCGATATCGTTGAGATGAGCGGCGACGGAATAAAAAAGATAGGCACCGTTCCGTCGGGTAAAATCCTTGTCGACGGACTCGGGGTAGGGGACGTAGGAAACGTTGTTCTTCGCGACAGAAAACATCTTTCCCAGGACGGACTCATTCTTATCGTTGCGGTGGTAGATGAATATACTCTTACGGTCATGCAGGATCCGGAAGTGATTTCCAGAGGCTTTGTTTATGCAAAGGAAAACGAAAATATCGTTGACAGAATAAAGCATATAACCGTAAAGGTCGTTGAATACTGCGCCTCGGAAGGCTATGACGAATGGGTATTCAATGCCAAAACTCGCCTTAAAGACGAGGTTTCAAAATACGTTTCGGAGCAAACAAAACGCAAACCGATGATAATTCCCGTAATAAAAGTTATATGATAAACAATAAAGGAAGTAACTTGTATGAATTATTCCCTTATTCCGAAGGTCAAATCCGTTAAAACAAACGGCGATACTATAAGCCTTTCTGATTTTTCCCCTTCAATGTCTTTGCAGGCACATTGCAGAACTGAAGATATCCTTTCCGACTTTGAAGTTTCCCTTTCCGGCAAAAAGCTCATAAAAGCAGAAATATTGTCGTCTTTGCCTGAGGACTCATATTCCGTTAAAATATCAGATGAAGAAATACTGATCACAGGCAGCACGGACGCAGCCGTTCATTACGGCTTTTGCACACTTCTTCAGCTGTCGCTCCTTAACGACGGCAATATCCCTGCAGGCACGATCGAGGATCGTCCGGATATTCATTTCCGAGCCGTTTCAGACGATATTTCGAGAGGTCAGATCTCAACAGTTGACGGCTTCAAATCAATAATCAGGCGTATTTCTTATTTTAAATATAATGTATATATGCCTTATATCGAAGACACATTCAGGTTGGAGTTCTGCCCCGATTTCGGCAAGTATTCAGATCCTGTTCCCGCCTCCGAATGGCAGGAGATATGCAGCTATGCAGCGGGTTTCGGCGTTTCTGTTCGCCCGATCATAAATCTCATCGGCCATTGGGATAAAAACAGCAAGCTTTACGATTTCAGAGATATGATGCTCAAGGACGGCGACAGGGTTACCGATGTTTTGGACATTACAAAAAAAGAAGTCCGCACGTTTGTATGCAATATGCTTGACGAGATAGTTGCCGCATTCGGTAAAGGCGTTATTCACGCCGGCGGCGATGAGGTCGCCGATCTGAAAAAAATATTCGGAGAAGAAGAGGGCGGCAGAATATATGTTGAATATTTCAACTGGCTTTCGGAAGAAGTAAAAAAACGCGGATGCAGTCTTTTTATGTATGCCGATATGTTTCTCCAGCCTTACGGTGATTACGGATTCGGTTTTGATCTTCTTTCTTCTCTTGATAAAGATATTACTCTCATAGCGTGGGATTATGCGGTGAGAGATAAATACTCGTCTTCACGTTTTGCGGAAAGCGATCACAGATTCGGCATTTCATCGGGCTCGTGGTCCTGGGCAAGATTTATTCCGCAGCTTGAAGTATCATTTACAAACAGCCGGAATTTCGTAGCCGATACGCGCGGAAAAACCGATATTTTTGTTCTGTCCGGCTGGAATGACGGAGGATGCTGTCTGCGCGAAGAAATGATGCCTGAAATTGCCGCAGGAGCATTGTTTGCCTGGAACACGGATGAGTCTTTATCATTTGATGAGTTCCTTGGGGCGTTTTGCAAAATTTATTTCGGATATGGTGAGCAAGTGACCGGGGCGGTAAAAACCGTGTATGATTACGACAGGCATTTCGGGCTTGAAAGCGTTTACGATTACGCCGAGATAGGCGGGATACTTTTCAATGAATTCTGGCAGGATGCAAGAAAACCGACAACAGAGAAGTATTCTCTTGCCGAATACTGCTCTCAGCTCATTACGGTGCTGGGCGAAGCTGAGGATATCCTCAAAGAAAACAAGCCTGCCCGCTTCAAACAGACTTATGACGCTTTTATGTTTGATATAAGAAGACTTATGTGGACTCTTATGCGCATATGCATTATACCTTCCTCTGCGTTTGAAAGCAGAGAAGAGGCAAAAAGCATAGTTGACGACCTTATCGCGCTTTCAGAAGAGTTTGAGCTCATAAAAAAGGAAAACAGACGTTTGTGGATGCGTATGAACCGTCAGAGCGAATGGAATTATCTCGAATCAAAGTATATAGATACCGAACAGTCCCTTTATTCTCTGATAAGATATTGCAAATACGGCAAACACCTGAAAACGGAAAAATATATGTAGCTTTTTACGAATAAAACTGATGAAGCGGTGTGAAAACGCCGCTTTATTCTGTTTTGAAAGATAAAAAAGAGAATGAATCGCAAGTTCACAAAATGTTCATAATAGAATTTAAGGAAAACTATTGCATTTCTATTGCCATTGTGTTATAATACCCAAGCATGGCAATTTATGGCAATGATCTCGGAGGTTGCCGTCCGGCTTTGAAACCGGTCGGGGAATTCCGGGGGAGCGACAATCCGATTTGAAATTGGATGATACCGAATTTTGCTGATGTAGTCGCATTTTCGTTCGACTGTACGTTAAAGGACCGGCTTTCCGGTTACTAACGGAGATCGCATCTGTGCCTACCGCCCAGCGCCCGAATGTTTTCGGAACAGCTTGCCCTGTCCGAAATTTTTTGCGGTCAAATCCGGAAACACACGGCAGAGTGTTCGGTTTTTCATCGCCGCCAAATCAAACAAAAATTAAAAGCAAAAAAGAAATCAGGAGGCGAATTCCATGGCAGATAACAAAAACAAAATGAGAATCAGACTCAAATCTTACGATCATAAACTTATCGACCGCGCGTCCGAAAAGATCGTTGAGACCGCGAAGAGATTCGGCGCAGAAGTTTCCGGACCCGTACCCCTTCCCACGGATAAGGAAATAATCACCATTCTCCGCGCTGTTCATAAGTATAAAGATGCCCGTGAACAGTTTGAGATGAGAACCCATAAGCGTCTTATCGATGTTATCAGACCTTCGCAGAAAGCAGTTGACGCACTCGTCGGCATAGAGCTTCCCGCAGGCGTTGATATCGAAATCAAGCTTTAATATACACTATTATATACACACGCACAGCCATGCAGGTCACGTTGGTACCGGACCAACCAATAACCGAAAGGAGATTCATTAAATGGAAAAAGGCATTATCGGCAGAAAAATCGGTATGACTCAGCTTTTCACAGAAAACGGCAACGTCATTCCGGTAACCGTTCTTGAAGTCGGTCCCTGTCCGGTCGTTCAGAAAAAAACCGTAGAAAACGACGGTTACGATGCGGTTCAGCTCGGCTTTGAAGACATTCGTGAAAAACTCGTTGTTAAGCCCCTTAAAGGGCACTTCGACAAAGCGCAGGTCGCTTATAAGAGAGTTCTCAAAGAATTTACTCTCGACAACAGCGCAGACCTTAAAGTAGGAGATATCCTTAAAGCGGAAGTTTTCGCCAACGGCGATAAAGTTGACGTTACGGGTATTTCAAAAGGTAAAGGATACCAGGGCACCATCAAGCGCCACGGTTTCCATACAGGTCCTATGGCACACGGTTCGGGATATCACAGACACCAGGGTTCTATGGGCGCAAACACCGACCCCTCCAGAGTTATGAAGGGCAAGGGAATGCCGGGACACATGGGCAGTGAGCAGATCACGATCCAGAACCTCACAGTTGTTAAAGTCGATGCTGAAAACAACCTTATTGCTATAAAGGGCGCAGTTCCCGGCCCCAACGGCGGTCTGATAATCGTTAAATCCGCCGTTAAGAAACAGGCTTAAGAAGGGAGGATAAACAATGGCTAACGTTAAAGTATACGATATGACCGGTAAAGAGACCGGCACGCTTGAATTGAACGACAGCATATTCGGCGTTGAAGTCAATGTCTCTCTTCTTCATGAAGCGGTCAAAAACTACCTCGCAAATCAGCGTCAGGGTACCCAGAATACCAAAACCAGAACAGAAGTTCGCGGCGGCGGCAAGAAACCGTTCAGACAGAAGGGTACCGGCAGAGCAAGACAGGGCTCCATCAGAGCTCCGCAGTGGTATCACGGCGGCGTAGCGCTCGGTCCCAAACCCAGATCATACAGATATTCCATGAACAAAAAGGCTAAGAGAGGCGCTATGAAGAGCGCGTTCTCCGTAAAAGTTCAGGAAGGCAAGTTCATCGTTCTTGATGCTCTTACATTCGAACAGGCTAAAACCAAAAACATGGTAGCTGTTCTCAAAGCACTCAACGTTGCTGATAAATCACTCGTTGTTCTTCCCGCACCGGACGTAAACGTCGTAAGAAGCGCAAAGAACATTCCGGGCGTAAAAACTCTTTATGTAAACACTCTCAATGTTTACGATATTATGAACCATGACAACTTCATCGTAACAAAAGAAGCTGTTCAGAAAATCGAGGAGGTGTACGTATAATGAAATTCGCTCAGGATATCATTTTGAAACCGGTTATCACCGAACACAGCATGAACATTATGCGTAGCCAGCGCAAATATACCTTCGTAGTTGCTCAGGATGCAAACAAGATCGAGATAAAAAACGCCGTTGAAGAAATATTCAAGGTTAAAGTATCCGACGTAAACACCATGCATCTTTCTGGCAAAAACAGAAGAAGAGGACTTACCTCCGGTAAGACCGCGAAAGCCAAGAGAGCTATCGTCACCCTTACCGAGGATTCCAAGACAATCGAATTCTTCGATAGCTTAATGTAAAGGAGTGCTGAGTTAATATGGCTATAAAATCATACAAACCGACAACTCCTTCAAGGAGAACCATGACGGTTTCCACTTTCGAAGAGATCACCAAAAAGACTCCCGAAAAATCCCTCCTCACCGTTCTCAAAAAGAACGCCGGACGTAACAGCTACGGTAAGATCACCGTTCGTCATAAAGGCGGCGGAAACCGCAGAAAATACAGAATAATCGATTTCAAGAGAAACAGACTTGACGAACAGGCTAACGTTATCGCGATCGAATACGATCCCAACAGATCCGCCAACATCGCTCTCATCGAATACTCCGACGGAGTTCGCAATTATATCATCGCTCCCGAAGGACTCAATGTAGGCGACACCGTTGAATCCGGTGAAAAGGCAGATATCAAGCCGGGCAACTGTCTCTTTATCGAAAAGATCCCCGTCGGTACCTTCATCCACAACATCGAGCTTTATCCCGGCAAAGGTGCTCAGCTCGCTCGTTCGGCAGGTATCGGAGCACAGCTTATGGCTAAGGAAAACGGCTTCGCTCAGGTTCGTCTTCCTTCCGGAGAAGTCAGAATGGTCCGCCTCAACTGCAGAGCAACTATCGGCGTTGTAGGAAACAGCGACCACGAAAACGTTTCTCTCGGTAAAGCCGGCAGAAAACGTCATATGGGCATTCGTCCGACGGTCCGCGGTTCTGTAATGAACCCGAACGACCACCCGCACGGCGGCGGCGAAGGCAAATCTCCTATAGGTCGTCCGGGACCTGTTACCCCGTGGGGTAAACCTGCTCTCGGTTATAAGACCCGTAAGAAGAATAAATCCAACAAGTATATCGTAAAGAGAAGAAAGGATAAATAGGAGGTGCCATAAATGAGCAGAAGTGTTAAAAAAGGTCCGTACGTCGAACTTTCGCTTATGAAAAAAGTTCTTGAAATGAATGAAAAAGGCGAAAAAAGAGTTGTAAAAACCTGGTCCAGAGCATCCACTATTTTCCCTGAATTCGTAGGACATACTTTTGCCGTTCACGACGGAAAAAAACATGTTCCCGTATATGTAACAGAGGATATGGTCGGTCATAAGCTTGGAGAATTTGCTCCGACACGTGTATTCAGAGGTCACTCAGGTTCGAAGGCCTCAAATACATCGAAGTAAGGCTCACAGGAGGTTAAGTAAAGATAATGGAAGCAAAAGCTTATCTGAGAGATCTTCGCATCACTCCCCGCAAAGTGAAGATAGTTCTCGATCTCATAAGAAATAAACCCGTCTCTACGGCGGCAGCTATCCTTCAGAACACTCCGAAGGCCGCAAGTGAACCCGTATTAAAGCTTCTCAGAAGCTGTGTTGCCAACGCTGAAAACAATTTCAGTATGGACGTTGAAAAACTCTACGTTAAAACCTGCTTTGTAGGTCCTGCAAGAGTTATGAAACGCCGTATGGAAAGAGCAAAAGGCAGCGCCGATATATACCGCAAGAGATCTTCTCACATAACGATGATCCTCGCGGAAAAGGAATAAGGGAGGACAGACATGGGACAAAAAGTTAATCCTCACGGCCTCCGTGTAGGTATAATCCGCAACTGGGACTCCCGCTGGTTTGCTCGCGATGACAAATTCGGCGACATCCTTGTTCAGGATAACAAAATCAGAAAATTCATCAAAAAAGAAATGTACACTGCAGGAATTCCCAAGATCGAGATCGAACGTAATTCCGAAGACCGTATTAAAATCTACATCCACTGCGCTAGACCCGGCATCGTAACCGGTAAGGGCGGCCAGGAAGTTGAAAAGCTTCGCAAAAACGTTGAAAAAATGGTCGGCAAACGCGTTTACATCACAATCGTTGAAGTAAAACGCCCCGAACTCAACGCTCAGCTCGTAGCTGAAAGGATCGCTTCCGATCTCGAAAAGAGAACAGCGTTCAGAAGAGCTACAAGAACCGCTATAGACAGAACCATGAAAATGGGCGCTAAGGGTATCAAAACAATGGTATCCGGACGTCTGGGCGGCGCTGAAATCGCACGTTGCGAACATTTCCATGAAGGAACTATTCCCCTTCAGACACTCAGAGCAGATATCGACTACGGTTTTGCCGAAGCTCATACAACTTACGGCAGAATCGGCGTAAAAGTATGGATCTATAAAGGTGAAGTTCTCGCTTCAAACAAAAGAACGGAAGTAAAGGAGGAAAACCGCCGTGTTAATGCCAAAAAGAACAA
>JAEEGH010022274.1_pt1 | contig 13015 bp, 13 predicted proteins | sample 9134181 | NCBI WGS metagenome assembly JAEEGH01 (sample SAMN16246544, study PRJNA631951) | gut metagenome | biome: gut microbiome; feature: rumen; material: DP-attached | host: Bos | place: Iran: Karaj | collected 2018-10 | reverse complement strand
GCAAGTATCATTATCTTGTCTGTCACATGGTTCAGCCACATATTGGGAAACTTGAAATTGAGATTGGTAGACTTTATCTTACTATCAGCAGAGCTCTTCGGGAGCTGCCCTTCATCCACCATATTGTCAGCACTGGTCTGCAATGTGTTGTCATCAAGCCAGACCACTTTAGGCCCATTGCAGAGCATCTTACCGCCCCTTCCAATGGTGTTGTGATGGACAAATGCCAAGTGCGATACATCAAGCTGATTCTCTATTACTCTGGAGTAATGGACATTCCAGGTATCTTCCATATGGTCATAGCTGTATGAGCCATCAGTTATTATATCGAAGCAGTCCGGCTCAGAATCCGGCTCTTTTTCACCATACCAGACAAAGACTATACCTCCAATCTCCCTCGTCGGGTAGGCCTTAAGGTTAAAGCGGGTATAATCAAGCTTAGATGTGCGCCCGTCGGACGGTACATAAATGCATCGTCCGTCCGAATCGTACTCAATGCCATGAAAAGGACACTTGATGTGGTTGTCCTGCACCCATCCTTTGCATAATGAGGCTCCTCTGTGAGCACAGAGACTGCTGACACAGGACACCCTTCCATACGTAGTCCTGAAGAAGACAAGGTTCTCCCCAAAACGGCGTGCCGCCAGAATCCTATTTGACTTGAGGAAGTGAGACGATAATACTGCATACCACTGGTTTTTGATCATGACTTTCTTGCTCCTGACAGAGACTTTTTTCTACACGATTGTTATATAGAATTATAACATCCATGAATGATTGCCTCAATGTGCTTATATCTTGTGAACAAGAAAATCATACTGTTTCCGCCATTTCTGTATCTTCCTGAAATGCAGTTTATTTATGGCTTTTAGCCGGAATTTAGTATTTCACATACCTGTAATTCACTAGTTCCTCAAGTTCTCCGTCCCATTTAACCGAAAGTTTCTCCACAAGAGTCTTTCCATTATTAATAAATATCCCGACATGGCAGTCACTTGTATCAATACCTGAAATATCAAAAGTTCCGGTAAAAGTCTCATCTTCATTGAGTTTGAAATCATACTTCAAAACTTTGTCAGGGTCATGGCTATCCCATATCTCAAGCCTGGCAGAATCCCGCATCACCTCATCTGCCCTTCTAAGCTTTGAGAGCTTAAAACTGGCGCTATCGCCATCAACAGTAACATCTGTTATGCAGGTAGGGTGTTTCAAGTGCTTGGGACTAACATCAAACCTTGCTGAATCCACTACTTCGTGTGTTGTAAGATCATAGATTACAAAATTAAGTCCGCGCTTATTGACCGCATAGTCTTCGCCATCAATATTTATGATGCACTCATCACCAACATCTGCTGCCACTGATTTGATATAATATCCCTTTGCATCAGTGGAGAACACACCCTCAAGTGACACTGCATCACTACCAATTTCTTCTGTAACGATTCCGTTATCTATAACTGCATAAAAGCTGGCTCCCTCTTTTCCCTTTAAATCCAATGATATTCCAAGATCTGAAAGGGCCTCAAAAACAACGTCCTGGGTTCTGGCAATTGCTTCCGTTCTCATGCCGATCAGTATCGCTATGTTATCCTTTTTGATATAAGATCAATATACTCAAGGACATCCTCATGAGCCTTCTATGAACACCTTATTAAATCGTAAACCCTAAAATGTCATCTATGCCGGCAGTGTTAATGAGTTCTCTTTATTCCTGTTGAATCTTATAGTTCAACTCGTAAAGTGCTGCTGCCACACCCACGATAGCCGCCCGTAATGGGCGGCTATCATATCTTATACATATGTTTATAATTTAAAAACAATTCGTGCTTTTCTTGCTCCGGCTTTCTGCATGGCTTTCTTAACTTTTGACTGATTCTTCTTTGCCACGCCTTTAACAGTTATCGTGCAGTGTTTTCCCTGATTCTTAAGCTTCAGAGAATTCTTAGCGAATCGCATGTTACCTTTTTTATTCATATTGAACGTAATGCTCTTGCAAGCAGCTCCATTGAATGCATCTTTTCCACATGCATTGACTGTGTTTGCGACCACAACTGTTTTAGTCTTTGCTTTGTAGAAAGCTTTCGCTGCGATTGAAGTTACACTGTATTTATTACCACTGCAGTCTTTGGTGATTTTTGCGATGGTAACCTTGGATGACTTCCTTTGCGCGTTTGTACCAGCAAATGCTGCCTTTGGAGCTTTTTTATTAGCGCTGGTCACTTTATATCCTGTTGTAATGCCTTTTGTGTTTCTGAGGGCAGTGTTCAATTTGGCAGGCGTTCCTTTGGATGATCCGTCTGTTTTATTCTGGGTAGCTGTAATAGTATTTGTCCTATCTGTAGTGGCATCACCTTTAAATTTTATTCCGACACTTCTAAGATATGCTTCAGGGTCTATCCGGCTGCTTCTACGAACTGAAAATCCATAATAAGATAACGCTGATGACTTAATACCATTGGGTATGGCACCAGGCTTGCCTTTGACTTCAGGGACACCAATGTCAACATGAAGATGCAGATCAACTGTGCCCTTTCCGCTAAGCTTTCCATAGGATGACTGTCCAGATACGCCTATTTTAGTTCCTGCTTCCACTCTACCACTTGTAACACCGATAACAGACAGATGTGCATACTGATAATACATGCCATCATCTCCCTGGATGATTATACATTGCCCGCCAATACCAGGGCCTGACTTGGTATTTTCCCATCCAGATGCTATAATAGTTCCACCCACAATAGCATATACATCCACATTGTGCGCCTGCATATCCAGACCACCATGATAGCCTCCGTCTTTTCTGTAGAACCCACTTGTAATCTGGGGATTGTCGCCAATAAGTGGTGATGTATAGACCGGGAAACCTAATGTGTTAAGATTTATCTGTCCGCTTTTCGCATCAACATGGTCTAAAAGAATACTTCTTTTTGATTTGTCCATATTGATGATCATTGTCTTTTTATTCTGCTTATAACGCAAACGCACATTCTCAGCCCCACTTTTTATAATTGCTTTGGCTAAATCTTTGCTGATACTGTTGTATCCGTCGAGATTCAATTCTACAAGCGAGGCTTTTGTGTCTAGTTGTTTTATCAAACTTTCGAAAAATGATTTTGTCTCTTTATCCTCCATCTGCCCAGATGGATTATTGCCTCCCGTAACAGAAATCTTAAAAGATGCAGACAGATTAGAGCCGTCTGTGGTTTCTACAGTTATTGTTGCCTCACCATTTGACTTGGCTGTGACAGGCATAATCTTACCATCAGTGCCGCCAACAACTGCCACATCCGGGTCACTGCTTGTCCACTTTAGCGATGCAGGAGGGATATTATTAGGGACCGTGGTGGCTATAAGTTTTATATAACTGTTTATAGGCATTTCTTTTTGGGTGATATTTAAACCGAGCGAAGAAATGGGCGTGAGGTCATATTGGGTTACAGTCACTTCGCAGGATACGCTGATATCTGGATATGCCGTGGAAGTAGCTGTTATTGTAGCAGTTCCTTCTGAAACAGCATTTACAGCACCATCGTCATCAACAGTGGCAACGTTTTCATTGCTGCTTGTCCAAAAGACAGACCTATACCTTGTTGTTTCCGGTTCAAATGACGGAACAAGTGTATCGACTGTTCCTGTCAGAAGCTTAAGGTTTTCCTTGCTTAGCTTAATGCCAGTCAAATTGTCTGTTCCTGCTATAAATGTAGGAAAAAAATATGCTGTACTATTTTCCCTATAAACTGGCTCGCCGTCTTTAGCCATTCTCAAATGTATATTGTGCGATGAAGTATACTTCTCACCAGGAATAAAAGAAAAACCAGCATCGCGAGCCACGTAATAAAAAGTCATTTTTGTCTGCTCTTTGTTCATTTGGTATTTTACCAGATCAAATACCTGATAGCTTGGAGTAAAAGTCCGAAAATATGTCCTGTATTCGTATATACTCTCATTTTCGCGCAGATCGTCCACTACTTTTTTGTAATCATAATTATAAGTTAGAGCCACAGTGTTTCCATCAGCTACTGCTGTATCATATTCCCATATTTCTAAAGGTGTCCAATATGCTTCTGATTTCAAGAAAAATAACTGAAAATTACCTAAGAATATTGTAAATGCTATTGTTATTGCTAACAGCCTGTTTCTGCATCCAATTATCTTAATCTTCATATTTTTATTCTTCCTTTCGTTTCGCTCAGGCACAAACATGGAATGCAAGAATCTGTCTATGCACTCCCCCTAAATTTTACAACAAATTGCTGCACATAGGTGACAGGAACCAATGATATGTGACACAATTAAAAAAGCCCGCATTCTCAGACTTTTTTAGGCTAATTCAGGTGGATGAGTAATCTTTACTCCTGCTGAAGCTTCTGGATCAGCTCGTAAAGTGCTGCTGCCGTATTGAAGTTCTCTGGCAGAAGGTCGTTGACATCGATGTCGATGCCAAACTCAGAATTCACGGCGCTGGTGATGGCGATGATGTCGAATGAATCAAGGATGTCGTCGTCGATAAGGTCGGTTGCTGTTGCAAAGTCGATGTCAGGTCTTACTTCACTCATGATCTTTAATAATTCTTCCATTTTGATTTCCTCTTTTCTTTATGATTATTATTGGGTTATTATTTTCATCTTATTATCAGCATTTTCTATCATTTGCAGAACACGTAGTACTCTGCATCTCCGTCACATTTTTCAAGCTGATGCTTGTCATTCATGATGGCGGAAAAGCTGTTGTCAAAGCCAAGGCGATTTGCCACGTTTATGCTGGCAATATTGTCCGTGGCGATGTGGATCCATGCCTTATTATGGCTGAGCTCATGTTCTCTGAGGATCATGTCTATCATGGTCGCAGCGTAGTTATGTCCGCGGCAGTCCTCACTGATATAATAAGGGCCGATGATTATATCTCCGGATCCGGCATGGGGATAGTCCTCAATGCCTCCGTCTGATATGCCACAGTAGCCTATATCTGCGCCATCCTTCAGGAGACGGTATACTCTGTAGCCGTATTCAGACTGCTTGCGCCACCTGATACGGTTGAACAGGGTCATTTTGTAAAGCGGTGACGGAAACAGATTGTCCGCGGTCACGGGATCTGAGATTATTGTTAGTTCATTGTTCATATTACTTGTCCAATTATTTTTTTACTATTATTTCTTAATGTTGCCGGCCCTTTAGCCGTTCAGTTCTTTGTTCAGAAGAGCTCTGTCTATCTTGCCATTCTTGTTCATGGGCAGCTGATCATACTGCCGGTACACGTTGGGCCACATGTATTTGGGGAGTTTCTTGGACAGTTCCATGACTATCCTGTTCTTGGACTCCTCTCTGGCCTGATAGAAGCATACTATCTTCTCCTCAGTGGTGTCATACAGACAGCAGCACACATCGATGTCAGCGATGGAATTGATGGCCGCCTCCACTTCTCCAAGCTCTATCCTGTGTCCCATGTGCTTGATCTGATAGTCTCTCCTGGCCGCAAAGACAATGTCGCCTTCTTCATTATAGTAGCCCATATCACCTGTGGCGTAGAATTTGGACTCATACGCACCAATCTGATCATCTGTGATAAAGGCCGCGTCAGTCTTTTCCTTGTTGTTCCAATATCCAAGGGCCAGGCAGGTTCCTTTAACGCAGATCTCGCCGACCTTATTCTTCTCTGTTATATGGCTGCCGTCCTCATCCCTAAGGAACACTCTTGTATTCTTGAAGGACTTGCCTATTGGAAGCATCTCGTCATCATTATGCCGTTTATTGACTTCATAATAGGTACAATTGCAAGTGATCTCTGTGGGACCGTAGAGGTTGACATACCGCGTGTTCGGCAGGTGGTCCATCCAGTAATTCAGTGCTTTCACCGGCATGACCTCGCCGGAGAACATTATATTCTCAAGGGCAGGCGCTTCTGTCGCATCAAGGGTCTTGAAATCTGCCACAATACGCAGTGCTGAGACTGCCCAAATCAGGGTGTTCACATTTCTTTCCGCAAGGTAGCTTACAAGGAGCTTGGGCATCTTGAAGAGCTTCTTTGGGAGAACCTGGACTGTGCCGCAGACCTTCAGTGCATTATATATGTCTTTTACCGAAACGTCAAAGTCGAAGGGGGCCTGATTGCCAAAAGTGGTCTTATCACCAAAGCCAAAGGCCTCCTCGAAGGAATCAACCAGATCGATTACGGATCTGTGGCAGACCACTACTCCCTTGGGAACTCCGGTGGATCCGGAGGTAAAACATTGGTACCGTGTTCTGTTAACATTTTGTGAACATTTGTTCTTTGCACTTTTTAGAAAGTGCAAAGAAATTGGTTGTGGTTGTATTTGTTGGGCTTTGGCAGGACTGTTTACCACAATACCACATGCCCATAATCAGCTTAACCGTGTACTTTATATGTCATTTGCCCGAATTCTTATCGACATATTTTTCAATAAGAGATTTTTCTTTACACAATTGAGCTATATGTTCGTAAACCATAATAGCCCCTTCTGAACAATTCTGCATAAGTGCAATAAGCTTACGCAAATGAATCTCACGATTAAAGTAATCATGAGTAATCTCATTTCTAAGCAATAGCTCACCAAGGAATTGTTTTTCAGTCTCTTTCTGATTATCTACCAGTATATCGTAGCTCGTTACACAGTACCTCAGTGACGATGATTTCCCGTTATAGCTTCCTTCTTCTTTTCTCAAAAAAATGACAATATCGATAAAAGCCTGCGCAAAGTCATTCAGCCTAACTGCAACAATATCTAAACAATCCGCCTGAATATCTGCATCAGTGGTTTTAAAGTATAGTTCACTCTTTGATTGTATTCTAAATGCACTTTGTTTAAGAAAATCAAGCAACTCCGAAACCTTTATGACATTAACTGGCTCCCGATCAGCATCCGTATTCAAATCAAATTGTTCAATACAGTTGTGCCGTGTTCAGTTAACATTAACTTTCTTAATCATGTTATCCATACAACCAGTTTTAGCCTCGCTATTTTCTGAGATTGTGTATATCCAGTAAATTGATGGCTATAACAAGAGCATTCATGCATCCCTAACAAACAGATTATCTTATATCTCCTCGATATATAAGTTCACCTTCAATATCTCCAGATGTATTATTTGAAATAATCCTATATTTCATTCTTATCTTGGCATCCTCATTTACTTTTCTTACCACATTGGTACCGTGTTCTGTTAACATATTGTGAACATTTGTTCTTGGCACTTTTTAGAAAATGCAGAATGAATTGGTTGGGGTTGTATTTGTTGGGCTTTGGCAGGACTGTTTACCACTATACCACACATTGGAACCGTGTTCTGTTAACATTGCCCATGGTTTTTCGGTGCTCTCTGACTATTCGGAGTTTGCAAATAAGTGTTCAGATTTTTATCATCCGAACGATGAGGGAGGTCTTAAGTGGGATGACCCTGACATCGGCATCGAGTGGCCCCTTCAGGAGGGTGTAGAGCTTAATCTTTCAGACAAGGATACAAAATGGGGAGGAATCAGGGAGTACTAATTTGAACTTCGTAATCACTTTAACGAAGAGAGGGGACAGGAATAAGATATTTAATAAATTATCCCTAATCCAGTTGCATGTTTAAGGATATTGGTGAGGTTTTTCCTACACTATGATTTTGAAAACAGGTCAGTTTGTCTTTACCTGTTCCATAAAAACATATCTATTACTTATTATCCTTTAGTTCTCCATCTTCGAAGTAATACTTTCTCCCACAGTCTGGGCAGGTGAACGCATCCATGTCATCAGAAGAGGATTTGGGGTCAGACCCCAATGTGGTACAAATTAAGTCAAATTTACTAACCTTAGAATAACACAGAATCTAGGATGGCGCATATGCCAGAGGTCTGTGGCATGTATGTGAACGATTTCCATGTGTATTAAGCATCGGACAGGGTCAGATGAAAACTATCCCCAAGTATAATTGCATTGCAAACAGACCTGAGAGAGTATGTTGGGGCCCAGATCTGTAATGAACGGCAAATTTAGAATCCGATCAGAACAATATGATCAAAATGATGGTTTCCGATTTCTAAAGTGGGTGCGCCTTTTTTCGACCCTCTTCCGTTTGAATTTACGCCCGGGCTGGATTTGTGATTTTACCCTGCATGCATCGAAGAAGATGTCATCTATGCAAGAAAGCGGAGCAAAACCAAAGACCATCTCTGGGAGCATATATTTCATCTGGCCAATTATGTAAGACCGGTTTGACTGGTATCGGTATTTGTTCTTCGGATTATTTGTTGCATCAATAACTTCGTCAGCACTGGCCTTTATCAGAGATGAAAGATTAGAATAAAGCAAGTTGATATAAAATTCCTGCATTATAGATGTGGTGGTGGCACCATTGAAATCTTCTATCTGAAGCCGCTCTTTTAGTTCCAGATACTTGGTTTCACATGGCCAACGGAGAAAGTAAAGCCTTCTGAACATTTGGATTGTATAGGATTTGTCAAAGATGTTAGTGACAAGATACTCATACTCACCACTGTCGAGCTTTACCGATATGACTCTGACCTTAATATCTTTAGTCCCCTCCTTTGGATCACCCGGAAGAAACCAGGTAATATCAGCATTCCTTTTGCCAGCTTTTTTAGCTAGACCAATACAGTCTTTGATACGCATCAAGCAGTAATGGTCATGTTCTACACAGTATCTGAACATTTTTTCAGAGTAATAACCACGGTCAAAAACAACAACGGAATCTTTGTAGATTCCAAGCGCTTCCAGATTTTTTAGATGTTCCAGTGCTGCGTCTCTTTCAGAAGCCAGAAATCTGTTAAGAGAAGCGTGCACAATATAATCATCAAGTACATCATATACAATAGAAGCCATCGCTTGTGCATACTTTTCTTCAGGCCTGTGAGTGTTGAACATTTCTCCGAAATCATCGAAGAGTTCTTTTGAATTGGGAAGTTCAAATTTTGAACCATCAATGGCAAACACGTGAAGACCATTCCACGTTTTCCTTTCAGGGATATTCCTGTAAAAGATATCTACTGACAGGTTGAATAGTTCTGTAAAAAGCAGGGGACAGATTCCCTGCCTTGCATGAGAAATAGCCTGTTTAGTGATCTCTTTTGGAAAAGTAGTAATATCACAAAGCTTACGTTTTATGTTTGAAAGATTTGTATCCATTGATGCGCGGTTGGAGAACAATAGATACATCAACATTGGGGTCAGACCCATTTACAGAGAATGTAACAATTTTTATTGTTAGAGATCCGGAATCCGTATACTGTTAACCATTTGCAAACACATATCTCAAACACTTGACAATAAGCAAAGCCATTGCCGCCACTTTTCCGATAACACCTGATTCTTAAGACATTATGTTCTCTAAGCCCAAAAATCAAACCAACATTTTCGATAACAACTCTTATAGGCTGTACCGTCGATATAGTTCTTCACAGGCTCTCAATATTTTTTATAAATTTTGATATCCAAATGTCACTGACAAATATTGAAGAAGCCTTACAAAAATCATCCTAATAGGTCAAACTCCTTTAATAATCTCAGCACCGCCTACTCTAGCTTTGCAAAGCATCAAGCCCTTTCCATATACCTTAACATAATTGTGATGAATATTCCTTGTTACTTCAACAGTATATTTTATTGCTATCCCCCTGAAGTTATCTTTTCCTTAAATGTTTCAAGAGCCAAGCCCTTTTTTGTAAGAATACTACTGATATCAACAAATGTTCATTCCTTTGAGCATCCTTCCTGTCCCATGGGTGACTTTGACACCATATTATGCAAATATGAGTGTATTTCTGACATTACAAATCCCCGTAGAATAAATCAGATTCAATATACACAAGTCTCTCATTATCAAAAAAGAATCCAGAATCCTTATATGTACGTTTATTCTCCCACCCGTGATCCATTGCCACGAATAAACGTGACCCAGGGATAGGTGTATCAAGATGGGGATTAGCATCTATAACATGTTTATACAAATAGTTTTCAAAAAGATATAATCCTGAAAGGGATGCAACAGTATTAGATAAGTTGGCAAATTTGAAGTTTTCCTTCGTTACGCCATCATATGTTTCAAAGTCACCACGATTATGCTTTATGCCATTATATATTTTCCACCAAGCGGGGGATGAACTGCTCCAGCTTTTCCATGGAACTGTAGTTATGTCATTACACTTTACAGTCACAAATTCGATCTCTGGATATGTCTGCAGAAGTTCACTTCTGTACTTATCTATTTTATCAGCAGTACTTCTAGGGTTGATTTCCTTGCATAGTGCCTTTGCTACGACATCTATTTCGCTCCCAATCTGAAGAATAATCTTAACAAAGAAGTCAGAATACGTATCCCCATTATCATCCGACAATGATACATACTGTATTGCTCTGCGAAATTCCTTCTCAATCATAAGAAATTGCTTCCAATATAAATTCATAAATATATCATCTGTCATTTAAAGTCTTCCTATATGGGGTCAGACCCCATTTAGTAACCATTACAAATGTTACAAAAATATTATAGCATGCATATCAGGGAAAAAAGCACAGTTATGCGAAAAACAATCCTCTGGCTTATTTGCCGTACATTCATGTCTATTTGAATTCTATTTCCTGTCTTATAAAACGTCTGTTGGCCATTTAAAATCTATAGCTGTCTATTCAAATGTCCACTAAAAACAGCGCTGTCATCTGGAGTTCAGCACTATCAATTTAGATTCCATTCACTTCCTTTTCGATATCACTATCTGTCAGAAAAAAGTCCTTGGTTATCCCGGTTATCCCGATATCGGGATAGCCTTGACTTTCGAACCGGTTTACTATTTATTCTTGACAAACATGCATTTTCTGAGCTACAATTCGTAAATATGAACTATTTTTATTTTGCGAGAGGTCGTATAATGGGGAATCATGAAAAGAAAACTGAGAGAATACAGCTGTTTGAAGATCAGCCAATAAGGACGGCATGGGATGAAGAAAAAGAGGAATGGTATTTCTCAATCGTGGATGTTGTGCAGGTACTTACGGAAAGTGCTGATGCAGCAGCATATTGGAGAAAACTAAAACAGCGTTTGAAGGAAGAAGGAAATGAAACCGTGACAAATTGTCACGGTTTGAAAATGAAGGCAGCTGATGGTAAACATAGACTTACAGATGTGGCTGATACGGAGCAGCTTCTGAGAATAATACAGTCAATACCATCCAAAAAGGCTGAGCCATTCAAAATGTGGTTGGCAAAGGTTGGCAGAGAGAGAATGGAAGAATTATTAGACCCGGAACTTATAGCCGAAAGGTTAGTATCAACATATGAACGAAAGGGATATACAAAGGAATGGATAAACCAGCGGCTGATGGCAATCAGTGCCAGAAAGGAGCTGACCGATGAATGGAAATCCCATGGTATTGACAAAGGTACAGAATTTGCAATGCTGACTGATGAACTTACAAAGGCCTGGTCAGGTATGACAACAAGACAGTATAAGAACCATAAAGGCCTTAAGAAGGAAAGCCTTCGTGACAATATGTCTACTACAGAACTTGTCTTAAATATGCTGGCAGAAACTGCGACAAAGGAAATAGCTCAGGCAGAGAAGCCTGAAGGATTTGATGAAAATCGAAAGGTGGCAAACAGAGGCGGAAAGATTGCAGGAAATGCACGGAAAGCTATAGAAGATGAAACAGGAAAAGAGGTAATAACTAGTCAGAATGCATCACAGCTGAATCATGTTGTAACACAGATGATAGAGGCAAGCGCAAAGGCGGTGGAAGAAGATGACGATAAGTGACAGGATATTTGAGAGGCTGAGGCAGATAAATATGTCTCAAAAGGTATTTTCTGAAGAAACAGGGATATCTCAGAGTACGATCAGTGAATGGAAAAGCAAACGGACCAATCCAACATCCGAGAAGATATTGATCATTTGTAGTGTTCTGGGAGTCACTCCGGAGTGGCTTCTATCTGGTATTGAAAATACAGGTGACCGAGGAAATAAATCTTCCTGGTACGTGATTGGTAAAGACTCTGAGATGGGAAGTCTGATTAGCAGATATCATGATATGGATGAACGCCAGAGAGAAAGACTTCTTGGCTATATGGAAGCAATCATGGCATTGACAGACGTTAAAAAGAGGGGGTAGCTCTCTTTTTATGGTCAGTAATTCGTAAAAATGAAATTATACATGAAAGCGAGGAATTTTAGTGGCGCGAAAGAAACGAGAATGGTATCCAGGAGCAATGTATCATGTAATGAGTCGTGGGAATAGGCGTGCTGAGATATTCAAAGATCATATGGATCATCTTTACTTTTTAGAGCTTATTGGAACTGTAAAGGAAAGGTATCCATTTAAGATACATTCTGTGTGCCTGATGACGAATCATTTTCATATTGCAATTGAGACTGAAGATACGGAGTTATGGAGAATCATGCAGAAGATCCTAAGCGTATATGCGGAAGAATATAATCATCGTCATCATTACACCGGACACTTATTTGAAGGGAGATATACGGCTTGCCTCATAAAAGATGACAGATACTTTCTTGAGGTAAGCAGATATATTCATCTAAATCCGGTCAAAGCTCAAATGGTAAGGGAACCACTTGCGTACAAATATAGCAGTTATGGATTGTTTGTCAATGAGAATAGTGAACGCAATACCAGAAGTAGGACTGAAAAACTGATAAGTGAACTGGTTGATACAAATAGGGTATTGAACAGCTTCATGAATAACAGCAGGGAACAGTACCGCATGTTTGTGGAGGGGAAAATATCTCATGCCGAACAGGAACTGCTGATACAGAAGGATATGAAGGAAGACGAAATGTGGCTTCCATGGTAGTGCTGTGCTGCTTCATCTGCAAGAGGCAGTCTAGCAGTGTTAATCGCGAATATATAAATCAATCATAAGAAAGGAAATTGAAGTAATAAGTGTATGGCAATAACAGTAAAAAGCATGGCAACATCAGGAGTTGATGGTTTTATGGTGGAGATTGAGGCATCCACTATCAGAGGCCAACAACAATCAATGTCTATAAT
>JAEEGH010022267.1_pt1 | contig 13017 bp, 10 predicted proteins | sample 9134181 | NCBI WGS metagenome assembly JAEEGH01 (sample SAMN16246544, study PRJNA631951) | gut metagenome | biome: gut microbiome; feature: rumen; material: DP-attached | host: Bos | place: Iran: Karaj | collected 2018-10 | reverse complement strand
GGATAAGCATGATTTCTACCTCCTGCCGGAGAAGTTGGCCATGTTCCGCACGAAATGGAATTATCTGGGGCGAATCTTGTTGACCAACAATGCCAAATGGCGCTATGATGCCTACCGCATCGATGAGGATCTAGGACCCATCACCTCTTTCTTCTATACCGTCCGCAACGGCCTCTACGGTCTCGTAAAGTGGTTTAAATACGTTAAAAGGGCATAGCGATGAAAGTTCAATTGATTAATAGTGAGCTGCTGAGGAGGCTGCACGAGAAGGCGGCGCAGAATGAGCGGCGAAGGATGAACTTTGATCTGAGGACGACGGCGGAGGATACGAGCCAGCGGATGCTGAATGCGCTGGAAGTGGGGACTCACGTCCCGATCCACAGGCATCTGAAGACCTCTGAGACGGTCATCTGCCTTGAAGGTTGTCTGGATTGGGTGTTCTACGAGGAACTGCCGAACATGGATGCCGGAGGGCCGATACATGATGGAGAGACGGCGGCTGATGAAAGTTGTTTTGTAGAAACGGCGAGATTTCGGGTTTGTCCTCGCGAAGGTGTCCATGGCATTCAGGTGCCATTAGGTGCGTGGCATTCGGTCATCGTTCATGAACCTAGTACGATCCTTGAAGCGAAGGATGGGGCGTATAAATCTAATAAATAGCTGGCAGATGTTTTATTAATAGCTGCGATGAACGCTGATTTGTCTTCTAAACTCACGAAAGTCATAGAGCAGATCCCAAAGGATGTGCTTTATGACTTTTTGTGTTCTTATGCACAGGAGCATGAGGAACTGGCTATGGCATTGGTGAACGAGTTCTGGCAGGCAGAGAAGGATGACTATCGCTCGATGGTACAGCAATGCCTGATGCATCCATCACCAGCAGGTATCAAGAATGGTGATGGGTGTTCGTTCATTTCTTTGGCGCAAAGAAAAGGAACCAAAGAAACATCCACCCTCACCACACGCAATTCTGTAATAATGGTAAATAGTTCCGTAATTTGGGTAATGGGCGTTTAAGAAATAATATATATCTTTGCATCGTGATAATAAACTTAGGAAAAATGAAGAAACTACTATTACTGACATTCCTGCTATGCGGGATGAGCATTGGCCTGAGTGCCAAGACGTTGGTGGCTTACTATAGCTACACCAACAATGTGAGAACCATCGTGAATGAACTGAAAACACAGATTCAAGCCGATGTGGTGGAAATACAGCCTGCGGAAGAAGGGTTGGACTATGCAGCTAACAACTATGCATTGGGAACTCAGCTGTTGAATACAATTAAAGCGAACCCCAACGATGCCAGTAGTTATCCAGCTATCAAATCCGTGAACGTGGATTTGAGTCAGTATAGTGACATCATCGTGGCAACTCCGTTATGGTGGAGTCAGATGGCTGCACCGATGCAGACTTTCCTATTTAATAATGGGGCGGCTATGGCCGGTAAGAATATCTGGATGATTGTGTCAAGTGCCAGTTCGGGTATTAGCGGTGTTATCACTGATGCGAAACGACTGATTCCTAATGGCGTGTTTAGTGGTACAAACTGTTGGATTAAGGCCTCGCAGGTATCACAGGCGGCAACGATGCTGAACACATGGCTGTTCAAAAATAACCTGACGACTGCTATTGGTGATAAGAAGATGGTGGTGGTGTCGGATCCGCATGTGATGGCTCCGGGACTGCTATTGAATGAGGGTACAGCATGGACTAACTACTTGGACGGACAGCGTAAACTGGTGGATTATAGCAAGCCCTTGTTTGATGAGATGATTCGACGTATCAAGGAGGTTATTCAGCCAGAACTGGTACTTATCACTGGCGACTTGACAAAAGATGGTGAGCAGTTAAGCCATCAATATGTGATATCAAAACTTAATGAGTTGCAGACTGCAGGTATCAAGACACTGGTCATTCCAGGCAATCATGATAGAGGAAGTAATAGCGATGCCGTCTATTATAATGGTGAGAGTACCTCTCCGGCCGATGTAGCTACCAACGACTGGTTTGCTACGCAGTATGTCAACTATGGTTATGGTACAAGTTCAGAACGTGAGACGAGCACATTGACCTATGCCTGTGAGCCGATAACAGGATTGGTCGTGATAGGCGTTGATTCTGGAACTGACGGTGCTGTGTCTACAACTACACTGAATTGGGTGGTAGAAAAAGCTACTGCTGCCAAAAACAACGGAAAAAAAGTGATTGCCATGATGCATCACCCGCTGATTCCGCATTTTACAGGTGTGGACAATTTTGTGGAAACGGCTGTGGTGGCTGACTATGAGACAGTACGTAATGCGCTGGCCGACGCTGGTGTTAAAGTGGTGTTTACGGGGCATTTCCATACGTCGGATATAGCTATGGATAAGAACGCTGACCTTTCATGTGAAATCTATGATGTCAACACCGGTTCGCTGATTTCATATCCTTGTGACTATCGTGAAGTTACGCTATCCAATAATTTGTCGGAACTGAGCATCACAACAGGACATATAGCAGATGTACTGCCCAAGCGAATCAATGTGACGGATGGTACGCACAGCGTGACCTTTGAACTGAATGAGACAAGCGCTGCACAGTCGCTATATGGTATGCTGCCCATCTCAAAGGAGGTGCAGAATTACAGCACGAATGAGAAAATCTTCTACCCAGAGACGACAGTAAGCTATGATTCTGACTGCATAGAGGATGTTTGTCCGGCAGGTACATTGGCCTTATTCTCACCATGGGGTAACGTGGTGATGTACTATGGAGCTGCAAGCAAATATACGGGATTGTATGTTCTTGGTCATGCTGTTGAAGGAGAAGATCAAATCAGTGAATTGACAGGAAATATTACCGTTACACAGGTGGGGGTGGCAGAAGATCGTCTGAGAACAGCTGTAAAGAATGCAATTTCGACAAAGGGTGCTGCATATTCTATGATAGCACCAACGGCAGCAGAGGCTTTTATTATTCATGCGGAGGGTAACGAGCCCGATAATGCGAGTGCAGCTACGTTATTATCTCAATTGGAATCGGCTGCAAACATGGGTGTTACGCTCAAGCTTATTGACACTGATAAGGCGCAGGCATTGAAGGATATGGCCAACAGTATGTTGCAGGACAAGAGCCAGTATGGTGTGGATGGTCGTGAAAATGTGGCAAACGATCTGACGCTCAATATTGAATTGCCTGTAATTACCAGCCTGACAGCGAACGAGGGGGAAACAGGCGAGTACTGGACTACCTATTACGATGGCGCGAAGAGTTGTATCGCTGATGCGAACACGATAGTCTATACGGGTAAGGTGAGTGGAGACAAGATTGCCTTAACAGAAATTGTCGACAAGACCATTCCTGCAGGTAATGCTGTAATCCTGAAATCGACGGCAACTGATGTGATGCTGACAATGACAACGGCAACGGGTACGTTGGCCAACAACGACCTGAAGGGTGTGGATGTGACAACGGCCAAGACCGACGTTTATTGCTTAAACAAGAGTGGGACCACTGTGGGATTCTATAAATATTCTGGATACGTACCTGCCCATCGTGCTTATATCGAATCGATTTCAGGTGTCCGTATGCTCAGTTTGGGTGATGGTGATGCAACAGGAATTGTCTCGATGGAAGATGGAAGAGGTTTGAAGGATGATATAACTGATAAGTGGTACTCGCTTGATGGTCGCCAATTCAATAGCCAGCCCACTCGCAAAGGCATCTATGTGAAAGATGGAAAGAAAGTAGTGATCAAGTAAAATATAGGAGGATTTCGTTATGACACAGAATAAGATAAAGAAAACATACGAGAAGCCTTCTATGAAGGTCTATCTACTAAACGGAGCTCCCTCTATCCTTGCCGGCTCACCGGATTTGCCCACAAGTCCAAGTTGGCCCGGCGGCAATCCGTGGTAAGATTCTATCTGTTTGTTCCCCTGTGGTGTCCATTCACCGCCATCAGAAGAGTTCTGAAACTGTGGTTTGCTTGAGAGGGCGCATAGTGGAGGAGTTTTGTCATTTTGCATGAGGTGGTATGGAGGTACAATTGATAAATGAGGAGCTCTTGAAGGAGTTACACGAGAAGGCGGCATCTTCAGAGAGGTTGCGGCAGAATTTCGACTTGCGCACGACTCCCGAAGACACCTCGCAACGGATGCTGAATGCGCTGCAGCCAGGCACTCACGTTCCGATCCACAGGCATTTAAAGACGTCTGAGACGGTGATCTGCCTCGAAGGGTGCTTGGATTGGGTGTTCTACGAGGAACTGCCGAACATGGATGCCGGAGGGCCGATCCATGATGGAGAGACGGCGGCTGATGAAAGTTGTTTTGTGGAAACGGCGAGATTTCGGGTTTGTCCTCGCGAAGGTGTCCATGGCATTCAGGTGCCATTAGGTGCGTGGCATTCGGTCATCGTTCATGAACCCAGTACGATCCTTGAAGCGAAGGATGGTGCGTATAAATCTAATAAATAGCTGGCAGATGTTTCATTAATAGCTGCGATGAACGCTGATTTGTCTTCTAAACTCACGAAAGTCATAGAGCAGATTTCAAAGGATGTGCTTTATGACTTTTTGTGTTTATATGCACAGTCGCCCGGCTCCTGACAAGGGACAGGTCCCTGTCAGATTTGGTTCTGGGGCCAGGCCGGCCAGGCCCCAGGACTAAGTTTTTTAAGCATATTACCATGGGACACAATAAAGGAATCCGCCCCTGCAACTCTGGAAAGAGTTGCAGGGGCGGATTGTTTTTATTGTCTGTTCAATAGGGCTCGGAGTTTTAAAATGAGGTTTTCATTACCAAAAACTGGGGTTGCTCCAAACAGACCTCTAAGATAATCTTTTTCTAATTCTTTATCAAATCGAAGATTAAATTTTTCATCTAATCGTTTGAAAGAACTAACACCAGCTTTCGTCTTTTCCATTAACCAGATTTCATCTCTACGCAATATATCCTGGTCCATCAGGGTACTTTCATGAGTTGTGAAAATCAACTGCGTTGAGATATCATTGGCATATTTAAAAAACAAATCCATAAGCTTTCGCATAAGGGATGGATGCAAACTGCGTTCCATTTCATCAATTACAAATACTTTCTCTCCTTGCATGAGATCAAGAATCAGTGGTATATAGTCGAATATACGAATGGTACCATCGCTTTCGTCAACCAGAGAGAAATATTCTACTTCATCATTATTTATTCGATTATGTATTGTTGTTAACTTTTTGGCTTTTATCTCCCCGTCTGAATACGTAATCAGATACAAATCGTTCTCGAATCTTAGAGAACCAAATGCATCTGTATTTGTGGCTTTTGACAAATCGGACCGAATGAGTTGCTGTAGGTCTTGTGGTATACCCAATTTACCGAATTCTACATCTTTCAAGTCAATACCTTGTATACCTGTGTCAAAATAGTTAAGGAGCCACTCAAAACCCTCTTTTAACTCATCGTCGTTTACAGCTTTAAGCATGCCCCCTTGTTTGTACTGGGTACCTGGGAATAGAACTTTCAGTGTCTCAATGAACCAATCTTTGACTGCGATAAGATCCTCTATGTGAGAAACGTTGGCTCCTAAATTACGACTTATAACCTCGTGGAGGAATAACTGACGCTGAGGTATATCTTTAGTAAAATAGTCCAAATAACGCTGTTCCTTTTCACTTGGGTTTAGCTTAAGAAGCTGGGGTATATCAAAGGTGGATTTCTGGGTGTCCCTGTAGAATATGGTATATTGTGTTTTTCGGGTAATCTGGTATAACCATTCATAGCTGATCTGTTCAGCATTGTAGCTGAAGCCATATTCGTATTTTTTGCCATTACATATTATATGGTATGTAAAGGTGGTGTCGCTTTTCTTTTTTTCTGGTGATAACCTAAACGGTCGGTATTCAATAGGAGATCCTGGTGGAGTACCGATGAGTACCAAACGTTTGCTAAGTTCAAACGCTTCAACGAAATTACTCTTACCACCGGCATTCGGGCCAAACATGGCTGCTGTTTTCAATACCCAAGACCCTTTGACAGCTTCGACCTTGTGCTCTTTCTTCCTTGTGCCTCTTCCTGGCTGAAGATTGAGTGTCTGTTTGTCTTTAAATGATAGAAAGTTCTCTACCGTGAACTCTTGTAACATGATGAATTATTCTTTGCACTTTGATTGAATGACGGTTGCAAAGGTAGCGAAAAAATCTCTTATCGGCAAGAAATTATTCGTAAAAATTTTGTTTTAGGGCTTTGAAATGAGATTTTTTCACATTTTGCAGTAAAATGTTTGGAGGATTGGAAGAAATGTAGTAATTTTGCCGGCAAAAATTTAAAAACACGAAAAAGATGACTGATAAAGTAATAAAGAAAATAAAATGGACCTGGCACGAAATCGTTCGACCAAGATTATATCCATCTGACATGAAGCTTTTGGAAATTTGTATCTCTGGCATAGTATTATTAGGTGGAGTGAAATCTGCCTTCTATTGTTATGGAGTTTCTATTAGAAAAGAAGGTGAAGGGTATCAGGCATTTTTCAACTTCAATGACACCCCATTAGATGTGTGGACTGTCATTATTGCAGGCTTTCTTTTTATTATTTCTATTGCACTTATCATAAAGATATACCTTAGTGAGAAGGATACACCCAAACCAGAGACGATGATAGTTATATATTGTGCAAAAATAGCTGCAGATATACCTCAAATAGATTATAATCTTGCCCGTGAGGCTTTGCCTAAAAGCATGAAGCCTTTAGGACGTCCGTATGAAATAAAGAACGAAAACCCGGAACAGGATGAGATCTTGTTCTGGGAAAAGGAGTCTGCATTTCTCGCTAAGAAGGTAAACGAGTTGTTTACAAGTATGAGTGTCACGAAGAAGATGCATTTGTCATTGTTTGCATTGGCACCTATGCCACTGTTGGTTAAGCTGGGTTCTTTACTAAATGAGAAGTGTCAGGTGGAGGTGTATCAGAAGCATCGGAATCCCGACAATTGGAATCGACTGGACGAAGAAGGCCAGGAGCTTGTAGTCAAGAGACCTGATAATATGAATAAGAAAGCTGTTCTGGTATTCTCGCTCAGTGCTTCTATTAGAGATCGCATTAATCATTTTTATGACGATACTGCCAGTATCTGGGAGGTTACAGTTGCCAATCCTAATATGGATATGCTCCGATCAAAACGGCAGCAGGATGATTTCAAAAAGATTGTGCGTGATTTACTGACAGAAATCAGTAATAGCACTCATGATAATACTATCGCTGTTCATATGGCTATGCCTGTGGCTTGTGCTGTGGAATTAGGTAGAGTATGGATGACGAAAGGCCATAAGTCTTTGGAACTATATGACTATCGTCATGGAGCAGAAAACAAAACAATCACTATAAAAGATGAATAATATGATAAGAGAGGAACAACAAAAACAATTCAGCGAGATCTTAACCTTTCTCGCGCAGCAACTCGACGTTACCGAATACGAATTTAAAACTATTACTACGAGCTATGAATCAGTAGGTAGTTTCTTGGCTGATAATGACAGTCCACTGAAGCCGTATAAACCGTCAATCCATCCACAGGGATCTTTCCTGCTGGGTACAGTGGTGAGACCAATTTGTGAAGATGACGACTTGGATATAGACTTAGTGTGTGAGTTGGAACGAATACCAGACAACTGGACTCAATACCATTTGAAGAATGCGGTGGGTGACAGACTGAAAAGTAAAGCACCCTATAAGGATATGCTAGACGATGAGGGAAAGAGATGCTGGACCTTACTCTATGGTGATAATAAGTATCACTTAGACGTACTGCCATCGTTGGTATGTGACAACTACTATGAGGCTGTTACTAAATATTTCTCTGCCTCAACAGGGAAAGATCCAGCCAGCTTGGCGATTCATATCACAGATAATACCAGGCTGGACTATCGTTTGGAAACAAACAAGGAAAGATGGATGATTAGTAATCCATTTGGCTATGCTAATTGGTTTCTTGCTTCTGCGCAAAGAAGGGAAAGAGTGAGAGACTTCTCTACAGAGGCCAAAATAGACCCTGTGCCGAAATACTCTGTTGATAGGTTTGTTCTACAAAGAGTGGTACAGTTGCTAAAGCGCCATCGTGATATTATGTTTGACAGCGAAGAATATAAGTCAAAGAAGGACTATAAACCTATTTCGATAATTATCACCACTCTGGCTACCGAGACCTACAACCAAGAACAGAATCTGTACAAGGCTTTGCGCCACATAGCAGACCATATGGCCGAAAAGGTAGAGGATAGAAATGGCGTGAAGTGGGTGGCCAATCCAGTGAACAAAACAGAGAACTTTGCTGACAGGTGGCCAAACTCATCAAGGGAGCAGATGTTTAATGTGTGGATTAATAAACTACGCACTGATATGGACAGACTTGAGACTGCGGTTGGTAATGGGCTTGATGCTGTTAAGAAAGTGTTAGGAGAAATGTTTGGTGAACGTGTCTCGAATAAGACCTACGAGAAATACGGAAAGAGTCTTGTCGAAAGTCGCAAGAATGGCAATATGAGAGTATCTGCCACAGGTACGTTAGGCTTGGCTGGGGCATTGAATGTAGCTGCACATAGTTTTTATGGAAGTGAAGAAACTTAATCCAAGGGCGCAGATTGTAGCTGAAATCGGTCAGCTCAAGAGATATTTCCCTAATGGGAGAATTGTCAGTGAGACGACGGACTCTCTCACTTGGGAAGTTCGGCTTCAGCCAACTGAATTAAGCAGAGTATATACTATTAAGCTAAAGTATAAAGTAGGAGAATTCCCAAGGGTGTTCGTGACAGATCCTTACCCTTTAGATAGGTATCCAGGGAAAGACCTCCTTGAGCATGTGTACTCGACGTCCAAGCAAGAGTTGTGCTTATTTATGCGGAGTACAGGGGAGTGGACAAGGCAAAAGATGATAGCCAAAACGGTTATACCATGGGCAGCAGAGTGGCTCCAGTTTTATGAGTTATGGTTGGCTACTGGGGAGTGGTATGGCGAGGGGATACATCCGCAGGTAAAGGATAAGATGAAAAAGGATAAAAAGAAATGACATTATGACATTTGAACGTTTTAAAGAAATTGATAGAAGGGTGTTGGAAACGATTGGTCTAACGCTGGATAACGTCAGACTGAAAAGTTATTCTGACTTTGCGCTGTTGTTAGCCAGTGGAGATTATTATGAGATTTTGTATACTCATACTAATGATATGTCTCCTTATGTTATTGAGGATCCTACTGACGAACTGATAGATGACACAAGGCAATCTTTCCTTAATAGCTTTTTAAGAAAATTCATCAACAGACTTAAAGATGGTGATGAAATGGATGACCAGGAACTTGAATATGAGATTAATATTCAGTTGATGGTATATACACATGTATGGGAATCTCACTGGTTCTTGAAGCAATTAGAGAGAATCGCAGCGATATTGTCCGGGAAAGGGTATGTATGGAAAAGTTCTGTTGCTAAAACACGCAAGGGTTCTTTTATCAAAGAACATATCATCCAAAGGTTAGTTGGCAGGTCAGATTTGGTGGATATTATCAAACGATGCTATTCTGACACATTAAGGAATGATTTCGCGCATTCCTCGTATTATATTGATATGGGGGATAGAACCATTAAGTCGTATAAGCATGGCCTGTTGGAGGAGAATGTGATAACGTTTAGCGAGTGGGAGGAGATGTTTGTAAATACCATATTGCTGTCGGTAGATTTGAATAATATGCTATATGAGACAAAACGGAATTATGTAGCGTTGTTTGGCGATGAGCCAATAGTCTGCAAATGGCCATCAAGGGATAATCCACAAAAGAAGTATGACAGAGCTATACGCCCAATACCTGATAGGGCTAATCCTGAGTGTATTAGGTTTGGCTTTGTGAGGTAGAATAATAACCATGCGGAGATGATAGAATTGGGTAAGAATGGCAATAGACCGGCGACACCTGCACAGATGGAGCGGGTAAAAGCAAGCGTAAAGGGCGTGTTGGCACAAGTTTATTTGAACTTGAAGCTGGATTGTGCCTTTAGAAAAGCACTCTCGGTGCCTAGCGCTGTAAGTGTGCTGACTGATCAGAATAAGGAATATGCGAAGAAGATTGTGGCACTGCACGCCAACATCAGTAATTCGCTGCTTTGCCTTAGCGTGATGCTGTTGTGTAACTTCAGAACTCAGGAACCGATAGAAAAGAAGTTTCTACTGAGAAGGGTCGTGGTGGTGTGCCATGAACTATATAAGTATCTTTATGGCTTTACTAAAAGTCAGACAGACTGGGAGAAGATAGTGCCTGAGTTTGAGATGAAATATCCAGAGGAATGTGATGGTTTGAAAAAGCAAGGGGAGAAATACTTGAAAAAGTATGGCCAGGCAGAGGACAGAATGATGAGGAATGTATCGAACCATTATAGCGATAACCCCTTTGAGTTTTTTAAGTATATATCGGCCATCAACGAGAAGGGGATAACTGACAGGGCATTGCTGATGTTGGCTATAGCACAGACTATGAACATGCTGTTGTATAAGGAATTGGGAGATATGTTGCCGAAAGTAGATTCGGCGGAACCATTGCCTATATCATTAGGGGCATGTCAGTTTAGAGATGTGTTTAATGATGAGTTGACAGAGGCAGCCCGTCACCATCTGAACCATCGGAAGGAGATAGTGAGGACTCATGTACAGAGACTAAAGAAATGTGAAGCATTCGCATCACGATATGGCTATGATATGACCAAGGATGTGCGTTGGCAATTGCTTAAAGAAGATAACGTCGGACTGCATGTGATGTATCTACAAATGGATTCGATGGTGCTGACCTTGACAATGAGCAGAGCGGAAAGCGCATTGGAGGAGAAAATGATTCTTGCCTATATGGTGGCTTCGATGCACGAGGGGTTCAAGAAGATATATGGCTTTGCGGAAGGTGGAACTGAGAAGAGTCTATGGCATAGGTATGCTGTGAATAGGCAAGAGAGGATTACCGACAGTAAGTTGAAATCGGAGATAAGCCTTGTGAGTGGCGTGCTGGATGCCTTTTCCAAACGGGACTATCTGAACAATCCAACGGTGGCATTGTTCTTAAGCCATGTGGGGTATGTGAAGGATTTAAATGGTGATACTTCGAACGCCATGGCTGACTACTTGTTGAAGGATGACCATCGGGAGGAGATGGTAGGGGTGATAAGGATACTCTTGTTCTTGAATAAGCTAGTGGAGGTGTCAGGCAAACTGCTGAGCTATGAGAATGACGTGATGAGCGAAGAAAAGAAACGAGAGCTAGAGCGTCATCTGAATGAGATTGACGAGATAGAGAGGAAGGCCTTGCTGCGGATGAGTAGTGATAGAGGCAGGCTGGAACTGAGGACTCAGACCGAGGTGATGAAGGATGCTATCAGGAAGTTGTATAATTGGGAGTAGGGTGGTATACTTTGGATTACTATTTGAGTGGGATTTGATGAAAAAGTGATGTTCGAGGTAAGAAATACTCAATAGGATTGTAAGAAAGGAGCAAAATTAGTAAAAAGTTTGTATATTTGCCAAAAATTGGAGAGGTAACTATTAAAGATAGAGATGCAAAAGGATATCGTATTTATAGATACTAGTGTGTATGTTAAAGAGAAATATTTCTCTGAGGGTAATGCTATCTGTGCTTTGTATAAGTTAGCCAAAGAGGGTATTATAGACCTAGTATCTACTGATATTACCAATCAGGAGATATTGCGGCATATTCAGAAAGATTGCTTGGAAGCATTCTCAACGATGAAAAAAGAGTGTAATGTGCTTCGAAATATCTCGTTATATAAGGACTCGTTCAATAGGGCGAATAAGGCCGTTATAGAAAAGGAGACGAAGGAGTTGCTGGAAAAGAATATGAAAGCTGCCGGCGTATATACTATGGGCTATAACTGCGATGAGCGGGATGTAAGGGATATATTTAATTCTTTTTTTGGGGAAAAAGCGCCTTTCAGCAATCATAAGAAGTCTGAGTTCCCAGATGCATTTGTACTAAAAATATTGGAGAACTATGCCAGTAAGAATAGACTTACAATCACTATCTTGTCAACGGATGATGACATGCAAAAGTATGATGCGTATCGTTTGTACAAGGTTGATTATAAAGAGTATTTGATTGACAAACTAGTTGTCAAAGAAAAGCTTGATGGCATAAAAGCTGCTATTGATGATCAGTATGACGAGATATGTTCGGAGATACAAAATGAGTGCGAGAAAGGACTGGACGATACTAATCTTTATATTTATAGTGTTGAGGGTGTTGACATTTCATATGTGACGGTAAACCATGTAAATGTAAAAATCGACAAGAATAGCATTTATATATTCAATTATGACGATGGGAGTCTTGGAGTAGAGGTGGAATGTGACATTGATTTTTCTGTGTATGTAGAGTTTGAAAACACCTCTAATGCTTATTATGACTCGGAGGATAAGCAATGGTACGGGACAGAATCTGATACGGCAAAGATTCAGAAGTCTGCTTCTACTTATGTGAATTTGAAATATGATGAGAGGTATGGGCTGAGTATATATGAGTTTGATGTGGATGATGTTTTGAGGGAGATTTGATTTAATATGACTCAGGATGAACGTTGGCAGAAAAGGTATGATGAGGTGGTTACCTTTATTGAAAAGGAGCATCGGAACCCATCGCGGCATCGGATAGAAGAACATGATATGCTTAATTGGGTGAAATCCAATCGGAAAAAGATGAATGCTGGGGAGCTGGCGGAACCGAGGTTTAGCCAGTTCTTGGAACTGTTGAAGTTGAGTAATAGGTATAAGCATATTAATCAGTGGAAGTGAAGACCGGACTCGCACACTGGTGGTATATGGGCATCCCCCGATTCAGTTCTTGCTGAAGCAAGCGATCAAAGATCGAGTGCTTCGTGAACTGGATCGGGGGATGTTGCGTCTATATTGGGAGGCTTAACTGACTTCGGGGGAAACCGCCCTGCGTCAGAATTTTGGTAAAGACCACAGAGCCTGTGCCCTAACGGGTGGTCTTTGA
>JAEEGH010022265.1_pt1 | contig 13018 bp, 11 predicted proteins | sample 9134181 | NCBI WGS metagenome assembly JAEEGH01 (sample SAMN16246544, study PRJNA631951) | gut metagenome | biome: gut microbiome; feature: rumen; material: DP-attached | host: Bos | place: Iran: Karaj | collected 2018-10 | reverse complement strand
TCATGGCTGACATACAACTCGGGGGCAAGGAGCATCGGCGGTGTCCCTAACCCCGATGGGATGCGTGAGCACCAGCGTTTTGCGGAGCCCATCATCACACCGACCACCAAGGCGGTGGAGGGGCATGACGAGGACATCTCCAGGGAGGAGATCCTGAAGCAGGGGCTGGTTTCCGCGGAGGATTATGCGGTGCTGGAGGACTACACCCGCCGGCTGTTCCAGCGGGGCAGTGAGATTGCGGCCAAGCACGGGCTGATCCTGGTGGACACCAAGTATGAGTTCGGGAAAAAGGATGGGAAAATCTATCTGATAGATGAGATCCACACCCCCAATTCCTCCCGCTATTTCTATGCCGACGGCTATGAGAAACGGTTCGCTGCCGGGGAGCCGCAGCGGCAGCTCTCCAAGGAGTTTGTGCGCGAATGGCTGATGGAGAACGGTTTCCAGGGCAAGGAAGGCCAGCAGGTTCCGGAAATGACCGACGAGGTTGTGCAGCACATCTCGGAACGTTATATTGAATTGTATGAACAGATAACAGGTGAGAAGTTTGTCCGCGAGGAGAGTTCCGACGTGCTGGCGCGTGTGGAACGGAACGTGGCCGCCTGTTGCGCCGCATTGCAGTAGAGATGGACAGCGAACAGGTTTTCAAGACGGTGAAGGCCTCCATCACGGTCAGCGACAGGGAGGGGAACGTCATCTTCATGAACGACGCCTCCAAGGCGGTTTTCGGCGACAAGGTGGGGGAGAACATGATGCCCTGCCACCAGCCCCGCTCGCAGGAGATTATCCGCTGCCTGATGGCGGAGGGTGCCACCCATGCCTACACCATCCAGAAAAAGGGGCAGCGCAAACTGATATACCAGACCCCATGGTATGATGATGGGGAGGTGGCCGGACTGGTCGAATTCTCACTTGTGCTGCCGGAAGACATGCCTCATTATGTACGGGACACTCCCGCACAGGATAATAACCGATAAAACCGACATCAGATGAAAATTGGGTTTGACAATGAAAAATATGTGCGCATCCAGTCGGAGCACATCAAGGAGCGCATCGCCCAGTTCGGGGACAAACTGTACCTGGAATTCGGCGGAAAGCTGTTTGACGACTACCATGCCAGCCGCGTGCTGCCTGGTTTCGAGCCGGACAGCAAGTTGAAAATGCTGATGCAGCTCCGTGACGATGCGGAGATTGTCATTGTCATCAGCGCGGTGGACATTGAAAAGAACAAGGTGCGCGGCGATCTTGGCATCACATACGATGAGGATGTGCTGCGCCTGCGCGAGGAGTTCATGCGTTGCGGCCTTATGGTCAGTTCGGTGGTGATCACCCATTTCAACGGACAGCAGAGCGCAATCGCCTACAGGGAGCGCCTGGAGCGGATGGGCATCCATGTGTGGTACCATTACCTGATTGAGGGCTATCCCACCAAGGTGGACCTGATATGCTCCGCCGACGGTTTCGGCAAGAACGAGTATGTGGAGACCCAGCGTCCTCTGGTGGTTGTGACCGCCCCCGGCCCCGGCAGCGGCAAGATGGCCGTGTGCCTGAGCCAGCTCTATCAGGAGAACAAGCGCGGTGTGAAGGCGGGCTATGCCAAGTTCGAGACCTTCCCCATCTGGAGCATTCCGCTGAAACATCCGGTGAATGTGGCCTACGAGGCGGCCACCGCCGACCTGAACGATGTGAACATGATCGACCCGTTTCATCTTGAGGCATACGGGAAGACCACGGTCAACTACAACCGCGACATTGAGATTTTTCCGGTGCTGAACGCCATTTTCGAGGGCATCTACGGGGAGAACCCCTACAAGTCGCCCACCGACATGGGTGTGAACATGGCCGGTTTCTGCATCAGTGACGATGAGGTATGCTGCCAGGCCTCCAAGGATGAGATCATACGCCGCTACTACACGGCACTGTGCGATTTCGCCCAGGGGAAGTCGGGGGAGAGCGAGGTGAACAAGATCGACCTGCTGATGAAGCAGCTTAAGATAACCACGGCTGACCGCCGCACCACTGTGGCGGCCCATGAGCGCAAGGAGAAGGAGGGGGTGCATTCCTCCGCAATCGAACTTGCGGACGGTACTATTATAACGGCGCATACCAGCGCGCTGCTCGGTCCCAGTGCCGCACTGCTGCTTAACGCGCTCAAGCATCTGGCCGGAATTGACCACGGCATCCGGCTGATTCCGCAGAAGATGATTGAACCAATCCAGCGCACGAAGGTAAACATGCTGCATGGGAAGAATCCCCGGCTGCATACGGACGAGGTGCTGGTTGCGCTCTCCATGCTCTCACTGCAGGACGAGCGTTGCGAGCAGGCTTTGGCCTGCCTTCCGCAGCTGGACGGCTGCCAGGTGCACGCCACGGTCATGCTGAGCGAGGTGGACAGGAAGATTTTCAAGAAGCTTGGCATTGGCCTGACCACGGACCCTGTCAGCAAGGGATAAAAAAAAGCCGCCCGCAGGCGGCTTTTTTCTTTTTAATGTACAGTTACGCTGTGACCAGCTTGTAGGTGTCGCTTGCGATGACAAACTCCTCGTCCGTGGTGACAACCACTGTCGCCACCTTGGAATCCTTGGTGGAGATGATGCAGTCCTCGCCCATAATCTTGTCGTTGAGCTCCATGTCCACCTTGATGCCGAGGCATTCAAGCCCCTCAAGGATCGGGTGGCGCATGAACCAGGCGTTTTCGCCGATGCCGCCGGTGAAGAGCAGCAGGTCGCAGCCGCCCATCTCAGCCATATATCCGCCGATGTAGCGTTTAACACGCTGTGCGAACATGTTGAAGGCGTAGGTGCAGCGTTCGTCGCCCGCATCGCGTCCGGCACGGATGTCGCGCATATCCTGCTTGCCGCCGCTTATGCCGACGAGGCCGCTCTTCTTGTTGAGCGTGGCGGTGATATCCTTCCAGTCCTTGCCGTTCTCGACAATCTCCTTCTTGATTATGAATTCCATCACGCCAGGGTCCACATCGCCCGGACGGCTGCCCATGATAAGCCCCTCCAGCGGGGTCATGCCCATGGTGGTGTCGTAGGACTTGCCGTGGTCGATTGCGCAGATGGAGGCTCCGCTCCCCAGGTGGCAGCTGATGATCTTCAGGTCGTTCCAGTCCTTTCCGATCATTTTCGCAGCCTTTTCGGCCACGAACTTGTGACTGGTTCCGTGGAAGCCGTAGCGGCGCACGCCATATTTTTCATAATATTCGTAAGGGAGGCCGTACAGGTAGGATTGTGGCGGCAGCGTGCTGTGGAAGGCGGTGTCGAACACCACGCTCTGCGGCACGTTGGGGAGCACCTCGCGCATGGCGTAGATGCCGGCCAGGTTGCCCGGCGTGTGCAGCGGGGCGAGGTCGGTCAGAGACTTGATATTTTCAATAACCTCGTCGTTGACAAGGCAGCTGTCGGCGAAGAGCTCGCCGCCATGGGCCACGCGGTTGCCGACCGCACCAATCTCGTTCAGATCCTTTATGACACCCATCTTGGGGTCGGTAAGGGCGTTAAGCACAATCTTTATTCCCTCGGTGTGGTTGGGGATGGGAAGCTGCTCGTAATGTTTCTCCCCGTGGTATTTGTGGGTGAACTCACCCATTTCCAGACCGATGCGTTCCAGCAGACCTTTGGCCATAACTTGGGCGTTGTTGTCCATGTCAATCAGCTGGTATTTGATTGACGAACTGCCGCAATTCAAGACTAATATTTTCATTTTGAATGAATTAATTTAATGATTACATATTACAAACCAATTCGCAAAGATACTCAAAAAATAAATATTCCTCTGTATGGTTTGGCAGATAATTCAAAGAAAATATTTGTTCCGGAAGCAAAAACGAATCGGAAAAATGATTACTTTTGCGCTTCGCCTTTTTAAATTGGCGAAGTTTTTTTTATTTAAAGGCTATTAAAGTTAAAGTATTGTAAAACAAATGTCAAGAGAAATAAAACTGAGTTTGGTCTACCGTGACATGTGGCAGTCTTCCGGAAAGTATGTGCCGCGTGTCGACCAATTGAAGCAAATTGCCCCGGTCATTGTGGATATGGGCTGTTTTTCCCGTTTAGAAACCAACGGCGGAGCTTTTGAGCAAGTGAATTTATTGTATGGCGAAAACCCGAACAGGGCGGTGCGCGAATGGACGAAGCCCTTCAACAAGGCCGGCATCCAGACGCACATGCTTGAAAGGGCGCTGAACGGTCTGCGTATGTATCCCGTGCCTGCCGATGTGCGCCGGCTGATGCCGAAGGTGAAGAGGGCGCAGGGTGTGGACATCATGCGTTCATTCTGCGGATTGAACGACTACCGTAACCTGGAGCTTTCCGTAAAGTATGCCAAAGAGGCGGGGATGATTTCCCAGGCTGCTTTGAGCATCACCCATTCCAGCATCCATACGGTGGAATATTACATGGCGATTGTGGACAAGCTGGTGGAATTCGGTGCGGACGAAATCGCGCTGAAGGACATGGCGGGCGTGGGCCGTCCGGTGACGTTGGGCCGTCTGGTGCACGAAATCAAGGCCAAGTATCCGCACATCGTGGTGCAATATCACGGCCATTCCGGTCCGGGATTCTCCGTCGCCTCCACGCTGGAGGTGGCCAAGGCCGGCGCCGACGTTATAGATGTGGCGATGGAGCCGCTTTCGTGGGGCATGGTGCATCCGGATGTCATCACAATACAGGCGATGCTGAAGGATGCCGGATTCCAGGTGAAGGACATCAACATGAAGGCCTACATGGAGGCACGTCGGCTGACGCAGTCCTTCATGGACGATTTCTTAGGCTATTTCATCAATCCGAAAAACAAGATCAGCACCTCGCTGTTAGTGGGCTGTGGCCTGCCCGGCGGCATGATGGGCTCAATGATGGCCGACCTGACCGGCATGCACGGTGCCATCAACATGGCGTTGAAGAAGCATGGCAAGCCGGAGGTGACTTTGGACGAGCTGCTGGTGCAGCTGTTCCAGGAGGTGGAGCATGTGTGGCCGAAACTGGGTTATCCTCCCTTGGTCACGCCTTTCAGCCAGTATTGCAAGAACATCGCGCTGATGAACATCTACTGCATGGCGAACGGGGAGCCGCGCTTCTCGAAAATCGACAAGGACAGCTGGAACATGATAGCGGGAAAGAACGGACGTCTGCCCGGGCCGCTGGCTCCGGAGATTCTGGAACTGGCCAAGAAGAATAATATTGAATTCTTCGACGGCAATCCGCAAGACGAATATCCGGATGCGCTTGACACCTACCGCAAGGAGATGGATGAGAACGGCTGGGATTACGGTCAGGACGATGAGGAGCTGTTCGAGTTGGCCATGCACGACCGGCAGTATCGAGACTACAAGTCGGGCATCGCCAAGAAGCGCTTCAACGAGGAGCTGGAGAAGGCCAAGGCTGCGGCGGTTTGCGCGAGCGGCAGCGTGGCGGTCTCCAAGGAGGATGCTGAAAAGAGGATGCTCTCCTATATCAGCGACAAATATCCCAACGCAACGCCGGTGCTGGCTCCATCCACAGGCAAACTGCTGTGGGAGGCCGATTTTGCCGAAGGTTCCGTGCCGCCCGCACCGGGCCGTGCCTACAAAGCCGGAGCCACGATGGGGGTGGTGCAGGCCTACTACGGAAACGAGGACATTTCCGCTCCCAAGGAGGGGTCGTTGATAGACACCTGCGTGCCGCAGGGAATGCAGGTGAAGAAGGGCGACATCGTTGCCTGGATAATTTAAAAAAAATGCGGGGTTCACCCCGCATTTTTTAATGGCAATTGTGTTGCCCGTTTTCCTGATGGTTGCAGGGTTTGCCTTGCTGGTGGTTCCCGCAGCCGCCGCAGTTGCTGCCGCAATTCTTCTGGCAGCCGGGGGTGTCGGCTTCCGCGGTGTAGCCGAGGTTCCGGATGGCGGCCTGCAGTTTCTGCGGGTCGGTCTTTTTCGGATTGTAGGTGATGCGCACCTTGGCGGTGGCCAGGTCGTAGTTTACGTCCTTCACACCCTTTTCGTAGGCGATGTTGTTTTCAATCTTGTTCTTGCATGACTGGCAGGTGCCGTTGGTCTGGAAAACGACGCTTTGGTTTTTACCGCTGTTCTGCGCCTGCAGTGCCGTGACGAAAAGCAGGCAGGCAAGTGCTAATGTGATTTTCTTGATACTCATGATATACTATTAATTAATGTTGATGATTTCCTTTGTTTTCCGTATTGTGCTTGAGGATGTAGCGGCATCCCGCGTAGAACATCCGGCCGTTGAGCGGCGCATATACGATTGATGCGTCAAAGAAGGGGCCGAATGGGTTCGCGGCATCCACTATGGGGTTGGCTTGCGTGTAGTTGGTGATGTTTTCTGCGCCCAGATACCATTCAAAATGCTTGAACTGTCTGGAGACTTGTGCGTTCAGCAGAAAGTATGACGGAGCATGCTCCGGATAGCGCAGCGGCTCGGGGAGCAGGGTGGCGTCCGGAAGGCGCGCGCTGCTGTTCCACTGGGTGGTGAAGTCGAATTTCCATTTCTCGAACTTGGTGGCATAGTGGATGTTGAAAATGGCCTTGTGCGGACTTGACATCGCCTTTTCCAGCAGGATCCCGTTGGTGGTCTCCATCACATGGTTGTAGCGGTAGGCCAGCAGCAGCTCCAGCCGCCTGACCGGCACCAGTGTCAATGTGGACTGGACGGCGTGGGAATAGGATTTCCCTTTCAGGTTGTGGAAATAGACCGCGTAGGGGCTGCGGTCGGCATCCGCAATCACCTGGTTGATGAAGTTTGTGTAATAGTAGTCGATGGAGAAGGTGGATTCGTTGCCCCTGATTTTGAACGTTTGGGTAAGGCTGCCGCCTGTGTTGACCGCCTCCTCCATATCGAGTTCCTCCTCCACCACAAAGTCGCGTGAGGAGGCCATGAAGGCGGTGTTCTCCATGTAGGGGTGTGCGGTCCGGAACCCTTTGCCGAAGGTGCACCGTATGGCGGTGTTTTCCGCCGCCTGCCATTTCATGTGCAGACGCGGTGTCCATTTCAGGCCGTAGAGGTTATGGTAGTCCGCACGGAGGCCGGTCATCAGCACAAATTTCTTGTTCGGAATGAAGCTGTACTGGAGAAATGCGCCTGGCACAACTTCAGTCTGATTATGTGTAGTGCTTCCCCACAGTTCCTCCATATCGTCTATCTGGAAACTGAGGCCGGTGTTGAGCTTGTGCCTTTCCGCCTTGTCCATAAAGTTTTCGTAGATGATGTTGGCATAGCCGCTCCACTGTTCCGCATCGTAGTTCCTGTATCCGTAGAATGCGTTGTAGTCGTGATGTGTGAGCGAGATGATGGTGCCGATGCTCTCATGCTCACCTTTGAGCATGAAGCCGTTTTTTGTTATGAGGTTCAGCTGCCGGTGGTCTATGCCGATGCCATACAGCGACCCTTCGTTCTTCATCTGGCGTTTGAATCCCATCTGTCCGCCGGTGCGGGAGTTGGAGAGGAAACTGACCATGGCTCTTCCCTCCCAGTTTTTTGTGGGATGGTAGTCGATGCGGTTCAGGATGTTGAACTGGGTGCCTGTCGGCACTTCGGTGAAGCCGTCGTGGTTGTGGTCGAACATCTTGGGCTGGTTCTCCACATGCAGCAGCAGCATGTCGGAGGTTTTTTCGCCCAGCTGCATCCGGATGTTGGCGTTGGCCTCGCTTTTCAGCATGGAATTGACAAACAGGTTGACAAACAGCTCCTCCTGGCTGGTTTCCGGTTTTTTGTACTCCACATCAATCTGGCCTGTGACGGATTCGTAGCCGTTGGTGACCGAGGCTGTGCCTTTGGAAATGCTGATGTTATCCATCCACGGGCCGGGAATGTACAGCAGTCCGAAAACGTTTGAGAGTCCGCGCACGTAAGGCGTATTCTCCAGCATTATCTGGCTGTATTTGCCTGCCAGTCCGAGCATTTGTATCTGCTTTGCCCCACTGACGGCATCACTGTAGGAGACATCGACGGCGGCGGTGGTCTCGAAACTCTCCGCCAGGTTGCAGCAGGCGGCGCGGCGCAGCCCTTCCGTGGTAATTACTTGTGTTTGGATAAGTTTGCCGGAGATATAGCTCCCCTCCCTTGTGGAGACGATGCGGACGGCATGCAGGGTTTGTCCGGCCTGAAGCATCAGATGGACAAACCGCGTTGTGTCGTGGATTTGGAGTGTGTCCGGCCGGTATCCCACATGACGGACAACCAGACGGTCCGCACCGCTTTTCCTTTTCAGTGAGAAAAATCCTGCGGAGTCGGTGAAGGTGCCGATGCCGGTGCCCAGCCACTGCACGCTGACCCCTTCCAATGGTTGGGCCTCACCGCCCTTTTTCTCCTCCTGAACCACACCTTTCAGGTATTGGGCATGGCTTTTGACAGGCATTACGCAGACTGTCAGTGCGATAATAATTGTTTTTGTTAATTTTGGAATAATATTCATTTAAACGCTTTTTTAAATGTTGAAATGAAACAGACCATGAATGGTTCTGACTGAATTTTCATTCCGGACATTTAAGCGTAAAGCGTGTTCTGATGGCAGAAATGGATGAATCGGCTGCTTCCCGCCCTGGAGGGAGGGTCGCCCTTTTCTTCAACGGGAATCTCTGATTCGGTTATTGGAACCTCTGTCCGGCAAACGCGGAGGAGGTTATCGGATACGTTGCAGACATGCACCGGCATGTGATCCCACTTTTCGGAGGGGAAGAAGTCCGAAAGTTTGAGCAGCTTGAAGCATGACGGGCAGTTGTGGCATTGATGGTGGGAATGGTGTCCGGGGCATTCCTGGTGCGTATGGCAGACGGCCTTCTCATGGCTGCAGCAGTGCCCGCAGTTGCGGACATGTATGCCCACCCCTGACTGGAAAAGCAGGAAGAGCACTATCCAGGTGAGTGCCAGCATCTGCTTTCCCCTCCTTGACCTTCCAAAGGCTTGGATTCCAACGGGATGTTTACTTTCTGTCGTCTGCTCCATGAGCATTAGTTTTGAATTTGCAAAAGTACAAAAAAATGGGATACGGATTTCCACTTTTCTCTATTTTTCACATCCCTTTGATCTCCTCCACGGGAATCCCCGTGGATTGGGCAATCTGCTCCGCCGGAATCCCCAGCTGTTTCATTTTTGCGGCGGCCTCTTTCAACCCTTCGGCTTTCCCTTCGGCACGGCCTTTCTCCAACCCTTTCTCCATTCCCTCCTGCAGGCCTTCAGTGCGACCTTCAACGCGGCCTTTTTCCAGACCCTTCTCCAAGCCCTCCTGCAGGCCTTCGGTGCGACCTTCAGCACGACCTTTTTCCATTCCTGACTGATAACCCTTCTCTGTACTTGTTTTCACAGTGTCAATCCAGGTGTTCTCCACACTGACGGCATCCCAGAAGCGGTCGTAGAAGTACAGCTGCGCGTCGCTGAAGGTGGAGATGTGCAGCTGCTCTATCGCCTCCTCAACCTCCGCATTGGAGGTGAGGTCAGGTGAGACCCTGCGTGTTTCAGAGTCAATCTCGGTCAGATAGCGTAGCCAGAGGTTGTACATTCTCTTTTCCGCATGGCTGTCCGGTTTGAACTTGGGCAGCTCCACGAACACCAGCTGCAGGCCCTCAATCACCTTGTTTGTATCCTTGATGTTCACCATCTTGTAATGGTGATAATACTCCTCCGTGTCCGGCTCGAACACGTCGTTGACAAGGTTGAGCGACCACACCGGCTGCAGCAGCATGTAGCTCTCGCCCTGTCTGGACTGGCGCACGAAGGCCTTGGCGGCGTTGAGCAGCACGCGATTCTTGAACTCATGGTTCCAGTGCAGCTGCATCTCCACCAGGAACTGGCGGCCCTGACTGTCGGTGCAGTGGACGTCCACGATGGTGTTCTTGCGCCATGGCGCGTCAGGGAGCATCTCAGTGTCCAGATACTCCACATCGGTGATCTTTTCCTCGTCAGATAGTGGAAGCAGCGCGTTCAGCAGGCTTTTGGCCAGGTTCTTGTGTTCTCCGAAGACCTTCTTGAAGGGCAGGTCGGCTTTTGGATCAAGGTAAATCATTTTTTTCTCCTTTGTTTCGTTTTCCTTTTTTTTCATCTGTTAGTGGTTTTAAAGGTTAATGTTAGGATTTGCAAAATTAATCAAAATCCCAATACGGAATGCCGCCCGCGGGCGGAAAAAAACGAAATTTTCCCATTTTTACAACCATTTGTATCCCAATATATTAAAAAAATGTGAAAAATTTTTTTGCATTTTTTCCGATTTTTTTGTGAGATTTGGACCATTTTGAGCGTCTTTATATATAGAAGGGGATCTTTATGGAAAGACTCGGAAAAACGGAATTTGCTCCTGAAATGGAATCGGAGTTGGCGCTTTTGGTCAAAAGGCACCACACCACCCTTTACAAGGTTTGCAGAAGCTGTTATCCGGACGACATTTACCAGATGAATGCACTGTACAATAATATTGTATATAACCTTTGGCAGGGCTATGGACAGCTTCGGAACAAGGCACGCGAAAAGGAGTGGGTCTATAAGGTCGCCGTCAACACCGCCGCATCCAGTGAGCGGGAAGAAAAACGGAATCTGGAAACGATTCCCATCACACAGGAGATGGTGGAGGGCCTGGCGGAGAGAGAAAACGACCTTCTGCTGGAAAAGATGTATGCGATGATAGAGCAGCTGGAAACAACGGAAAAAATGGTGATCAACAGGTATCTTGACGGCATTCCGCAGGCGGAAATCGCCCGTTTCCTCTCCCTGTCGGAGACGTACGTTTCCACCATAATCGGTCGTATCAAATTGAAACTAAAGAAAATAAAAGAAAAAGACATATAGGAGAGGGAAATTGTGAATACATCAGAGAAAGATTTTGAGAAAGATTTGGATATGGAACCCTATTTCAGGGCCTGGCAGGCACAGGACAAGGCGTTGGAAAACATGCCGGTGCCGGAGGTGGATCTGAAAAAGCTGAAGAAATGGCACCGCCGCTCGCCCCGCAGCAAGCTGCTCCGCAGGGAGGTGGCCGCCCTGCTGCTTTCAATTGCAATGCTTGTCTTTTTCCTCTGCCAGTACAAAAAGGGGATGGCCATGCCGGTGCCCTACATCATGACCCTGCTGCTGTGTGTCTTATGTATTGCGGACAGCCTCTACGCCCTGCGGCTTATCGCACTCACCAACCCGCTGACCGCCTCCTTCCCCGACATGATGACAAACTGCGCCAGACTCCGGCTGTATCAGAAAATAGAGCTTATAGCGGCCTTGGGAGTGGTTACCCCTTTGGGGTTTTTGTTCATGGTTCCGAATATCCTTTGGATCAGACAATCGGTAAACCTGTACACGGAATGGAATTGTTACAATGATTTGTATGGCAAACCATTGCTAATAGTCATTGCCTTGGATATAATCTGTATTTTATGGGTATACCGTAGCAATCTGCATGTCATCAAAGGGACAATAAAGGAAATAAGAGAAAATAGAAAATTTTTCAATAATTAATTGCAGTTAATAATCAAAATTATGTCATCAATTATCTTTAACGGCCGTGCGCATTACGCCAAAAGAGACGCAATGCTTGAAGTAGTGAACAACCAACTGGTTGTGAGCAATCTGTCCCATCCTGCGGATGGTGTCATCATCGACACAGCGGGAGTTTCCGGACTGAAATTGGATTTTCTGCCGCACACGCTGGCTCAGGGGGAGGTGCTTGGCGCCACGCTGAACATGCGGGACGGTCTGGACCGCATGAAATCGGTCGCCCAGTGGGCGCTCTGTCCGGACAGCAGCGGGGACTATGCCTGTTTGGTGGTCAACAGCCATCTGGAGGGTGAGAACATCCAGGTGGTGGGGATGAAAAACGGCGACATGGTCCTTTGCCAGAATTTCATCAACCAGCCGGATGACCCGTACAGCAACTGGATTGTAATTGCTCTTATTGTAATAGGAGTATCTACAATTGTGGTTTCCGGCAGCAGTCACAAGAAAACTGTTGAGAAGACAAGGGACAATCAGGGGAATGTCGTACAAACCAAAGTTAAAACGACCAAGTCGGTCGGGTTGAGCGGCACCGTGGTTCCGCTGATGAACTCCCATGCCTCCATCACTCCGGAACTGTCAAATTCCTCCATCGAAGTGGATGAACTGCACATTGTATCCTCAAGAACCTATCCTGGGGAAATTCCAACAGAGCTGGATGGCGACATTGAGGAGGTTGTGATGACCGCGAACTTCCAGTCCGGACTTACCATCACCAACGAGACGGAAGTGGTGACGGAACCTATTTAGTTATGTATATGGGTGAAGTGAAGAAATACCGTCCCAACCTACAGACGGGTTGGGACGGCTTCCGCCCTGAGAAAATAATTTGTGAGAAATTGATGTGTATAGGTGTATTACATATAGTGTAAGGGGATAAAATCGATATGCCTGCAGACAGGCTCCTTTTATTAATAGATAATAAACATAAATACAAATAGATATGGCACGAACAAATATTTCCAACGCATTTTTATTGGCAGCTATTATGCTGCTGTCAAATCCGTTGTCTGCGCAGAGCAACGCCTCCAAGCAGCCGCTGCCTGCATTCAAATACAGGGCGGACAACAACGCGGACACGGCACGCCAGTACAAGGTCGCTCCCAACAGGGAAAACCGTGCGGTGAGCGTCTGTGCGGTGTGGAACCTGACGGACACGGCGGAGCGGACCCTGTGGCGCATGGCGGACAGCAGCGGGAAGGTTGCGGCGAAGGCCGGTGGGAAAACGGTTCGTGCCGGTGTCCCTGCCGTAAGGACTGACATTGCGGGGCTGCCGCGCAAGGCGCGGAAAAAGCCGCTCACCTTCACCATGGGAGGCGACAGCGTGCGTAGGGACGCTTTGTTGGAGGCTTTGTTCTATCCATACGCACTAACCCGACAACAACGTGTTGCGGCGGAGACCTATCTCGCATTGAAATACGGCATCACACTCCGTGAGGACTACCTCTCCCCGGAGGGCGACACGCTCTGGAACCATAGTTCGGACAGCCTTTTCAGCCACGCGGTTGCGGGTCTCGGATGTGACACGCTTCACGGGTTGCAAAAGTTGG
>JAEEGH010022263.1_pt1 | contig 13019 bp, 6 predicted proteins | sample 9134181 | NCBI WGS metagenome assembly JAEEGH01 (sample SAMN16246544, study PRJNA631951) | gut metagenome | biome: gut microbiome; feature: rumen; material: DP-attached | host: Bos | place: Iran: Karaj | collected 2018-10 | reverse complement strand
AGCAGGCACGGTCTCGGCAACATAGCCATAAGTGAGACAAACGAGTACAGGAGCAGCATGGAACATCGTAGCTGGGTCGTCGTTCCACTCATAACGATAATAGCCCGTACCGTTACGCATATACTGGTTGTCGGCCATCTGATGCTCATAGCTCAGACCTGCCATAATCTTGTGCTGTCCCAGATAGTAAGTCACATCGTCCTTGATGTTCCAAATGGTGTTGTGTACAGCATTGTTATAGGTGAACAGCTCATAGCCCAGAGCCATATAGTTGTTGTCGTCCTTCACAATATCAATGAAGGGGAACTCGTCAGACTTTGTGCCGCGCACGTCATCGAGCTTTGAGAAGGTAGCCAGGAACTGGTTAGACAGGTTCTCGGTGAAACGGCTGTTCAGATCGACAGAGAACGAGTGAACCAGATTGTCCATAGAATACATAGAGTTGGCAAACGACATGGACGACTTAGACATACGATAGTCAGACATACGGGTACCACCATCCATTGAGGTGCCGCTGGGCGAGTTCCAAATCTTATTCTTCGTGAAGTTATAGCGAAGTGCCAAGTGATGTTTGTCGGTAATGTTCCAGTCTAAGCGAGTCAGAATCTTATAGTTTTTCTCATCGGCAGGGAAGTCGGTGTATGAACCTGTATCGTAGCCGTAAGTGTTGCGCACATAGTCGGACACCTTCTGCATGTCGCTCTCTGTGGTACGCGAGATATATTGCTCGGCATTGGCCACACCGTCTGTAGAAGCGCGCCAGCGATTGGCAACGGTAGGAATCTTAGACATCTCACCGCTCACAAAGAAGAACAGCTTGTTCTTGATGATGGGACCACCGAGTGTAAGTCCGTATGTGGTGTTGCGGTCCTTGTCGCGTGCTCCTGCCACAGTCTGATGATCAACGGCATCGCCACGCATGTTCTCATTGCGATGATAGACATAGGCACTTCCCTTGAAAGTGTTCGTACCCGACTTCGTGATAGCATTCACACCACCACCGATGAAGTTGGTCTGACGAACGTCGAACGGTGAAATCACCACCTGCAGTTCCTCGATAGCATCGATGGAGATGGGGTTGCCGCCACCAGGAAGGTTAGAGGAGAGACCGAAGTTGTTGTTGAAGTTAGCGCCATCCACGGTGAAGTTAGCCATACGGCCATCTGCACCGGCAAAACTCATGCCGTTGCCTCCGTAGGGAGACAGACGGGTTACATCGGTGATGCTACGTGTCACCGTGGGCAGATTGGTAATCTGTGCACTGGTGATGTTGGTCGAAGCACCGGTCTTCTCAGCAGTAAATTTCGTAGCCTTTCCGCTGATGACGACCTCGCTCAGCTCATTGGCATTCTCCGAAATCTTCACATCCAGATTGTAGGTCTCACCCAACTGGAGTGTAATGCCACGATAAGTCTTGGTCTGATAGCCAATGTAGCTTACGGTCACCACATACGGACCGCCAGTACGCATACCCTGAATACTGAAACGACCAGATGAATTAGTTACTGCAGCATAGCGCGTGCCTGAAGGCTCGTGTACTGCCTGCACGGTGGCACCAATGACAGTCTCGGTTGTTCCTTCGATCGTCACCTTACCAGCCATACTTGAAGTTGTGATTTGCGCCATTGCTGTCAGCGACATCGTTAACAGTAATGCCATGAGGAAGAAAAATCTCTTCTGCATAAAAAAATAAGAAATAAAATTAATTTAATTTATTATTTGCGGTGCAAAATTAATTAAAAAAACTGATACAGTCACCTGTACCAGCTAAAATATTTTGATAATTGGTAAAATAATACTTAATTTTGCTTAATCGCAAACAATTGAGACAATCAATTGGCTCTTACACCACCTCCTTTGAAGAAAGTCAGCTTGTTACGACGCAACTGCTTCGTGTCATGATCGAACACGAGATTGGGATTGTAGTGCTTGCCGTCGACACGTATCTCGAAGTGCAGATGCTCTGTGGTGGCACGGCCCGTACGCCCCGTAAGCGCGATTACCTGTCCGGCTCTTACGTGATCGCCCACCTTCACCAGGTTCTTCACATTATGGCTGTAAAGGGTCTCCAGTCCATTGGCATGACGCACAATGATACAGTTGCCATAGCCATAATACGATTGCGACATTGTGACCACACCATCGAAGGCAGCCAGGATGTTATCATTGGCACGGGTCTTGAGATCTACCCCAGAGTGACGATGACTTGAACGCTGATTGTTGTATGGACTGATGACTTTTGCCCCAGGGAGCGGATAGCACCACTCTCCATCGGGAATAGCGGCCAGGTTGATGACGAGCTGACTACTGCTGGCAAAGGGATTCTGCTTCAGAATGGCTTTTGCCTCCTCAGCCTTCGCCTGCTCATCCACCCAGGGATCGTGCTCCACCACACTGACTTGCACATGGAATCCTTTTTTCTCGAATAGCACTTTCTGCTTTAGCAGCCGATGGGCCTTAGGGGCAATAAGTATCTCGGGATTGATGCGTCCACCATTAATCATAATGGAAAAGTCGCAGTAAGTCTTGTCGGCACTGCCTCCCACGATGGCCACGGTCTGGCCTGCCTTCACCTTCTGTCCCACTTTCACGCGGTTCTCGCGGTTCTGTGCGTAAACTGTCTCCAAGCCATTGTCATGTCGCAACACGACCACATGTCCATATTGCGGATGATTCCACGACATGCGCACCACGCCATCGAACATGGCTTTCACGGCATCACCTTGTGTGGTGACAATACGCAGCACATTGTCGGTATTACTCTCCATCTGTCCCACTGGCAAGGGGAAAGAGTAATCCTTCTCTCCGTAGATGGCAAAATCAACGGTGTAAGCTTCAGAACGCTCAAAGAGGCCTGGTGTCTCGACAGCTATCTTCTGCTGTTCCAGCTTAGTGAAACTGATGGTCTGCGCACAAGACGAAAGAGTTGTGGCAAGAGCCATCGTGAAGAAGAGGGATGTAAGTTTCATGAGAGGGGTCTTTCAATACTTAACTTTTGGAAGAATTTTCTATTACATCTACATCTTCTATCTCATCGCCTTCAAGATATTCGATGTCTTCCAACTCATCATCGTCAATGTATTCGATATCATCGAGTTCGCCTTCGTCTTCCAACTCAGCTGCGAATATGCTCATGTCTTTATCACGATGTACAAGGGTGTCCTCAGCGGTGATGGCTTGTAGCTTGTTACTCTCAGCGTTCAGCTCGCGCCACAGCACATCTTTCAGCTCCTCCAGTCCAAAGCCTGTGACGGCAGAGATGAACACAATGGGAGTGGAGAGCGGTGAGTTGAGAGTGGAGAGCTCTTCGCGCAACATGTCGATGAGTTCTTGATCCAGCAGGTCGCACTTTGTTATAGCGAGCACACGGTGCTTGGAGAGCATCTCCGGATTGAACTGGCGTAGCTCGTTGAGAAGAATCTCATATTCGTGCTTGATGTCGTCGGTATCGCCAGGTACCATGAATAGCAGCAGCGAGTTGCGCTCTATGTGGCGCAGGAAGCGCAGACCGAGTCCCCTACCCTCTGAGGCGCCCTCAATGATGCCTGGGATGTCAGCCATCACAAACGACTTTCCGTCGCGATAGCCCACGATGCCGAGCGAGGGTTCCATCGTGGTGAAGGGATAGTTGGCTATCTTAGGCTTGGCATTCGACAAGGCAGAGACGAGTGTTGACTTACCCGCATTGGGGAAGCCCACCAAGCCCACATCGGCCAGCAGCTTCAGTTCCAAGATGACGGTCATCTCCTGCATCGGCTCGCCGGGCTGTGCATAGCGTGGTGCCTGATTCGTAGCTGTGCGGAACTGGAAATTACCCAGTCCGCCGCGTCCGCCCTTCAGCAGCATCACCTCCTGCCCGTCGTAGGCCACGTCGCAGACGAACTTACCCGTCTCGGCATTATAGACGACCGTTCCAGGAGGCACGTCAACGTAGATGTCCTTACCGTCGGTACCGTGGCATTTGTCCTTACCACCGTTGCCGCCATGCTCTGCGAAGATATGGCGCGAGTACTTCAGGTGGAGCAGCGTCCAGTAGTTGTGGTTGCCACGCAGAATGATGCTGCCGCCCTTGCCGCCGTCACCGCCGTCAGGACCACCATTCGGGTTATACTTCACGCGGCGCAGGTGCATAGAGCCCCTACCACCCTTGCCCGATCGGCACAATATCTTTACATAGTCAACGAAATTACTTTCTGGCATAATCCTTTATTTTCTATTATGCTGCAAAAGTATCATTTTTTTTGCAAACTACCAAAGATTAGGGTAAAAGATGCGCCGAGTGCTATTCCTCTTCCACATCCCAAAGCCTTTCATGGAGCAGGATGGAAGAAAAAAAGCAAATACTTCAAAGTATGTTATGGTTAATAGATATTTAGTATTTGCAGGGAATAAAAAAACGTCCTTTCCTTGTTTCACAACAATCCAGGACGTAAACTAAAACTATTTGTTCCGCAAAATTATCCTTAAATGCAAAAAGAGCCAAATTCCAAGAAAATCTTGTTTGGCTCTTTTTAGTCCTTTTTGGTTCTTTTCCTGTATTCTTCGATGGAATGGACGTTTTTCGAAAGAAAAACCTTAGTGACGCAACTGTTCGAGGTACGACAAATTTGAGAGGTCGCACTCTTCGGCAACACGTTCCCACACCACATGGGTACTGTCAGAACGTTCTTGGTCAGCACGATAGACTCCGAGGAACATGTATCCTGATTCAGAAATGTTTTTCATGAAAGTGATGCGCAGCTCGTTCGTCCGCATCACAGTAAAGTAGAGGTGTTTGTTACGCTCTTCCATCAGTAGCTTGCGCTCTTTTCCATCAGTCAAACTGTCTGCTGGTTCCCACCACTCGGTAATGGTGGGCATGAGACTGTCGATTTCACCGTCGTTGTGCCACACTGGATGATGGTATTCCGGTCCCCAGATGACGACACCCTCATGATGAGGCAGTGGCTGATCCCAATAGTGGTTATTGTCGGTAATGCCGAAAAGTCGCAGGTAGTCGTCGCTAGTCTCAAAAATCTGTCCGCGCTTGAGCGTATAGGAGACGGCAGACGGCATTCCTTCTTGGTTGCGATTATCAGTAAAAGGAGCTAAGAACATCATGATGACACCAACGACCAGTAGCCCCCCGACAGCAATCGTAATATATAATAATGTGTGTCGAGGTCTTGGTCTTTCAGACGAGGTGCTGGGGGAGAGACTGCCCTGAGCTTTTTCTCCCCCATTCCCCATCTGTGTCTCTTGGCAGAAAGCATCCCAATCCTTGTAGTCAGCAAACTGTGCAAGAAGATCGAGTGTGGAAACTCTTATAGTGGAATACTGCGGCAGATAGCCCCAAAAACGCTTCAGTGTAGATGCACTGAGCGACTTGTGCAGTTTCTCAAAGATAGCCTCCGCAAGAAAGTCGAAGTCGCGTGGAGTCTTCATCTTTCTGCCGACAGCATCTTCGATAACCTGACGAAGGGCGGTTTCGTATTCCTTTAGCTTTTCTTCAGACATAGAGCTTTACAGACTGTCCACCACGGCACAGATATCTGCAAAGATTCTGTCCAGCTCGCCCAGTCCGTTGATGTGGTAGTGCAGGCCTTCCTTGGCATACCACTCAATGAGTGGCTGTGTCTGGTTGTGATATACCACAAGTCGTTTCTTGATAGTCTCCTCGTTGTCATCGGCACGACCGCTCTGCTGACCGCGCAACAGGAGGCGCTTCATCAGTTCGTCCTCTGGCACGTCAAGCTCGATCATGGCAGCCACTTTGTCGCCACGCTCCGAGAGCATCTTCTTCAGGGCCTCAGCCTGCGGGATAGTACGGGGGAAACCGTCGAAGATGACACCTTTGTGCTCACGTCCGAACGAGTCGTAAACCGAGGCGAGGATGCTCACCATCAGCTCGTCGGGAATCAGCTGTCCGTTGTCAATGAACTGCTTGGCGGTATTGCCAAGTTCCGACCCTTTCTTTATCTCAGCACGTAGCACGTCGCCCGTCGAGATATGCTCCAAGCCATACTTCTCAATCAACTTGTCGCTCTGTGTTCCCTTGCCTGAGCCTGGAGCACCGAAAATCACAATGTTCTTCATTTCTGTCGTTATTTAGTTTTTCGTTATTAATGTCACTCTGTTCTCATATCATTCTTTAACCAGTGTGTATAGGTCTTTCAGTCCCCGTCCCTGCTGGTCGTAGTCCAGTCCGTAGCCGAGTATGAAGTCGTTAGGAATGCGGAAAGCCACATATTCCAGATTGAGGTCTTCTTGCAATTTCTCGGGCTTGAAGAAGAGCGTACACACATGGATAGAGGCGGGATTGCGCGTGCCGAGCGACTCTATCATCTGCTTGATGGTGAGTCCCGTCTCTACAATGTCTTCCAGAATGATGACTGTTCGCCCAGTCAGGTCTTCGTTGATGCCCATCACCTCCTTGATCTTTCCCGTAGAAGTGGTTCCCTGATAGGAAGCCAGCTTCACGAAAGAAATCTCGCAGGGGATGGTCATTTCACGCATCAGGTCGGCTGCAAAGATGAAAGCGCCGTTGAGCACAGCCAGGAACAGCGGGTTCTTGCCCTCCATATCCTTTGAAATCTGCTGTGCCAGTTCCTTCACGCGCCACTTGATTTGAGCCTCTGGCATAGAGGTCTCAAACGTCTTGTCCTTAATCGTTATTTTACTCATGAGTGTATGCTTTGATTTCGTTCTTTATCTTACGATGAGCTTCTGAGCCTCGGTGCGACGACCGTCGTTCATCTTCACGATGTATGTACCGGTCTGCAGTCTCTGCTGTCGAGCCTTTGTCACGGCAGCACTTCTCGCAGACTGATACTCGGTCACCTTCATGCCGCTGAGTGTGAACACCTGGCAGTCAACCTGAGCATCGCTGGCTATGCGACCTATGCCTGAAGGATCGTCGGTGACGCGCAGCACACCTGTCTGCTTGTTCACGTCAGTTACATCCCAGTAGAGTCCGTCGGGCAGTTCGGGCAATTCGAACTTCGGTGTACCCGAGAAGGTGCGAACCACCTCCCACAAGGTGAATTCATCGCCCTTCTGCGGTGTATAGCCATTGAGCAGTGTCACCTTCACCGTACCGTTCATGGTGAGCATAGCCGGCTGCAGCAGCGACTTCTTCGAGGCATTGAAGAGGAAGTTGACGGTAGCGCCATCCTTCACGTTCATCAAAGCACCTGTCTTGATGGTGCCCGGCATGGTCTCGTTGTAGATAGAGGCACAGGGAATGAGCTCTGCGCCACTGTTCATGGTCAGCTGGTTGAGGTAGCCCTGTCCTACGATGCGTCCTTTCTCGTTGATGGTCGTTGCGTTAGAGCCGCACACCATCGTAGAGAGCTTCGTATCATTGAACGCGACAGTACCCTCATCAACGGTCAGTGTGGCATTGATGTTGCCAACCGTCGAGATCATCATCTTACCTGAGCCCACCTTCTTCAGCTTGGTAGCGCTCTTGGTGATGGTGCCGCCATAGTCGTCGGTACGATCCGACGTAACGCCCACCTCACAGCTCAGTGTGAAGTTGGTGCTGTCGCCCACAATCCAGTTGCCTGAACCAGTGAACGTTCCCTTTCCGCCCATTCTGCGCACTACGAAGTCATTGCCGCCATTGCTGCAGAGCACGCCTTCGTTCACGTTCAGTATGGCATGCGGCAGACCGTAGCTGTTCTGGAAGTCGAAGCCCGGCTGATAGCTCTTCTTGTTCTGGCGGTTCTCCTTGCCCACATTGATGGTACCTGCAAACTCGCTCCAGTTGCCCTGCCAGTAGCAGCGCACACCGCCGGAATACACGTTGAACGTACCTTCACCCGTCAGCTTGCCCGAATATACGCCACGGAACGAGCCGTAGAAAGAACCTGTCTTGCTCTTGGGCACGACGAAGTTCACGCGATTGGTGATGCTGTTGCTCTCATCGTTGGCTCCCCACAGCACGCCGTTCTGGAACTCAACGGTCGAGGGTAACTGATCGACGTAGCTCGTTGCGATGGCATTCACGCGGCCAGCCTTGATCACCAGTTCTGCAAACGTGTTGGCCGTGCCCAGTGTCAGGGTTCCTGCACCTATCTTATTGACAGTAGCGCCAGTACCCTTCAGTCCCTTGTTCAGGGTTAACGAGATGTTGGAAGGCACACTGAGGTTCACGCTACCGCTCACGCTGAAGGGCTGATCGGTGATGATGGGCTGGCTCACGGCCAGTGTGGCTCCGTCGTTGATGGTGATCTTACGGCTCACATTGCCCAAAGCGCCGTAGGTGATGCCTGTATTATTGGCCAGCGAGTTCACCTCAAGCGTACCTTCGTTGATGATGGTCTCGCCAGTACGATTCTCCGTGTTGATGGTCACTTTAGCTTTGCCGTTCTTGGTGATAGTTCCACCGCCAAGGATGCTGTCGCCCGTGAGCACATAGGCCAGCGTGTTGTTCTCGAAAGTGATGCTATTGGGGCTCACGGCGCCCTTCACCACCACATTACCCGTCTGAGCATTGTCGTTGAACACGATGTCATCGCCCTGAGCGGCATACACATTCTCTTCGCCATTGAGGAAGTTCCTGGTCACGGCCAGGTCCCAGATATTGCTTTCAGACGTGCCGTTCCACACCACAGTGGTAGCTTCGCGCATGTCCTCCAGAACGAGGAAGAGCTTGCCTTCCTTCAACTCCAACTGGAAGCGCTTGCCCGAAATGCCCTCAATGAGAATATCTGCCACACTGGCATCGCCCTCAACCTTTGTAACAGTGCCCAGCTCATAGGAGCCTGCTGCCAGGTTGTTCACGTCGCCACGGAATTCAAATACGGGAGTCTTATACTTCGGACCGTAGCTCCAGTCCTTGGTCTCGATTGTGAGTGAGCTGGCATTGAGCTGGTCAACAGAGGTGCCTTTCACGTCGAACACCATGCGCGAGCCAAAGCCCAGCGAGAGGGATGACACACTGATGCTGCCCACCTTGTCCTGTCCGCCCACATAGACGGTGGCGTTGTAGTCGGCCTTCAGACCGCCCATGAACTTACCGCCCTCGCTGATCAGCGTAGTATGACGGTTCAGCCACACGGGGCTCGACTCCATCGTGCCATCGAACTTGAGGGTTCCATTCCATACATCGGTAGCGCCTGTATGCTTCTCCACCACATTGGGCAGTACGAGCGTGCCTTCGCCCTGTTTCACAATACGTGTGCCGCCTGTAAAGGCCCCCCCCGTGAGAGTGGTAGTATAATTAATAACGGTACGCGCAGGCGACTTCGGTGTCGATGCCGTAGCCTGCTGTGAACCGCTGCCCTTCACCCAGGCTGGAGCGTTCACGGTCAGTATGTAGGGCGAAGCGCCTTCCTGCACGGTGAAAGTCTTGTCCTCATATCCACTCACGAGCAGATGGTCGTTGGTGGTCTGGATGGTTGAGCCGTTGGCCAGTTCGGTACGTCCACGCAGCACGAGTGGCGGCGGAGCGATGGTGATGCCCTCCAGTTCGCCGAGGAAGAAGCTCACGTGTGGCGGCTGGTTGTAGCCCACGTTCTGCCAGCACATGCCGTTGCGATACACATGGTCGTGCCAGAGCGAGTAGATGGCATAGTTGGTTGTATAGTTGGTGCAGAAGATGCGCATAGCCGAGTTGTCGCTCGTGCGCAGCACCAGCTCCTCGCGCCAGTCGCCTAAGATGTCGCCCTGAGCCGAGGGATTGCACTTTGAAGAATTGTTGTTCACGGCTCCGTCTGACGTCCAGATGCGCGAGCCGCCCCATTTGAAGATGGCAGCTGCGCGGCCTTCACCGCCAGCCGAGTTCAGGATCTCGTCGAGGAGGTCGCCATCCCAGTAGATGCGGTTGTTCAGATTGGCATACGAGCCCGACATGGCATCACCGCTGGTATTGATAATCTTGTCGCACGACAGTCCGATCACGCCCGATGAGACAGACCGTCCCTGACAGCCGGGAATGGTATTGTTGAAGTTGCCGGCCAGCGCACGACCGTCGTCGCCGCCGTCGCTCTTGCGATAATACATCTCTCCCGTCGTAGGATTCCAATAGCTGTTGCCCTGAGAGCCTTCCAGACAGTTGAACTGCTCCAGGCCCCAGCGATAGGGATCCAGGTCACCGCAGTGCTGGGCATCACCATGACCGAGTCCGGTGGTAGAGAGGCCATAGCCCGTATCGTCGAGAATCATGGAGCCGAACACGATCTCGTCGCGACCGTCCATATCCACGTCGGCAATGGCAAAGTTGTGGAAGCCGTTGCCAAACCAGGGCGACTTGCCGTCATAGCAGTTCCATCGCCAGAGCTGAGTGAGCTCATGGGTCTGCGGATTCACCTGCAGGGCGCACATCTTATGGCGTGTGTAGCAACCACGCCCCAGGAAGATGGCTGGTGTGCGACCGTCCAGATAAGGAGCGCCCATGTAGTGCTTGCAAGAGCGGTGACCCGTGTCCTGCTCGCCCCATACGGCGGCATACTCAGCCGATGTCTGATTATAAACGTCTCTGGCCTCGCCCTGCTCGAATCGGGGCAGCGGATAGAGCATGGGGGTCCAGTTGGACGAACCGTCCCAGCCCAGATAGGGCTCGCCCGTTTCACCGTTCAGGTAGAGCAGATACTCCTTGCCGTGATGGGTATATTCCTCACGTGTAGCGTTCGAGCCGCCATTATCGTAGTTCATATCGCCCACGTTGATGGTCTTGCCCGTAGCCGTGTGAATGATCATGTTGTCGGCACCGCGCATCAGCACCTCGGCCTTGCCGTCCATGTCCCAGTCGTAACCTATCATGTCCCACTGCTCGTCAGGACCAGCCATCAGGTTGGGTCCCAAGTCGATCCACCAAAGGCGCTCACCTGTTATCTTGTAGCACTCATACAGGTTGAAGTCGGTCATATTAGCGGTCTGGCGCAGATTGCCCTGCGCGTTGTTGCGTTTCACGATGAACTCCACCACGCCGTCACCCGTCACGTCGGCGAGGGTGATGTCGTTGATGATGTAGCCCGAAGTTGTAGTAGCACCATTCGTCGTCGAATTTCCGATGACCTGCCCTACACGGTTCTTCACTGGTTGCACCGGCACGTCCAGATAGGCGTTAGTCCACGCCTTCACTGAAGCCGACTTGCCCTGCGACACGCCACGCACCACAGGCTCTACCTGATAGGAAGCCGAGCTGCTGGTATTGGCATCACGGTAGTTGGTCACCGACAGGTTCTCGGCCACCTTCACTCCGTCACGATACAGGTTGTACTTCGTGTCATAGTATTCCTCGCCAAACATGCGCCACGACACGATGTTGGCTCCTGCATTCGGTATGGCCACAATGCCACGGTCCAGTTTGTCGGTCACGCGCTGTGCCTGCACACTGCCTGCTGCCAAGATGCCTGCCATAGTCAGGAGGATAAGTTTCTTTTTCATCATGATGCAAAATTAGTTTTTTATATTTGTTTCAGTTTTCAGTCTCCAAAATAGTTCAGTCTTTAGCCTCCGTGCATATCAACGCTGCAAAAATACGAAAAAAAATTTAAGAACACGCGCACATTACAAAAAAAACTGTCAAATTCTTACTCAAGCAGCACTCACACACTACCAATAAGAAAAGTTTGCAAAACATCTGTTTCATCTGTTTCCGTTTCGCAACACACTGTAAAGCAGACAGTTGCAAGCGAAACAGATGGAAACAGATGGGAGCAGATGTTTCGCAACGTGATGGTGGCCATTTCACCTCACGGTTTAGGCCATATCGCCACACGATTTAGGCTAGATTGTCGCACGATTTAGGTTAAATCATCAAACGGTTTTAGGCTCAATCACAAAACGATTTAGGATAAATCAGTTTGTGATTTTGGCAAGATTGTCATGTCAATTAGGCTACATAGTGTTCTGACTTAACCTAAAAGACAAGGCAATCATTTTAACAAACATCTGTTTCCATCTGCTTCGCTCAAATACACCTGATATTCAATAAGTTGCAGACAGAAACAGATGAAACAGATGTTTTGCAAACTTACTGTATATAGGGTTTCCTGTTCGTAAAGATAGCCTATTGACGAAAAAAAATAATTTAATTTCAATAAAACCGAAAGAAAGGACTATTTACTACAGATTTTGCCATAAATGTTCGCCAATTCAAAAAAAAGAAGTATTTTTGCAGCCACAACTATATATAAAAGAAACTACTAAATGAAAACCAGACTTTACACACTATCACTGATGGCTGGCCTGTCGCTGAGCCTCAACGCACAGGTAACTCCCATGAGCCAGATGGAACGGCTGGACCGCGGAACTGTGGTCGTACCCACATCGAGCACCGCTAACTTCATCAGCTGGCGACTGTTAGGCACCGATGACAAGAGCGTGACGACATTCGATGTGATACGCAACGGAGAAACCATCGCCTCTGACCTGACCAAAACGAACTATCAAGACTCGAAAGGCTCGGCAACAGCGCAATATCAGATTGTGACGAAGGTGAACGGCGAGAAGACTGAGACCTCACAGGCGGTGTCGCCCTGGGCCAAGAAATTCCTAACCCTGAAGCTGGACCAGCCAGCAAAAGGAGCTGAGGGCGGCACATACACACCCAACGACATGAGCGTGGGCGACGTTGACGGTGACGGACAATATGAGCTGTTCGTGAAGTGGAATCCGTCTAATGCCCACGACAACTCGGAAGATGGCTTCACTGACAACGTGATACTGGACTGCTACAAGCTGGACGGCACCAAGCTGTGGCGCATTGACCTCGGCCCCAACATTCGCGCCGGCGCTCACTACACGCAGTTCATGGTCTATGACTTCGACGGCGACGGACGGGCTGAGATGATGTGCAAGACGGCTCCCGGCTCGAAGGACGGCCTAGGCAACTACGTCAACCAAGCCGCTACCGATGCCACTATCAAGGGACACGAGAACGACAAGGTATATCGCGTCACAAGCGGCAGTCATCCAGGTCACGTGCTGAGCGGACCGGAATACCTCACAGTGTTCAGCGGTGCTACAGGTGAGGCTATCCATACCACATGGTATCTGCCTGGCCGTGCAGGAACCGGCCCAAAACTGCC
>JAEEGH010022259.1_pt1 | contig 13021 bp, 3 predicted proteins | sample 9134181 | NCBI WGS metagenome assembly JAEEGH01 (sample SAMN16246544, study PRJNA631951) | gut metagenome | biome: gut microbiome; feature: rumen; material: DP-attached | host: Bos | place: Iran: Karaj | collected 2018-10 | reverse complement strand
TGGAATTTGTTTTCAGCTCTTTAATAAAAGATAATGTTGCTCTGCCTATAAATAACTGCTTTCTGAGTTCGTTTTGTTTCGTTTTCTCTTCGGACAAAATTGATTTTATAAAATCGGTTTCCGTTACGGAAGAATACATATCAATATCGTCAAGTAATACCGGTACAAAAGCAACAACAACATGATTGTTTCCTTTGTTATCGACAATAACATCGGAATATACTTTTGCCGGAATCACGGTATTTTCAACAGGAACATTGATAATTACACCTAAATCTTTTTTGTCTTCGGATAACTGATCAAACGACGTTATTGCTATGTTTCCGCTGAGTTCGTTGTCGAATGCAAAAAGTTGATGTTTTGAAAACGGTGTCAATTGCGGAACTATTAAAATACCCGACTGTTTTTGAGATATAACCATATTTTTTATTGTATCTGCAATTTTGTCTACCGCTTTACCTGCATTGAAATTTTTTAAAGTGCTCAACAACGAAATAAAATTTTTATAGAAAACGCTTCCCAAAATACCGTTTCTTGTTAAAGTGGAATCCTGCGACGACACAACATTAATAAACGAGTCGGAAATTTTATTTTGAAATTCGTTGTTAAGTTTTTCGAATAACCCGTAAAAGAAATCATCGTATTCTTTTTTTATTTGAGGATTTAAATTCGATATCGGAACTTTTAAAACTTCCAAATAAACAAATATATTCTCTTTATTCATTAACATTGTTAACGGAGTAAGCAAATGTTGAATTAAATCGATTTTGAATTTTCTGCCTTTATAAGATTGTTCGTATTGTCTTGCTATATTCATAAACTTCAACAATAAATCAAAATTTTTGTCGTCGCTGAAATTCATACCTATAAGTCCGGCATATGCCGGCATTTGAACAAGCGAAATATTGTCCGTATCATACATACGACTGAACATATATGCTACGGCAATATTAGATATCTTTTTATAATCGAAATTTCTGTAAAGTTTCTTTAAACGGCTGCTGCCGTCTTGAGAAAAGTCGGTTTGATCGGTAATCAGTAACGGCAAACTTTGATTTTTCATTTGTTCGTAAGTAACATTTGATGCAACCATTGTTATATTATCCGTTTGTGTTAAGTTACCTAAATACATATATCCGGGATCGGCAATAACTATATTTCCTTTTTGTCCTTTATTTTTTTGTACCATACAAACAGCATTTAATACTGATAATTCCAACGGTGTTGTTTGCTTATCGAGTATTTCCATATCAAGTTGTCTGTTTATTATTTGTGAAGATGTTTCGTTGATATTAATTACAACTATTTTTAAATCTCTTAAATCTTTTTGTGTGAGTGACGGATAATCTTTTTCGAATTGTTTTGATTGAATAAAATTAAATACATCCAACAAACTGTTACCGTTGCCGTCGTTTTCCGTAACAAGTGATTCTATCGGAACAGATTGTAAATTTCCGAATCTTCTTATATTTCTTATACCTTCATTTAACGATGTTGCCGTGTGCCTGTTTTTAGAACCGACCATAATTATTAAATCGGGCATTTGTCCGTACGGAACTTTTGCCAATTCGTCTATATGTTTTTGTAACAGCAATTGTCTGTTGGTTTCTATTGTATTTTTTTCTTCTTTCCCGGATACATTTTTTTTACTTATAATTAAAGTTTTAAAAAATCCTATCATGATGGAAAGCCAATGCAAACTCACCGTTAAACCCACACCGGTAAAAAACGATATAACAAAATTGTGTAAATAAAACGAGCCTGAAATTACGGATGTTGCAACTTTTTGTATAAATATAACCAACGGTAAAAACCTTGCTAACATTTTTCTGTCTTTCCAACTTTCTATAATACCTAAATAAAAATAATCAGGACTTTCTTTTTCTTTAAAAAACGAATCCACTGTTTCTTCGATTTTATTGTCGTAGAAACCGTTTATTATTTCGTTACCTATATTTTTTACCGCTGCAATAGATTTTAAGAATTTTCTCTTTGATAAAAATATTCCGGTTTGTATACCGTATACATTTCTTACAACGGACATTAACCCTATTTGCTCCAAAAAGTACAGTTTGTTTCCTTTGGAAATTCTGTATCCGTACAATATTTCCAAACTTACCAAATAATTTAATGCTTTATAATATTGAATGGCATATTCTCCCATCTTTTCCAATATTTCTATTTCGGGTCTTAACTTATCCTGCTCCTGTTTTGTCAGTGCCGAATACAATTTTATCGTATCGTTATAAAAAGAAATGAAATCTTGTAATTGAGATATAATAACATCTTTATTTGTTCCTTTTAATACGGTAGGATTAAAATTTGTTTTTTCTATTATTTCGGTAGCATTGGTTATTATGTTGTCTATCGACTCTTTGGTAATAGAATTTGTTTTTAAAATTTCAAACCAATTTTTTAAATGTCCGTTGGTTTCCTGTTCCGTAATTTCCATATCGGAAACAAATCCGTATCTTATACCTTTATATTCTTTCGGTTCATCTTCAACGTTGAATTTCTCTAAATAATCTATAAACTGTAATAATTGCAACTGCAAATCGGATCTTCCGGCAAGTAATATATAAAGTTGTCTGCTGTTATTTAAAATAGGGCTTATTAATCTTAAATCACAGTTATCTTTATATTGATGCAATAATGTTAATGTTGAATTCAACAATTCTTTATTCTCTTTTGATGCATTCTTTGCCAACTTAGCATAAAATTTTTCCAACTGTGAAATTTTATTTATATCGTAAGCAAAAAAGTCCATAGACTCTTTTATGGAACTTTGACCGTCCAACTCATTTTCTATTTCTTTTTTCTTTTCGTTATAAAACTTATCATTTTGCCCTATGCCGATTCCTGCCCTGTGTAAGAAAATCGAAAGGCCTAATCCGCTCATCAATGAAATTACCGCTGCCGAAATCGTTGCAACGGTAAACGATGATGTACTTAATGCCGCTATTATTGATGTTGCGAAAGACTGTAACCCGATAGATAACGACAAAAATCTTTGAACGGCTCTTCTGCTTCCCCATTCTTTCTGTATACCTACGGATGTTTTTTCTTTAGGGTTTTCAATATTTGTTATGAACGATTCTATATCGTTTTTAAGTACCGGAAAAGAATATAACGAATCTATTAAAAAGTTTCCCGAAGAATATACCGTTGCAAGTTGTTCTCTTACATTTTGTTTGGATTTTTTTATACCTCTTGTGAACCCGAAAATAAGTCTGTTTAACGGCATTAGTTTGGATTTTTCAAAAAAAGAACTTTTGGGAAATATATAACTTCCCAAAGTGGCCAAATTCGTAGTATAATCCAACAATCTCAAATATTCTATGGTGTAATGCTGCATAGACAAAAAACTTATTTTTAAATTCTCTAAATACGTTTGTTCTATTCTGTTTTTATTTAAAACTTTTTCATCGTTAATTTGGGCAATAGTGTTACTTATAATATCGGATATATACCTGTAAAGTTTTGCCGTATTTTTGTTTTCTAAATTATATAATTCATTTTGAGCGGGAGTAGTTCTGAAAATTTCTATTAAAGTATCGTATACCTGCTCATAATCCGCAGATGAATCCAAGCGTTTATCTTGAATTTGCGATAACATTTTATATGCTCTCGATAATGCATTATCTTCATCAAAAGTTTCGGTTATCACAACTTGTTTTTGCTTTATTGCCGATGTTGTATCTTGTTTTATATGTTGATATTGTTTTGATTTAAAAATGTCGGACAATTTATTAATGAGTTGCCTTGTAAAATTTCTGCTGTATAAAGATTTCGATTGATGGTATACTCCGAACTTCATTTCTTGGATTAAATTGCTGTTTTGATAATAATTACCGATCCTATCGGCGAAATCAATAAACAAATCTCTGTCTGTTGCGGATGCCGTTTTTGCAAAATATGAACTTACATTTTGTTTGTTTTTAAGTCTTATAAAAGGAACAAATATATGTTGAAACAAATGTGTTTTTTCCGACAAATTGTTAAGGCTGTTTCCGTATTCCGATATAAAATTAAAAAATTCTTTATATTTTGTTTCATCGTCAAAACTTATAAGAACATTACCGGTGGCAATTTCGAACTGTCTCATTCTGTTATTATCGAAATTATAAAAGTTCCTGTGTTCTATACCTTTTCTTTCAACAACATCGGAAATGTTTTCAGGTGTAAAACCGTAATAAATTTCTTCCAAAGTGCTGGGATAATCTTTAATTATTAACGAATGTCTGTGATGTTGAATTTCTTCCATATTAACCGCCGACGATATAAAAGTAATATCTTCTGTCGGAAGCATGTTCCCTATATATATACTTTGCGGATCTATAACCGCAATACCGCCGCCTGTTTTAAATTTATGACATGCTCTTATACCGTTGAGTACCGCCAATTCCAAAGGAGTTATATTTCTTCCGTTAAATTTGATAGGAAGGTCTTGTCTTGCTATATTTTCTTTCTCGTTTGTATCTATATCTATTACCACCGAAGTTAAATCTTTAAAACTTTTACCGAAATTCGAAGATTTTAAATATTCCATTGATTTTATAAAACCGTCGGCGGTTCCGGCTTGTTCTTTCATTATGTAATGTATTTGTGTGTTTTGAAAACTCGGATGAGTTTTGATATCTGCCAATACTTGTTCACAAAAAGTTTTATCTTGTTCACTGCTTACGGAAATTACTATAACGTCCGGCATTTTTTTGTTTAAACTGTTAAGTGTTCTTTGATACTCATTTTTTATTATTCTTTCGTTCAATAATCTTCTTGATATATATTGTGAAGATAAAGAAGAAATGTCGGTAAATGCGTTTATTCCGCCAAATAATTGTCTTATACTCTTTGTTTTTTGTGATATAAAAACTTTTATATTTGAATATATGTCGTGCAATTTCCACATAATATTGGAAACTGTACTTTTTTTATGTCCGTTATCTTCTTTTTTATATCTTGCTTTGGGATTTAATATATCATCTATCGAAACGGAACCTAAATACAATGTTTCGTTTACAATTTCAAATTCCAACTCTATTTTATTATCCGACAACCATTTTCTGATTGCCTGCTTTTGTCGGAAAAAATCTATACCGGAAGTTGTCATGGAACCGGACCATTTTTTTATTATAGCAGCAATTGCGGAAACATCGGCCTGTACCAAAACAGTAGGCGGTGCCAAAGCATTTTTATAAACAACATTTTCTGTTCTTACAAGTTCATTATCAAAATCGGTTAATTGTTCAACTCTAGGTATAACAGATAACACGGAAACGTTTTGGTTCTTTAATATATCCGTAAGTTCATTATGAAAGCCGCCGACAATAACAATGTTTACCGAATCTATATTTTTTAAATTTTCTATTATGTTTGTTTCCGTTACTTCTATATTATTGTAATCGGAAATATTAATTAACGATTTTATATTGCTGTAAAAAATCTTGTTTCTTTGTTCGTTTGTTAAATGATAATTTTTCAAATCTTCATCTTTTAAAATATCGTTAATTATTTTTAGTGATTGAATATCCAAATATTTTATTGATATGTTATATAAGTAGTCTTTGTTTTGTTCAAAATATTTGTATTGATTGTACGATATGGATAACTTTGCATATTCCGACAAAATATATATAAATTTATCCACCAATATTAACTCTTTTTCATTATAATCAACAAAATTGTCCAAGATAAAATTTTCAAGAGTTTCCGTTTGTTGCATTAGTGCATAAAAATTAATAGCGGTTCTTGTTTCAATGTTATTAAAATATAAAACGAGCGGTTCATACTTTAACAATGTTTCCGGGGAACTGTTTTTTATAATATTGAACATTAAATTCAATTTTTCTTTAGTGTTTACATCCATATTTTTTAAAAGAGTGGTAATTTGCATATAATTTTGGTACGGTATTTTACTTTTTATATCATTGAATAAACGAGATAAATCTTTGGATATATTTTTTTTATTTTTATATTTTGTTACTGAAATAAATTTGTTAATTTCCGAATAAAGACTTAAATCGATATTATTCTTCTTACAAAATTCATACAAATTTGTAATTCTCTGTTCAAAATTAATATCTTGTGAAAACAAAGAAAATAATTGAGGTTTTGAAAAATATATTCTGCTTTTTACAAAAGAATCGTAAACTTTGTCTGTTTCCTGCAAATATTTATTTTTCAACAATAAGTTCTGTTCAATATTTTTGTTATATATATCCCAATTTTCAAGTCCGTACAAGTTGTGTAAATCGTTTTTTATTATAAAAGATTCCGCACCTGAAATTTTTCCGTCATATAACAAATCATTTGTTATATTATCAATAAATTGTTTGTTTTCTATTGAAGAAAATAATTTCGTGGATATTTGTTTATTGGGAGCACCTTCTATTATTATTTTATTTATTTTTGAATTATTGGAAATAAACTTTATAATTTTTTCTATATTTTGTTGAACTTTCGAATTGTTATGTAAATCGTGTATCACCACAACTAACGGAGTATCTTTTTTATAAATATTTTCTGTTATTTGTGCATACTCCGATAACATGTCGTATTTTGTAACAATTTCATTATTGTTATATTTATACGGCAACGGAAATACCGCTGTATTGGCAAAGGCACCGCCTAATACATTAGTTAAAAGAAAACAAACTAGTGTAAAAACAGATAAAACTCTAATCATAATATACTATTAAAGTATAATACATTTTCTTATTGATAACAATCTTTTAAAATAAAAAGAGAGATGATATTTTTATTTATCATCTCTCTTTGGTTTTATTGTAAAAATAATAGAAATCTATTATTTTTCAGGTTTTGTTTCTTGTGCGGCTTGTTCCAACTCTGTAGGTTTTGTTTCCTCTTCTTCGGCTTCTTCACCTACTACCGTTGCTACTGATGCAACTTTATCGCCTTCTTCAAGTCTTACAAGTCTTACACCTTGAGTGTTTCTTCCGATAACGGAAATTTTGTCTACCTTACTTCTTATTGTTATACCGTGTTCGGTTATAAGCATTATTTGACCTTCGTTTGCTTTTCCGATGTATATAACATTTCCGTTTCTTTCGGAAGTTTGCATATTTATAACACCTTTACCGCCTCTCTTTTGTAATCTGTATTTACCTACTTCGGTTCTCTTACCATATCCGTTTTCGGCTACAGATACAAACACATCTTCAGGTGAAAATACTTCCATACCTATAACTTCATCATCTTTTTCAAGTGATATACCTCTTACACCCTGGCCTGCTCTTCCGATAGCTCTAACATCCTGTTCTTTGAATCTTATAGCTATACCTTTCTTTGTAGCTATAACAACTTCAGGGTTTTTGTCTATCTTCTTAACATCCATCAAGATATCACCGTCTTCCAATTTTATTGCTATAATTCCGCCTCTTCTCGGGTTAGCAAATTCGGATAATGCTATTTTCTTTATTGTTCCTTTTCTTGTGCACATTAACAAATATTCGTCTTTAATGTCTTTCGGATTAAACGATCTTATAGGAATTGAAGCCGTAATCTTTTCATCCGGACTTGATAACTGGATTATGTTAACTATAGCTTTACCCTTGGATGTTCTTGTTCCTTCAGGAATTTCGTATACTCTTGACCAATACAATCTTCCTCTTGTGGTGAACGACAACAAGTAAGCATGTGTAGATGTTACAAACATTTTTGCAACAAAATCATCTTCTTTTGTTGTCATACCTACAACACCTCTGCCGCCTCTTGCTTGAACTCTGTATGTATTTACAGGTATTCTCTTAATGTATCCTGCATTTGATACGGTAACTACAACTTCTTCTTCTTGAATTAAATCTTCAATGTTGAAGTCTTCCGCATCTGCAGTTAAATGAGTTCTTCTCTTGTCACCGTATTTCTCTTTTAACTGTAACAATTCGTCTTTAATTATTGCCAAAACTTTTTTGGGATCTTCCAAAATAGATTTTAATCTTTCGATATTTTTTATAACTTCTATATATTCTTCATCTATTTTCTTTCTTTCAAGACCTGTCAACTGTTGCAATTTCATATCGAGAATTGCTTGTGCCTGAAGTTTTGATAATCTGAATCTTTCCATCAAGTTAATTCTTGCAGTGTCGGTATCGGGGGATTGTCTTATTGTTTTTACTACGGCATCCAAATTATCGATTGCAATTTTCAAACCTTCCAAAATATGAGCTCTTGCTTCCGCTTTTTTAAGTTCGAATTTTGTTCTTCTTACAACGATAATTTTTCTGTGCTCTACAAAATGGTAAAGCATTTCTTTAATATTTAAAACTTTCGGTTTATTGTTAACAAGTGCAAGCATTATAACACCGAAACTTGTTTGCATTTGTGTATGTTTAAACAATTGGTTTAATACAACCTGAGCATTTGCATCTCTTTTAAGTTCGATAACAACTCTCATACCGTGTCTGTCGGTTTCATCTCTTAAATCGGAAATACCGTCTATCTTTTTATCTTTTACAAGGTTTGCTATCGATGTGATAAGCATAGCTTTGTTTACTTGGTACGGAAGTTCGGTAATAATGATAGCTTCTCTTCCGCCTTTCATTTCTTCGATTTCGGTTTTAGCTCTCATTTTTACGGAACCGCGACCTGTTTCCATATAATCCTTAATTCCGGCTTTACCCAAAATAAGTGCGGCCGTAGGGAAATCCGGACCTTTAATGTATTTCATTATTTCCGATATTGAAATTTCAGGATCATCTATAAACGCAATTGTTCCGTCTATAACTTCGGATAAATTATGCGTGGGAATATTTGTTGCCATACCTACAGCGATACCGGATGAACCGTTTATTAAAAGTTCCGGCAACTTTGTAGGAAGGATTAAAGGTTCTTGTAACGAACCGTCATAGTTCGGAATATAATCTATTGTGTCTTTATCTATATCGGCAAGCATTTCATCTGCGATATAGTCCATTCTTACTTCGGTGTACCTCATAGCTGCCGGATCATCACCGTCAACACTACCGAAGTTTCCCTGACCGTCTACAAGAGGATATCTCATAGAAAAGTCTTGAACCATTCTTACGAGTGCATCATATACCGAAGAATCTCCGTGCGGATGATATTTACCGAGCACATCACCCACGATTCTGGCGGATTTTTTGTAAGGTGTATTTCTTCTTACACCCATTTCTTTCATTGCATACAAAATTCTTCTGTGAACCGGTTTTAAACCGTCTCTTACATCCGGCAATGCTCTGCCTACAATAACACTCATTGCATAATCTATGTAAGATGATTTCATTTCATCTTGAAGATTGGTGGGAAGAATTCCCGGATTTATCACCACTTCTTTTTCTTCCGTCGGTTTGTTTATGTCTTTATCTTCTGCCATTATATACTCCTTAGTTTTTCAACCATTAAACTGTCGTTTCTATTCCTCTATACTTCTGTACATCCATACCTCAACAAATTGCTAGCAATTTGTTAAATATCCAAATTGGTTACATCTAACGAATGAGCCTGAATAAATGCTCTTCTTGCTTCCACTTTGTCGCCCATAAGTGTTGTAAATATTCTGTCTGTCTCAATCGCATCTTCAAGTTTAACCTGCAACATTTTTCTTCTTGCGGGATCCATCGTTGTTTCCCAAAGCTGTTCAGGGTTCATTTCACCCAAACCTTTATATCTTTGAATTGTTGCACCTTTTCTGCCTAATTCTCTGATTTTTTCTATTAACTGATTTGTTGATGCTAAATCGTGAACATCATTGTTTGTACCTTTTAATCTGTAAACAGGTCTTACGTGTGTCGTTCCGTAATGGTGTAAGTGCAATCCTTTACTTTCAAGTTTGTTTGCCAAAATATTTATTCTCGGGAGCTCCCACAATTCTTTATATTCCGGTAAAACTTCTTCTGTTAAGCCGTCAATCGGCAACTCACTGTTTTCCTGTTGCATTTGTTTTTTTCTTTCTGCAAGTTCCGCCTTAAATTCTTTCCACTCTTTATCCGAATAAATATATCTGACTTGATTTTGATCTACTACTCTGAAAAGAGGCATTTTACCTTCTTCTCTGAATTTAAGATATTCGCTCCATTTCAAACCTTTCTTTGTAATTTTTATTATAAGGTTATCAAGTTCTGCAATGGAATCCACAATTTGTGTTAACTGTTTTTGATCTATAACATCACCGATTTGTTGTCCGTCTTTCAACAATATCATTGACTGTCCGTCCAAACCTTGCTTGAACAGGAATTTATCAAGCTCGGCTTCCGTCTGCAAATACATTTCTTTTTTACCTTTTTTAACTTTATAAAGTGGCGGTTGTGCAATATAAACATAACCGTTATCTATAAGTTGAGGCATTTGTCTGTAAAAGAATGTTAAAAGAAGAGTTCTGATATGCGCACCGTCGACATCGGCATCGGTCATGATAACAACTTTATGATATCTTACTTTATCTATATTAAATTCACCTTCACCTTTACCGATACCTGCACCGATTGCGGTTATCATCGTCTTAATTTCTTCGTTGGTTAACATTTTTGTCAATCTTGATTTTTCAACATTCAAGATTTTACCTCTTAAAGGAAGTATTGCTTGGAATGCTCTGTTTCTGCCTTGCTTTGCAGAACCTCCTGCAGAGTTTCCTTCCACGATGAAAAGTTCTGTTTTCTGAGGATCTTTTTCGGAACAATCCGCAAGTTTTCCCGGTAAAGCTGCCGAGTCAAGAGCACCTTTTCTTCTTGTAAGTTCTCTTGCTTTTCTTGCGGCTTCTCTTGCTTCTGCGGCATTAATGGATTTTTCCAATATTTGTCCTGCAATTCCCGGATTTTCTTCCAAGAATGTTGCAAGTGCATCACCGACGAGAGATTTTACTATACCTTCAACTTCGGAGTTTCCTAACTTTGTTTTTGTCTGTCCTTCGAATTGCGGATTTGGAACTTTAACGGAAATAACTGCCGTTAAACCTTCTCTGACATCTTCTCCGGAAAGAGTTAAATTTTTATTTTTTGATAATTCGTTTTTCTTAATATAATCGTTAACAACTCTTGTTAATGCCGAACGGAAACCCGACAAATGTGTTCCGCCTTCAACGGTGTTAATGTTGTTAACAAATGTGTGAATTTGTTCATTGTAAGAATCGTTATATTGCATTGCAACTTCAACGTCGACATTATCTTTGTTCTTTGTGAAATATATAGGTTCTTTGTTTATAACTTGTTTATTTGTGTTCAAATAAGAAACGAAACTTTTTATACCGCCTTCATAATGGAAAGTGTATTCTTTATCTTGTCTTTCATCTATAATTGTAATATTTGCACCGGCATTTAAGAAAGCTAATTCTCTTAATCTGTTAGCCAATGTATCAAAAGAATATGTCGTAACGGAAAATATTTCAGGATCCGGTAAAAATGTAACTTTTGTTCCTCTGTCGTCGGTTTTACCTATAACTTCAAGTTTTGTTGTAGGTTTTCCTTTAGCATATTCTTGTTTATAAATTTTTCCGTTTCTGTAAACTTCAACCACCAATTTTGTTGAAAGAGCATTTACACAGGATACTCCGACACCGTGCAAACCTCCGGAAACCTTATAAGAATTTTTATCGAATTTTCCACCGGCATGTAAAACCGTCATAACAACTTCAAGAGCAGATTTATCTTTATATTTCGGATGAGGATCTACAGGAATACCTCTACCGTCATCCAATACCGTTATTGAATTATCCGGATGAATTGTAACATCGATATTTTTACAAAAACCCGCCAAAACTTCATCGATAGAGTTATCTACGGTTTCATAAACCAAATGATGAAGACCTTGTTCGGATGTTGAACCGATATACATGGCAGGTCTTTTTCTAACAGCTTCAAGACCTTCTAATACTTGAATTTTCGAAGCATCATAATTCGATGCCGCTTTATTTTGTTCTTCGTTAGTCATTAACTTCCTCCATATCTTTTACTACTTAATTTCACACTTTATATTTTTTATCAGTTTTTTTCCTAAATACTGATTAAGTTTATTTATAATTTGTCTTTTTCTTAAATTCAAATCATTTACATAAACTGCCGATTTTGCAGATGCAAAAAGTACTCCGTCTTTAAAACCGTTTAACTCTACTTTATTATTACCCACTTCTTGTTGCCATTTAGACATAACAATAAAATAGTCATCATTTAAACCTAATTTATCAGAAAGTTTTTTTATTATTGAAGAAACTTCCGTAAATTCCATTTTATTATGATCTCATTGGCATAACTACACAGAGATAATTTTTATTTTTTTCCGGTGTTATAACAACAGGATTCTGAGAAGTTGTATATGAAAAATAAATATTTTCATCTTCTACATTTTGTAAAATATCTTTAATATAGTTAGGATTAAAATTTATATCAAATACTTCACCTGAATATTCCGTTTCAACTTCTGCTTCTCCGGAACCTAAACCTACAGTATTAGCCGAAACTATCATTTTATTTTTTTCAAAACTTAACTTAATAGATGATGCTCTGTCTGCAACAAGTTTATCACCTGTAAGTAAAGCCATCTGTTTTACTGCCGATATTGTATTTGCAACATTTAATTTTATTTTAGACATCGTCTTTTTAGGTATTACCTGCTCATAATTAGGAAATACACCTTCTATTAATTTTGTTTGAAATGTTATATCTCCAATCATAACCGTCATTAAATTATCACTTAAACTTATTTGAACTTCTTCAACTTTATCATTAGAAGATATTAATCTTAAAATATCGGAAACTGCTTTTGTAGGAATAATTACTTTACCTTTAATTTTTTTATCTATACCTTCGCTGCTGATATACGATAATCTTCTTCCGTCTGTAGAAACAGCTTTTATTGTCCCGTCTTCAACTATAAAACATACTCCGTTTAAAACATATCTTTGGGAATCTTTAGATACTGCAAATATTGTTTTTTTAAGCATAGAATTTAATACTTGTGATTTTAAAGAAAATATATTTTCTTTTTGAAAATCCGGAAGTGTAGGATAATCTTTTTTATCTATACCCATTAAAACAAATTTAGATTTATTTGC
>JAEEGH010022257.1_pt1 | contig 13021 bp, 12 predicted proteins | sample 9134181 | NCBI WGS metagenome assembly JAEEGH01 (sample SAMN16246544, study PRJNA631951) | gut metagenome | biome: gut microbiome; feature: rumen; material: DP-attached | host: Bos | place: Iran: Karaj | collected 2018-10 | reverse complement strand
CCTGGCAAGGCTGCCAAGGGCAAGAGCCGCAAGCGCATTGGTCGCGGTCCGGGTTCCGGTTGGGGCACCACCGCTGGCCGTGGCCAGAAGGGTGCCGGCGCTCGTAAGAGTGCTCAGGCCGGTCGCGTCGCCTTCGAAGGCGGCCAGATGCCGATCCACCGTCGTATCCCGAAGCGTGGCTTCAAGTCTCACTTCGCCAAGGACACGCAGATCGTTAACCTCAAGAAGCTCGCTTCTTGCAGCGTGACGGACTTCGACGCCCAGGCAATGTTTGACCAGGGTTTCATCAAGAACATCGAACTGCCTATCAAGGTCCTCGCTTTTGGTACCATCGACAAGGCAATCAATGTAAAGGTTAACGCCATCAGCGAAAAGGCTAAGGCCATGATCGAAGCTGCTGGCGGCAAAGTCGAGATCGTCTAATGGAAGCTCTCAAGAAAGCCCTTGATGCGTTCGCTAATGCGTTTAAGATTGAAGACCTGCGTAAAAAGCTTCTTTTTACGCTCGGTGTTCTGATCATCTATCGCCTTGGCGCACACATCACTATCCCCGGAGTGAATTCTGCCGTTCTGGCGGAGTTCTTCCGTAACTCGAATAATTTGTTCGGCCTGTATGACTCCTTCACGGGCGGTGCCTTTGCTAAGGCAACCATCTTCGCCCTAGGTATCATGCCCTACATCAGTGCATCCATCATTATCCAGTTGATGGGTTCCGTTATCCCGGCTATCCAGATGTTGCAGAAGGAAGGCCAGGAAGGGCGTGCCAAGCTGAACCAATATACCCGTTACTTTACGGTAGCTCTCGCTGCCTTGCAGGGATGGGGCATTTCTGTGTGGCTTTCGTCCCTTAAGGTGACAACCGCTACCGGTGCCGGAGTGTCTGTCTTGGCTGATGACTTCGCTACGGGCGCCGGAAACATCGGTTTCCGTTTACTAGCTACCCTGACCTTCACCGCCGGTACGATCTTCGTGATGTACCTGGGCGAGCAGATTACCTCGCACGGTGTGGGTAACGGTATTTCTCTTATCATCTTCGCCGGTATCGTCGGCGGCCTTCCGCGGGCTGCCCTTGCAGAATTCGAAATGTTTAAGGAAGACATCCAGCCCCTCGCTATCGAGATCTTTATCTTGGCAGTGGTGGTCTTGATTGTTGGCTTTATCGTATTCGTCGAGCAAGCGAACCGTCGCATTCCACTCCAAAGTCCTCGCAGGACTGTCGGTTCCAAGGTCGTGGGCGGTCAGTCCAGCTATTTGCCCTTCAAGGTGAATACCGCTGGCGTGATTCCCGTGATTTTCGCAAGCTGCATCATGTTCATTCCGGCCATGATCGCTTCCTGGTTCCCGAACGTTTCTGCGATGCAGTCCTTTGCGGCTGCGTTCATCCCGGGTCACATTACCTATAGTGTGATTTTCGCTCTCCTGATTATATTCTTCACCTACTTCTATACGGCAATTCAGTACAACCCTAACGACATTGCCGAAAACCTCAAGAGAAGTGGTGGATTTATTCCGGGAATCCGTCCGGGTAACGAAACTGCAAAGTACATAGACCACGTTCTCACGAGAATTTCTTTGCCTGGATCGCTTTTCCTCGCTTTAATCAGTGTTGGTCCGCTCCATCTCAAAGACGCACTCAATATGAGTTTCTATATTGGGGGCACCTCGGTACTTATCGTGGTCGGTGTGGCGCTGGATACGCTCCGTCAACTCGAAGCCCAGTTGCATACCAAGAATTATGAAGGTTTCCTCAAGCATGGCCGCATTCGCGGCAGGATGGCGTCTTAGTGGCTAAAGAAGAAGGAATACAAGTAGAAGGTGTTGTGTTGGAAGCTCTCCCCAACGCTTTCTTCCGTGTCCAACTCGGAAATGGCCACGAGATTCTCGCTCATGTTTCAGGAAAAATGCGTCGGCATTTCATTCGAATTTTGCCGGACGACAAAGTGTTGGTAGAGATTTCCCCCTACGATCTTAACCGTGGGCGAATCACATACCGTTACAAGTAATAGGTATTTTCAAAGAAAGGTCAAACCTATGAAAATCAAAGCCTCCATCAAACCCAGATGTGAAAACTGCAAGATCATCCGCCGTAAGGGTGTATTGCGCATCATCTGTTCGAAGAACCCCCGTCACAAGCAGAAGCAGGGATAAGGAGATCGTATGGCACGTATCGCTGGTGTCGATTTACCGAAAAACAAGACTGTTGAATACGGTCTGACGGCAATCTATGGTGTCGGTCTGTTCACCGCTAACAAGGTCTGTGCTCAGCTGGGCATCGACAAGAACAAGAAGTGTGACGACCTGACTGAAGAAGAACAAGGTAAGATTCGTCATCTCCTCGAAGACGAATACTCCGTGGAAGGTCAGCTCCGCGCAGAAATCACCTTGAACATTAAGCGTCTGCAGGATATTGGCTGCTATCGTGGCCTCCGCCACCGCAAGGGCCTCCCGGTCCGCGGTCAGCGCTCCCGTACCAATGCCCGCACTCGTAAGGGCCCCAAGAAGACTGTGGCTAACAAGAAGAAGTAAGGAGATTCATCGTGGCTGAAGAAGAAATTAAGGAAACTGCTGCCGCTGCCGAAGCTCCGGTCGCTGCTGCTACAGAAGAAAAGGTCAAGAAGGGCAAGAAGCGTATTGACATCCAGGGCATCGCCTGCGTGTTCGCTTCCTTCAACAATACAATCGTTTCTATCACCGATGCTCGCGGCAACGTGGTCGCTTGGGGCTCTCCGGGTAACTCCGGTTTCAAGGGCTCTCGCAAGAGCACTCCGTTTGCTGCCCAGCTCGCCGCTGAAGTCGCTGCCCACAAGGCTTTCGACCTCGGTATGCGCAAGGTAGATGTCCGCGTCAAGGGCGCAGGTGGCGGTCGTGAATCCGCTGTCCGTGCTATCAAGAATGCGGGCCTCGAAGTTCTCTCTATTCGAGACGTGACGGGCGTTCCGCACAATGGTTGCCGTCCTAAAAAGAAGAGAAGAGTCTAATTAAAAGAGGTATCGCCAATGATGTGGAAATCACTTCAGATGCCGCGCAGCTTCCAGAAAGTGGAAACCGGCGAAGATGGTCGCTACGCCAAGTTTGTCGTAGAGGCTTTGGAACGTGGCTGGGGTATTACCCTCGGTAACGCCCTCCGTCGCTCGCTCCTTTCCTCTCTGCAGGGTGCGGCTATTGTCTCCGTGAAAATTGAAGGCGTCGATAAGGAATTTTCGACGATTCCGGGTGTGAAGGAAGATGTCACCGACATCATCCTGAATCTCAAGAGCATCCGCGTGAAGCTCCTTTCCGACCACGACGAAACGCTCCGCCTGGACATGTCCGGCGAAGGCGAAGTCACGGCCAAGGACTTCATGGACAATCCGAATGTCGCCATCTTGACTCCGGACGTCCATATCGCTACTTTGAACGGTAACGCATCGCTCTCCCTGGAAGTGAAGATTTCCAGCGGTCGCGGCTACGTCACTGCCGACGAATTGAAGGACAAGGACGCTCCGATTGGCGTGATCGCCATGGACGCCAACTTCAACCCGGTGCAGAAAGTCGCGATGCACATCAGCGATACCCGCGTTGGCCAGAAGACGGACTACAACCGTCTGGAACTGGAAATCACGACTGACGGTTCCATCGATCCGGAAGACGCTCTTGCATACGCTGCAAAGCTCCTCATGGACCACTTGGAAATCTTCATCAACTTCGAAGGCGATCTCGAAAGCCCCGAAGAACTTGAAATGGATGAAGAACGTCAGCGTATCGCCCAGCTCCTGCGCACCCGCGTGGACGACCTGGAACTCTCCGTTCGCTCCAGCAACTGCCTCCGTATGGCTAACATCCATACCGTTGGCGAACTTGTGCGCAACAAGGAAAACGATATGCTTAAATACAAGAACTTCGGTCGGAAGTCCTTGGTGGAACTTAACGAGGTGTTGACCTCCATGGGCCTCTCTTTTGGCATGGACGTCGATGACTACTTGAAGGATTAAACATGAGACACGGTGTAAAAAACAAGAAATTGGGCGTTAACGCTCAGCACAAGCGTGCCATCCTCCGCGCTCTTACCACTTCTATTCTTGAGAAGGGCATGGAAGCCGAGCAGAGCAACCGCTACGTGCGCACTACTCTCCACAAGGCTAAGCTCGTCCGCAGCTGCGTGGATCGCATGATCACTTATGCAAAGAAGGGTGACCTTTCTGCACGTCGTGAAGCTTCTCGCTTCGTGATGAGCCCGAAGGCTGTGCAGGACCTGTTCGCAACGATCGGTCCTCGCTATGCTGGCCGTAACGGCGGCTACACCCGCATCATCAAGCTCGGCCCGAACCGCGCTGGTGACGCTTCCGAAATGGCTCTCGTCGGTCTCGTCGAAGACGAAATCGTCGTGAAGACCAAGAAGGCTGCCGAACCTGCCAAGTCCGAAGCTGTGAGCATGGTCGAAGGCGAAAGCAAGGCATAATTAATCTTTGCGAAGAGATTAAAGACGGGGCTCCGATGCAAGTCGGGCCCTGTTTTTTTTAGAGAAGGTAGAGGCTATTATGAGAATCGAAACTGCAGACCGTTTAAAGGGGCTATGCATTTTATTGATGATTGTGGGGCATTGTTTTATTCCCGATGCCCTTCATGACGCCATCTATCTTTTCCATATACCGATGTTTTTCTTTATTGCGGGCTTCTTTTTCAAGCCCGCTCCCATAGGGAACAGGTTGCGCTCCGATGCTCGTCGGCTCCTTGTCCCTTACTTTGTCTGTATTCTGCTGGTGGCGTTGAAGTACGGAATAGACTCGCTTCGCCTGGGCAATACGGATAACTTGGTGCATTTTATGGTGTCGGCGCTTGTTGTGGGTCCCGACATCGATTTCATGGGCTGGACGAATCTGGCCATTGGCCCTGTTTGGTTCCTTTTTTCGCTGTTTTGGTGCAGGACCATTTTGAACTTGCTTTTGCGCGTTCGTTATGGAGCCTGGATCTCCATGCTGATTGGTATTGGCGTCTGCCTTGTTGGGCCTAGGATCCATTTGCCTTTTGGCTTGCTGCAGGGGATGGCGGGGCTCTTTTTTGCCGGTGCGGGTCACGTAGCCGCGATGCACAAGGATGTGTTCCAGAAACGGGGCCTTATGCCTGTTGTCTTGGTGTGCGCATTGCCCGCCGCGTTCATTCCCTCGATGGACATGCATCCCGGAATTTACCCTTACTATGTGTTAAACCTGGTCGTTTCGCTTGCCACGTGTAGCCTGCTCTGGAATCTTTTTTACGTTGTTGAAAGTTCGTCTCTCAAAGTCCTTTCGTTCCTGTCGTGGACGGGTCGTTTTTCCTTGTTGGTGCTGATGGTTCACTATTTTGAGTTTATGACTTTTTACTGGTACGAAAAGTTTTCTTTCTTGCCTGCGTTTGCTATCGTGATTGTCAGGGTTTGTGCAGTTTTGGCAGTTTCGTTTGGGCTTTCCAAGGTACCTTTTGTTAGGAAATTTTGTATTTTATAGCTGCATGCGTTTTCTTTTTTTGTTAATTGCTTTTTGTGGGGTCCTTGGCTTTGCTGCCGAAGGTGGTTTTTTATCATCTTCGTTCACGAAGCAGAATGCGACCAATAATTCGTCCCGTAGTACAATCGCGATGGAGCCGGCTTCCGCCGAAGTTCCCGTCGACTCGAGCTATGTGCTGGGACCGGGTGACTTTTTGGACTTGATGCTCGAAGAGCGTTATCTGTCTGTGCAGATTTCTCCTGATGGAACTGTCGCTATCGAAGAATGCGGTGTCGTGACGGTGGGCGGCAAGACGCTGAGCGAAGCCCGTGAAATTATCTTGGAACTTGTCTCCAAGCGTTACAAGGTGGAATACTGTTTTGTCCAGCTTGCGGCCCTTAAGAAGTTCCGTGTGAACGCCATGGGTGCTATTCATCAGGTTGGCCAGCAGCTGGTGGAACCGCAGACCCGCTTGAGCTATTTCTTGCGCAAGGTTGGCGGGACATTGCCCAATGCGAATACCGAAGATGTATTGGTGTTCCGTGGCAAGGATACATTGCATGTCAATTTTTCTGCAATGACTTTGAAGGGCGAGTTTGAAAATGACGTGATGCTGGAACAGGGTGACCGCATTTATGTTCCCTTTATCGAAATGGGCGACAATGTGGCTTTGATTTTCCCGGGTTACAGGACTAGCGTTTCTTATAAGGAAGATCGCACGTTGCAGGACTATTTTGACCTTTCGGGAGGATCTCGCATGCACAATTTCGGCTACAAGGCGGTTTGTGTGCGTGAACCGGGACAGAACCCCAAGTGGATTACGCTTTCTGAAATGAAGGACACCAAGGTCGCTCCTAATACCGAGGTTGAATTCTCTGTCCAGGAAATGCTTGTGTATGTGGGTGGTGCCGTGAATTACTTGGGTCGCTATCCTTACGATCCGAGTTGGCATGCGATTGATTATGTGGCGGCTTCTGGCATTAATACGATTACGGGTTCGTGGCGTCAGATTAAGGTCTGGCGCGGTAAGAATCCTTCTGCGCTCAAGTTGAGTGTCACCGAAGACCAGATTTTGCCGGGCGACTATATTGAAATTCCGAAGAGTCATTACGAATCGTTTAAGGACTTTACGTTGTTCCTCGCATCGCTTTTGACGGTGATTTCTTCGGCATTCATTATTTACGTGAATTATAAGTAATATGGCTACAGATATAAAAAGAGATATGACCTTGTTGGAATGCCTGTTGAAGGTGACCAATAATTGTCTTTCGCATAAGCGTTTGTTCGCCGTTACCCTGCTCCTTCCGGTACTTGTCGCATTCGTATTGGTGATGTGGGTAATCAAGCCTGTTTATGCTGCCGAAGCCATTGTGACGCCGCCGACCAGTGGTAGCGGGATGTCCGGATTGGGCAAGTTCCTGGAAGGCTCTGCAGGACTGTCGTCTTTTTCTTCTCTGATGGGTAACGATAACGATGGTGCAAATATCGTATGGACTTACTTTAATTCCTGGGAACTGCATAACAAGGTTATAGAGAAGTTCAATTTGGCCGCCCACTATGATTTCAAGGGCGACTTCCATGCGGATTTGCTAAAAAAGTTCCGCAAGCATTTTGCCTTGTCCGAAAACGAAGAGAAGATGTTCCTCTTGACCTATGCGGATGAAGACTATAAGCTTGCTTCACAGGTTTTGACGTTTATGCTGGATCAAGTCGATTCCATGTACAATCATTTCAAGACGTCGCAGGCGCGCCAGTCTAGAATGTACATGAACCAGCGCTTGGAAGAAGTGGAACAGAGGATTGACTCCCTGGAAAAGGAATTTGTGAATTTCCAGGAGGACAACAACATCTATAGTCCCGATGTCCAGGCCGAAGGGACGATGAAGTACCTTGCCGACTTGCAGTCCGAACGGAACATGGTGTCGATTTCGCTTTCTAAGGAAAAGAAAGAGCACGGCGAAAATACGAGACAGTATCAGGAACTGCAGAACACCTTGAGAGACCTGGATGTAGCGAAGAGCCAGGTCCTGGGTGGACGTCACAGCAACATCGGTGTCTTGGCCTTGAACAAGGTTCCCAAGCTGTCTGCGACTTATGCCAGGATGGAAAAGGAACTGAAGCTGCAAGCTCTTCTTTATACTTATTTGAAGCAGGAAAGCGAACGCCTTTATATCGAAGAAAGCAACTTGATGTCCAACTTGGTTGTATTGCAGCCGCCTTGGGAAAACAACAAGAAGATTAAGCCGCTCAGAGGCGTTACGTTGATCTTTGTTTTCTCGCTTAGCTTTATTTTTGCCGTATTTGTCTGTTGCTTTGTTGAATACTGGCGCAGTGTGGATCCTGACACTTCGCTGGGCAAAGAGATGCGTCGCTTTAGCGACAGGGTCCGGTTTAAATCCAAGTAAAAAGGGATAGCTGGTGGGATCCTACGATGTATCTATAGCTTGCGCTATTGCGGCTATGCTCTGCATTGCATATGCAGGGATCATGAAAAAGGATTTCTTCCATCCGACGCTGTTCTATATCTTTTGCCAGTGTGTGACGCTTGGCATCTCGTATTTGAAGCTTACGCCATCCATGACCGATTTTAAGATTGTGACATGGTATGCTTGGCTTGGGTCCATGGCGGCCTTCTTTTTGGGTACGTTCGCCTATTACATGGTATGCCCTGGCGAGAATAAACTCGAAAAGGAAAAAATCAGGGAGGCTGGGGAAGCCTATAACTGGCGCCTGCATTTCGTTGTCTGCTTGGTCCTTTCGGTCCTTTTTGTAGTGGGCGCTGTGATGATCGCCCATTCCATGGGCGGATATTACCTGTTCAATATCGGGGAAGAGCTGAAAGCATCCAAAAACGCGTCTACCTTCGCTAACGTATCTTATGCGAGTTCGCCTTTTGTTGCCGCGATGTGGTTCTTGGGAGCGTTCAAGTCCATCAATCCGTACAAACATATCAGAAGGATTTCGCTTTGTGCTGGAATCGTAATCATTGCGCTTTCTATGTGCGTCTATCCGGGTCGTAGCACCTTGTTTTTAAGCCTGGGTGCGGCGTTTATCATGTTCAATTACCTTAAGGCGAGAATTCCGGTAAAGCTGATTATCATTGTCCTTGCTGTTGCAATATCTTCTTTTGTGGCGGTGGGTCTTATAAGGGCGCAATACGGAAGCAGTTCCTTGGAAGGCATGAGCATGGATTACGTGATGGAGCTTCCGTACAAGTACATTGCCAACAATTACTGGAATCTGGACTATGCGCTGAATCCGCCTAACGACAAGGAAATTCACCCCCTTACTTACGGCCTGGATTTGGCGGGTGCCCCCATCGAGTATACGACGGCTCCGGGCGGCTTTAGGCAATCCAATGGTTGGGACGATTTCTTGAACGCGAGAATCATGAAGGAACAGGGCTATAATACGGTCAGCTACCTGTGGGATTTGTACAAGAATTTTGGCATGGCCGGCTGTATCATTGTACCGTTCTTGATGGCGTTCTTTTTTTCGTTCGTTTATGAGAAAATGAAGCTGTATTGCAAACCGATGCTATTTCTTTTTATGTCGATTTCTATTTATCAGCTGGGCTGGAACTTCTTTTTTGCAAGTTTCAAGTTTGGCCATGTATGGCTATGGCTATACATCATCGTGTTCGTGCATTATCTTTGCAAGAAAAAGCTACGAACCGATAAAAGCCTTGAACTTGTTCAGGATTAATTCTCGGCAAGCCTTGCGCTCGTTCTGATCGAAACCGAGAATCCATGTTGCAGCCGAAACGGCGATGACGGAAATAATTGAAAGGACGAAAAATCTCGGAACCCCTTGAACCGGAATGTTCAAGGCCGCAAAGGAAACGGCGCCTGCGGAAATCGATACGGTGATGATAGGCGTGATGACCTTTTTAAGGTATCTCTTGAATGGCAGCATAATCTTGTTTTGCATGTAGACGGCGCGCCAAATCAATACGACTAGGTTTATGGCAAAGCGTATGATGAAAACATAGACGGGGGAGTAGTGGTAATACAGCACCAAAATGCAAAGCGGAATGTTCAGGGCGGTGATGGCGGATTCAATCAGATAATAGTTGCGCACTTTGCCGGTGGCGAGGATGGACATCCATTGGGGACCCGCGATGGAATCGGTCAAGACGAAGAGTATCATCCACCTGACAAATTCCGTGGCGTATTCCGGAACTTCCACAAGCCATATCTTAAAAATGAAATCCGTGTTGAGCAGCAGGGGGATGGATACCAGCAGCATCAGGAAATACGAGAATTTTGATACGCGGATGACAAGGGTGGAAAGGGAATCGAATTGCCCGCTGGAATATTGCTTGACGATTTGGGGATTGCTCGCCGTCTGGAAACTGGCCACGAGTTGGTTGGTCGCTTCGGCTACCCGGTTTGCGATTCCCATGGCGGTGTTCAGCGTGACGCCGTGGAAAATGTTCAGGATAAAGTTGATGGCCTGGGACTTGCTGACTGCCGTGATTCCGCCGAAGGTGCACCAGCCGGAGAAGGATACCATTTCTTTAAGGAGGGCTCGATCCCGCACGAATTGATATTTGCAGTGTTCCTTGAAGTGTCGCCAGCAATAGAATGCGTAGGAGAATTGCACGATAACGCAAACGGCGAAGGCGAGGGCTGCGTAGGCGATAAGCTTGTCTGTAGGGATAATGACGAGCAGATAGACAATGATGAGGCGAAGAAAGGCGTTGAAAATGCTGATGCCTGCAATAAAGGACATCTTTTCGTGGGCGATGATGAGGGCGTTATAGGGAATGAAGATGATTCCGAGCAGCATGTTCCCGATGGAGAATTGGTAGACGATGTTTGCCGCTGCAATACGGCCTTCGGGAATGTTCAAGTGATAATTCAGAAAATAGAGACCGACCGTTTCTGCGAGGATTAATAGCCCTAGCGATATTCCCAGGTGAATGTTGATTGCTGTCGAGAATACCTTGGAGACTTTGGCATCGTCATTTTTCCCTAGCGTAAAATTGAGAAAGCGCTGGGATGCGAGCGTCATCGAGGTGATAAGAAACGAAAGGGATGTCGTGATGCTTCCGACGACTTCAAAGATGCCGAAATCGGAGATGCCCAGATACTTCAGGACTACTCTTGACGTATAGAGCGACACGACCAGCGTGAACGCCATGCGTATATAAAGGAACAGGGTGTTCTTTGCAATTCGTTTGTTTACTTGTGACGGCATAACACTTTTCTTTGCAAAGATAGCTTTATCTTGAATAGGTAAAGGATAAAGAACGCCTTATGGCATGTAAGGAATAGTTTGAAGTAATCCTTCTTGTTGAATGCGTCGCGATTAAAATTTTGCAGGGCGCGACGGCATGACGGCTTTTCTATAAATTGCAGGAAGTCCTTTTTCGTTTGGAAATAGTTTTTGGAATTGTCGGGGTTGATGTAATTCTGGATCAACGAGACAAAAATGATTCTTGCAAGATCGGTATAAAGCCAGGAAAGGAAGGTGTTCTTGTCGATGCCGTAAATTTCGCTGAGAGGAAGGTTCCCGATATACTTTTCACTTTGTTCGACAAGTTCATCGAAATCGTTGCGGATGCCTTGGGAAAGGGAGCCTTCGGAAATACGGTAATGATAGAAGGGTCTGGCCAGGTAGCAAATCTTGGGACGCTTGCACAAGGCGCTAAGGAAAAATATTCTGTCTTCGCCAAGGGAGAGTGTCTTGTGAAAGAAGAGCTCGTTTTTCTTGAGAAATTCGCTCTTGTAGAATTTACAGCATACGCCGATAATGATTCCGCAATGGTCTGGATTGGTTTGCACGGCGTTCTTGACCAGGTCCGCGATATTGCTGCTGTCGAATTCCGGGATGTCTTTTTCGAAGGCCTTGTTTGCCTGGCAGGAATTACTGGAGTCGCGGAAATTCTCGAACAGGGTGATGTCCGATTGGCTTTGGGTCGCAAAATGATAGAGCGATTCCAAGGTATCGGTTTCGAACCAGTCGTCAGAATCCAGGAATACGATATATTCGCCGCAGGCGGTTCGGATACCCAGATTGCGGGCTTCGGAAACGCCCTTGTGGTCTTGTTCTAGAAACTTGATGCAAGGGTGATTTGCGGCGTAGCTCTTGGCGAGCTGTATGCAGGGGGCGTCATTGGAATCTTGTTTTGGAGAGCCGTCGTCGATAATGATAATTTCAAAGTCGTCCAAAGTCTGGTTGAGCAGGCTTTCAATGCATTGCTTGAAAAAAGAAGGCTTTGTATTGTAGGAGGGGACAATGACGCTGATTTTCGGCATGGGAAAATTTCTATATCTGGGGTGTAGAAGGTAATTTACAAAAATAGGCGGTTAAAAGAGCTCCGATGATTCAAAACGAAAGGAATTATGGCATAGATTCTCTGCGAATCGTTTCGATGTTCATGATCGTCATGTTGCATGTGTTGGGTGCGGGAGGAATCCTTTGGCACTCGGCTTATGGCTCGTCGCAATACTATGTTTTTTGGGGTCTTGAAAACCTGATTCTCTGTGCCGTCAATTGCTATGCCTTGATTTCGGGCTATGTAGGAGTTTATTCCAAGTTCAAGCCCAAAAACATAATTGCGCTGTGGTTACAGGTTGAATTCTTTTCTCTCGGTATCGCTCTTGTATTGTACTTTATGTGTCCCGGGGTATTTGGTGCTAGGGATATATTGAAGTCGGCGCTGCCGGTGATTTGTGAACGCTATTGGTATTTTACGGCTTATTTTGCGATGTTTTTCTTTATGCCGTTCATGAACCGCTTTGTGCTTGAGACATCGAAGGCGGCCTTGAAAAAGTTCTTTATCGCCGTGTTCGTATTGCTTTCGGTTTTGCCGACCATGGCCGACAAGGACGTGTTCTACACGATGAACGGCTATAGTGCGCTTTGGCTTATGATCATGTACCTTTTGGGAGCCTATATACGCCATTACGATGTTTTGTCGCAAAAAAGGGCCCGCTTTTACTGGGGAGTTTTCGGCATCGCGATTGTATGCAACTGGATAGCCAAATTTGGCCTTGCCGCGGTATCGGTGCGTCTGTTGGGCAATGAAAGCGTCCATGCCAATATCCTTCTGGAATATACGGCCCCGACGGTTATTGTTGCCTCGGTCATGCTTTTGTGCCTGTTTTCGAGATGGCGACCGAATCGGTTTTGGTTACCCCTGGTTAAATTTCTGTCTCCGCTCACCTTTGGCGTATATCTGGTTCATATGCAACCGATGCTCTGGACTTTGCTCGGGGATTCGCCGCTCGCATGGCTTCTGGAACTTCCGCTACATTACATGGTCGCATGGTTTGTGCTTTTGATTGTTTCCATTTACTTGGCGAGCTCCGTCATTGAATGGCTGCGCAGACTTCTTTTTGCCCTGTTCCGCGTCGATAAGTTTGAATTGTGGCTCTCGTCTAAATTTCATTGACAAAATTGCCCCTAGCGACGGTAAAATGGGGCGGATGGGAATATCGTTAAAAGAAAAATTTTGTATCTTTGGGTGCAAAATCGCGAGAGTGGCGGAATTGGCAGACGCACCAGACTTAGGATCTGGCACTTCGGTGTGAGGGTTCGACTCCCTCCTCTCGCATGTTTTTCAATACTTTT